>Ga0194121_10004037_pt1 | contig 21647 bp, 18 predicted proteins | sample TA2MahCa50mmetaG_FD_148609 | JGI IMG/M metagenome (GOLD analysis project Ga0194121, IMG submission 148609) | Freshwater microbial communities from Lake Tanganyika, Tanzania - TA2015020 Mahale Deep Cast 50m | ecosystem: Environmental > Aquatic > Freshwater > Lake | place: Tanzania: Lake...
GTCCCGTCCCCCGTCCGCATCGCGTGCCCGGCCTCTCCGCGCCCGCGTCGCGTCATCCCGTCACCCCGCGGCCCCGCGCCTGCCCCCCCGCCGGCCCAGCAACGCAACTGGCTCCGCGAAGGCACGATTCACGGAACTGTTTCGCTCCAAGGCCAGGGACAACCGCGTGCAGATCGTCAACAACTATCTCACGAAGAATCCCAAGCTCGAGGAGTGGGTCAACGAGACCGACATCCACGACATCCGCAGCACCGGCATCACCCGCCCCGCCAATCAACCGCCACGCCGCCGGCCGACGTTCAAATTGCCGTTCCGCAGGCCGTGAGCGATGCAGAGGCCGAAGCGTGACGCGTCACGGCGTAAGCTGTTTTCCAATGAAGCCATGACCTTGTGCATCCAGCCTCGTCGTCGTCGGCAGCGCATCCAGGAATTCGTTGAGTGCTCGCAGGAACTCCATCGACGGCGGACTGTTGTGGCCGCCGCCCTTGACGGGGATGAACTGTTTAGGCTCGTTGGCGGCGGCGAAGAGCTTCTTGCCGAGCGCGAACGGGATGATGCGGTCGCCGTCGCCGTGCGTCTGCAACAAGGGCCCCTTGTACTTGCCGATCAGCTCCAGCGAATTGAGCTGCGCGGTCATGAGCGATGCGGTCGAAGCAAGATGCGTGCGTTTGGCGGCCACTTCCGGGACGGAGGTGAACGTGCTCTGCAAAACCAGGCCGCGGGCGCCGTCCTTGGCGGCGAGGTCGACGGCCACGGCGCCGCCCAGCGAGAACCCGGAGAGGACGATGTCCTTCTCCGCCACGCCGGTCCGCCGCGACAGCCAGCGGCGGGCGGCGCGGGCGTCGGCCAGGATGCCGTGCTCGCTCGGCTTGCCTTCGCTCCTGCCGTAGCCGCGATAGTCGAATGCCATCACGGTAACTTTGAGCTTCTCCCGGTAGAACTTGAGCGGCCAGTAACAGTTGCTGACATTGCCGGCGTTGCCATGACACAGCAGCATCACCGCGCGCGGCCGCTCGGCCTGGCAGAACCAGCCGTGCAGCCGCGTGCCGTCGTCGGCCGTGAACCAGGCGTCCTCGCGCGGCAGGTCCGGCGGGTCCCAGTGGCCTTCGGGGAACCGCGTCGGCTGGAACAGGATCGCGTCCTCCACCGGCTTCAGAAGTCGCGAACTCGGCGTTGTTTCGGGACTCGAAGATGGCTGCGAACCTGGCGAAAAGCGTGAGCTTGGCGACACGCATCCGGCCAGCAAACAACTGGCCAGCACGCAACTGGCCTGCATCAACAACACAAACGACAGCCAACGCCATCTGGACATGACGGCTCCTTCCAGGACAGCACGCAGAGCGCCGGCACCATAGCCTTTTCGCGAGATTTGTGAAGAGGAGTATTCCTTTACGTCGTTTGCCCATGTTTCCTCAAGGAAGATGGCAGAAGCCTTGCCGTCCCGAAATCCGACTCGAACTGCTCGGGAACGCATCGAGCGTCGCTTCGTAGCGCTCCGCCCCTTGCATCATCTCCCATCTTCCGCAAGATACTCTCGAACTTCAGCGCCGAATACCGGGAGGATCGATGAGCACACCCGAAACAAGCGCCGCCGCCAAGCCTGCCGGCGGTATCCTGGGCTGGATCGAGTGGGCCGGCAACAAGCTGCCCGATCCGGCCATGCTCTTTGTCTGGGTGCTGCTGCTCACCTGGGTGCTGTCGGCCGTTTTGGCGCCGGTCGAGTTCGGCGTTGAGGATCCGCGCACCAAGCGGCCGCTGGAGATCAAGAACCAGCTCGATGGCGAGGCCCTGGTCCTGTTTCTCACGCGCATGGTCAAGACCTTCGTCGAGTTTCCGCCGCTGGGCGTGGTGCTGGTCGCACTGCTGGGCGTCGGCGTCGCCGAGCATACGGGATTCATCAACGCCCTCATCAAGGGGATGCTGCGCTTCACGCCCGCCTTTCTGCTGACGCCGATGCTGATCGCCGTTGGTCTGCTGAGCCACTCGGCGGGCGACACCGGCTATGTGCTGGTGGTGCCGCTGGGGGGCGTGATCTTCTACGCGGCGGGGCGGCATCCGCTGGCCGGCATCGCCGCCGCTTTTGCTGCCGTCTCCGGCGGCTTCAGCGCCAACTTCGTTCCCTCCGGGCTCGATCCGCTGTTGCAAGGCTTCACGCAATCGGCTGCGCAGTTCGTCGATCCGCAGCGAACCGTCAATCCGCTGTGCAACTACTATTTCACGACGGTGTCGAGTCTGCTGATCATCGGCGTCGGCTGGTTGTTGACGGACTGGCTGATCGAGCCGCGCTTGCGGCGGAGCACGCCGGTGGACGGCGACCCGGCCGACATGCCGCGCATGGACGCCAACACGCCGCGTGAGACTGCCGGGCTCATTGCCGGACTGGCGACGCTGCTGGCGGGACTGGCCGTGCTCGTTGCTGTCTGCCTGCCTGCCAGCTCGGCGTTTCGCAACGATGCCGGCAAGCTGGAGGCACACGACTCGCCGCTCATGCTGGCCATCGTGCCGCTCATCTTCCTGCTGTTTCTGTTTCCCGGCGCGGTCTACGGCTACGTGGCCGGTTCGGTCAAGAACCATCGCGACATCGTCAAGGGCATGAGCAAGTCGATGGGGACGATGGGCTATTATCTGGTGCTGGCCTTTTTCGCCGCCCAGTTCACCTATGCCTTTCGCGAGTCCAATCTTGGCGCTCTGGTGGCGCTCAAGGGCGCGCAGGCTTTGCGAGCTCTGAACTTTCCCGCCGAGGGGACCATCGTCGGCATCATTTTTCTGTCGGCCACGGTCAATCTGCTCATCGGCTCGGCGTCGGCCAAGTGGGCGCTGCTCGGCCCCATCTTCGTCCCCATGCTCATGCACCTGGGCATCTCCCCGGAATTGACGCAGGCCGCCTACCGCATCGGCGACTCAAGCACCAACATCATCACGCCGCTCATGCCATACTTCCCGCTGGTCGTCGCCTTCTCGCAGCGTTACGTGAAGAACACGGGCATCGGCACGCTCATCGCCCTGATGATCGCCTACTCTCTGTGTTTCCTGATCTTGTGGACAGGCTTTCTGCTCTTCTACTGGCAGATGCTGGGCTGGGAACTGGGGCCGGACGCGCCATACAGCTATCCGTGAAGCACGGTGCCGCGCTTCGCTCGCTCCGGGCGCGGCTGCCTATAATGCAAGCAGCACGGCGGCAGCGCACCTGGCCTGTGAGAACCCTGGGCTGGGCAGACGTCGCATCGCATGCACGTTGCATGCACGTCGCGTGCAGCCTTGACCGGCCCGGCGCACGAAAAAAGCCTTGTCATAACTCATTGTTATGACAAGGCTTATATGGGTGCTCTGCTGGACGAGTTCAGAACGGCCATCCGTGCGTTTTACGGCCACGACGAGGTCGCTCGATTCTTGGCCGCAAGCTGACCTACGTGGATCGCACGCCGTTTCGCAGCCAATCTGGGCGGCCTCCGTCTATCTGACACCGCTACAATTACGGTATCGGAAACGTCGGCACCTGCACCCTCCACTTTCCTTTTACCGATCGTCGTGAGGACCGCAAGGTATGCCGGCGTGAAAGTGGAACGTCCGCGAAGGAACAAACCGTGGCTCGGCAGAAGCAGACGGCACGATCTGGCCTGAACCAGGCGCTGGCGAACATTCGGAATGAGGGCGGTCGGCTGGCGAGGGCTCACCGGACCAACCCGCGCCGGACTTGCGCCGCCCTTGAACGGATCGTGAATTGCTTCGCGCCCGATTTGATGGTTGATCCGGTCGTGCTTGAGTTCGCCTTCGAGCGTTTCCCCTTTTCGCTCCTGGCCGACGCATTGAACTGCCTGCCGCCCGAAACCGCTTTCGGTTTGATCGAAACCGAGGACCTGCCGACCCTGGCGAAGCGAGTTTCAGCTGCCGAGTACCTGGCTGCCCCCGACGTTCCGTTTTACACGCTGTCCGAATTTGCCGACCTAACCGACCTCTTCGTTGACTTTCTTGAACAACAACGGCCGCAGCTTCTCGAAACGGGACGGCCGTCCGCGAGATTTTTGGCGTGTCCGTTCTTGGACCACAGCCTGGCCAATCTCTATTGCGATGCAGGTGTCCTCCTGACTAGAGCCGGGCAAAAGCAAACGATAGCAGCCAGGGAACTGAAGGAGATTCAGGAGCTGCGGTCGAAGATGCTGAATTTGAAGACCAACGTGCTTCGCCAACTCAGTGCGGTCCGCCTCGGAACCGCATCGGGTTTGTGGGAGAAGTGCCTGCAATTTTTGACGACAGAACTGTTGGCGGACGAGGCCGAGCAGTTCCTCCGTGTGGACAGCCTTTACCGCCGCGAAGGCGATGTCGCTGCCCCTGCCGATACCGAGCCCGCCGTTTCACCGGGTGGCCTGACCAATCTCTTGGAGAGCATCGGCCACTTCGAGAAGGAAGTTGACATAGGTACCTTCTCTCACGTGCGTGAACTGCTGGGGGAACCGATGGCAAAAATCCTCCGTGACAAGACAAGCGACGGTTGCAAATCCCCCTATTTCAAGCTTCTCGGACAACAGGACCAGGCTCGACTCAATGTTGCCCTATTTACATTTGTGGCCCTTGTCGAAAAGGAGAAGGTATTCTGGAAGGAGTTCGGTCAACGCGTAAACGATGCGCTGGATCGCGAATTCTGCTCGGAGGTGATTACACGAACGAAGGTGAAACGCAAGTTCATCGCCCAATTTGAGCCAGCCGTCCGTACCTATGCGGATTGGATCAAAAACCAACTCGCTGTGTCGCCTGTATTGCCTTCGATATCCACGGCTTCCGCGCCGACCATGGGTGACAGTCAACTCTACGTGTTCCGCAAACAGGGATCTGCGTGGGCTATCCGATTCAAAGATGAGACTACGTTCCTTCCGGACTCCCGCGGCGCATTCTACATCTGTTATTTACTGGAGCGTCCGGGTCAGGACATTCTGCCCTCAGAAATGCGGGCAGCAATCGTGAATCTAGCGGTTTCGGAACAGAGCCCTCGTCGAAGGGCGAGCACAGAGGGTAAGGGACTGTCACGCCCTGCCAGCCTTGGCACAATCTTGGATGCCAAGGCTAAGGCCGATCTTCAACAACGACTCCTCGACATAGACGAGGAAATCGAACTGGATACCAAGGCTGGTAGAGGTACATCGAAATTGGAGGCCGATAGGGAGGCCATCAAAGCCGAAATGCGCCGCGCGGCGGGCATCGGATACAGACCGAAAGAAATGTCTGTTCAGCAGAAGAAGGATCGCGATGCCGTATGCAACGCAGTTGAACGTACGTTGCAAAAGCTCGAAGCCAATGCTCCCGCATTTGCACGACACCTCCAGAACTCGCTGCGCTTATCGAACATCTGCTCGTACATCCCCGAGCCATTCATTTCTTGGAACGCTTGATTCACAAAATTCTACGCGCTTTGTAGCCCAGCTACACCGGTCGTAGCCCCTTGTAGGGTAGAGGAACATCGTCGTTCGGCTCGGCAAGGCGTAGCGACGAACCAGCGTCCTTATGGGCGCTGTTGATGTCTCCCCCGAGAGGTTCTCTGCCGAGCCGACCTCTTGGGGGTTTGTTTTTGGTAGGAGGGATGCGAAAAGGCAAGGACCAAGACCGGTTGATCGAGCAGACCCTTGCCGTCTGGCAACCACTCACCAAGCGAAAGCTAGGTGCAGAGGATGCTCGGGAGATTGTGGCGAATATCGGGAGCTACTTCCAGATCCTACGCGAATGGAAAAAGGCCGAGATGAGTTACTCGGCTGGATCGGACAAGAAGCAACCAGGCGACCACGAGGGGACTGCGGATCGGCACCGCCGGCGCAAAACTGCTGAGGGCGCTGTAAACGAGAAACGGAAACGCTCAGCACGGCCGAGGGCGAACTGAACCAGATCAGTTCGTTTGACAATGCAAAGGTGAGCGCGGGCGCAGCCGCCCACTGCGTCCTATCAGATTGGAACAAAGGCCGCCGACGGAGCGGCAGGGAAAGTTCCGGCGTAAGGCCGGAGGGACTTCGATGAGAGGATCAAAGATGAAAGACACTGATGGGAAGTTGATGGAATTGGAGATGGACACCTCCGAGCCCGTCTTGCTCTCCTTTCACAAAGAACCGCGCCACACCCGCGCTATCGAGAAGTTGAGTTGCCAAAGTAAGCTCCCGGGCACTTTCCGCCCGAGGAAGCGGCTTTCGTTCCCCGGAGGGACTTTATCCGTCACCAAGGGTGATGCCGAACTACTTCTGCGCCAACACGGAAGCGGCTTTGTGAAGAAGTTTCTTGAGACTAATCCAACGGCGCTTTCTCTTATCTCCAAGGAACCGAGTGTCTGCTGGGCCTATTCTGGCCTCGTCCACTTTGCTGCGGTCGCGGAGCATAGTGGGCCGACGACGATACAAAACAACTCGCCACTTTTGTTTCGCATCCACGTCGATCTTTATCCGGCATTAGAATTGCGCTACCAACTGAATTCGGCGGTAGTCCGACGCAAGCTCGGCGTCCCATCAACGGCTGGGATCGCAACTGAACCCGCGCTCGAAGTAACGGTAACACCAGAGGAGGTAGATAGACTCGGCACCTGGGTGCCAGCCTGGTTCGACGCATACTTCCGACCGGGGGTTCCAGTGCCGAAGCCGCCGATTGCTTTGATCGCCTGGAACGGAATTGACAAGCCAAAGGATCTGATGTCCGCTGGCGGGCGATGGCGACACTGGCTTTGCCTGCAATCGCTTCGTGCTCATCAACTCTTTGAGCACTGGCTGAAGAATTAGAGTTGAGGCCGAGGAGAGGTTGCACCCGAGTCTGGCAGAGACCCACATCAAGGAGATTGGCCGCCGACAACGATTCTCATGCCGCTGATATGGCCCAGGTCGCCCACCTGGGCCTTTGTGGTTTTCAGCAATACGGCCGGACACGCTCTTTCAGTTCACGTGAACTGGATCTCATTGTGTGGTTGGACAGTCGCAGACAACCCACCGCAAAATAAACTCAAGAAACGACAATCCCTCTTGACGGTCGCTGCACTTCGCGCTACGATCTCCAACAGCTGCGATTGCCCCTCCGTGGAAACCAGCTTTTCGCACTGAGCTTAACGCCACGAGCTATTCCGCCTTTCGCTACGAGCTTCTCCGCTACGAGCTATTCCGCCTTTCGCTACGAGCTTCTCCGCTACGAGCTATTCCGCCTTTCGCTACGAGCTTCTCCGCTACGAGCTTCGTCGCTACAAGCCTTCTTCACTAACCCCACATTGACGAGAATTTGCCAGCCTTGCGCCGATGCGTTACGGCCTGAGCAAATTCAAGAGGGAGGATGACCATGACTGCCTTGGCAACCAAGGAAACCGATTTTGCGCGTGCTCCCCTGGAGCCGCTACTGACCGTTGAAGACCTCGAAGGGCTGTTGGGAGTGAGCAAACGCACGATTCTCCGGCTACGCAAGCAGGGATTGATTCCTGAGCCACTGCAAATTGGCGGTAGCCATCGTTGGCGGCATGCCGCAATCGTTGCAGCCCTGGATGCGATTGAAAACGGGTGCGGCCAAGAGGCCCACGAGGACGAAAAACTGCTGGCTGGGGTGTAACTGAAAAACGCAAACGCCGGGGTTACCGTCCCGGCGCTTGCGCGTGATCAAACTGGAGCAACATTTCTATGAGTATTCTATGCAACCATGTTGTGGGGCGCAAGTGCCTCGGCAACAAGACGCCCGGTAAGCCGGTCCCTGCGTGCTGGGCGCAGATCGTGGCCGGCGAAGATGCGACCACCCCGGAATGCGTGTACGAAGCCAGCCGCCACCTCGTCGCAGCCGGGCTCAGCGTCATCCCCATCGACGCTTACGAGGGATCCAAGGGGCCCGATTCATCACGACTCCCACGCCCACACGATCCCGTTGATGGGCGGTCTCGGCCGTCATGGTCGATCTTCCAGATTCGCCGCCCCACGATGGATGAACTGGACGGCTGGTTCAAGGTCGGCGGCATATACGGGCTCGCCGTCCTGGGCGGCACTGTCTCCGGCGGCCAGCACGGTCACGGCCTCGAAATCATCGACTTCGACACGGCAAGCTTGGTTGAACCGTGGAGCGCAGCCGTCGAGGCAAAGGCACCTGGTCTGATCAGCCGGCTCGTCCGCATAACAACTCCCCGGCCTGGGCTTCACATCTACTACCGTTGCTCACGCTACGGCGTCAGCCAGAAACTCGCGTTTGCCCCTGCGGTCGATGAGTTCGGCCATCCGGCACTGGATTCCCACGGCCGGCCCATCAAGAAGGCGACGGTTGAAGCAAAGGCCGAAGGTGGCTATTGCCTGATACCGCCATCGCCACCGCGTTGCCATCCCACCGGGCGGCTCTACAGGTATGCCGAAGGAAGCTCGGAGTTGACGGCCGTCCCGACGATAACGCCGACGGAGCGCAACATCCTTCTGGATGCTGCTCGTTCGCTGAACCGATGGAGCGAGCCGACGCCGGTACAGCAGCGGACAAAATGCCGCAGGAACAATAACGCGCAGACACTTCCTGGCAACGATTTCAACACACGCGCCGACTGGGACGACATTCTGCCCAAGCATGGATGGATTTGTGTCGGTACCTATGGTGACGAAACGCGCTGGTGCCGGCCTGGAAAAGATGGTGGCGTCAGCGCCACGTCCAATCACGGCGGCAGCGGGCTGCTTCACGTTTTCAGTTCCAACGCGGAGCCGTTTGAAGCCGAACGGTCCTACTCAAAATTCTCCGCTTATGCCTTGCTCGAACACGGCGGCGATTTTGTGGCCGCCGCGCGTGACCTACGAAAGCAAGGCTATGGTGCCAGATCACTGAAGGCAGGCTAGCGATGACCGGCGACAACTTTTTCAACTCTCGCCCGACAATACGAAATGATTGAACTCAAGGAGCAGGTATGAAGACATTCGAGATTTTGGCCCAAGACATTGAATCCGATGGCGAGCCCAAGATTCGGGTTGTCCTGAAACGCGACGGTGAAGAAGTTCTTCGCCGCGAGGCGCGGGTATTTAGCGAAGATGACATGATCCAGGCCAGCAACGCGATAGTTGGCGTCGGCACCATGAGCCAGACGGATGTCGATCAAACTCTGGCCTCATTGATCGAACCGATCCGGATCAAGTGGCTGCGATCCCAGGATCAACGAGAAAATGGCGGCCCGGAGCAGCCTACGCCGGATAAGCTACCACGTTACGTCGCCGTTACGCCCCGCGACGGGCAAGATCAGGAAGTGGGGATTCGTGACCTAAGTAATGATCGTGTGCTGTCGAACTTTGCCTTGGTTCTCGACGAAGACATCGAGGTTCAGGACGACATCGAATCGTGGCGCGAGTTTGCCGGCAGGTTGATCACTGGCGCTGGCACGTCGCCATTCCGCATCACGGCAAAGGACTTTGCTGACAACGCCAAGCTCAAGGCCGCCCTGTTTGCAGCCGGCGGGTGTGAGCTGGTTATCCATTGCAGCATGGACGAGTTGCGGCGGGCGTTCAGCACGCTCAGCAAGGCGGCGGGCCAGGTGCGCCGGCGCAAGCTGACGACGAATTTTGGGTGGACCCCGGACGGCAAGACCTATCTGACGCCCAGCGTGGAAATCTCAACAGCCGGAATCGGCCGCTCTGGCACGGATGCGGGTATACAGGTCGATCTGGCAGCGGAAACACCGGCCCGGCATCTGGACCTCAAACTTATCCGAGGCGATGACCTTCTTCGGGTCAAACGCCACATCGTTGCGGATTTGTTGCCGTTGAATGACCGGTCCGTTACGCACACCCTTCTGGGCGCTACCGCGGCCGCTGTCCTGTATCCGTTTGCTGCTGGGGCCGGTCGATTTGCTTTGTGGCTTGTCGGCCGAACCGGTGCGGGCAAGAGCTTTGTCGCCAAGCTGTTCTCGAACTTCTTTGGCAACTTCCCGGTGTCGTCGGCGCAGTTCACGACCTGGTCCGCGACGCCGAACTACGTGCAACGCCAGGGCTACTTCTTCAAGGACGCGCTGTACCTGGTGGACGACTACAAGCCCGAGGTCGTGCAAGCCTACCAGGTCGTGCGGGTCTTGCAGACCTACGCGGACGGCTCTGCCCGTGGAAGGTTGAAGTCGGACGCAACCGCCAACGTGCTACGGCCGATTCGTGGCTTGTTGGTTTGCACCGGTGAGGATGTCCCCGAGCACAACGCTAGCGCCGTAGCACGAAGCGTCATCATCAAGGTTCCCCAGCAAGCAAAGAATGTCGCGGCTGGCACGCGCTGCCTAAATGAGTGCCAGAACTATGCCGCCGTCATGGCCGACTTCATTGGGTGGTTGATTACGGGCAACCGGATGGCTGCCTTTGCCGCACGGTTTGTGGAATTGCAGCAGCGGTACTATTCCGATGTGGCTGGCCAGCAAAACGACATTCGCATCGCAACCAATCTGGCGCAGCTCGGAGCGGCGTTCGAGTTGTTCGCAGAGTACCTGGCTGACGCGTGGGATGGATGGCAGGAAGCCGGCCGGCAGTTCGTTGAGGAAGATCTGATCACCGTCCGCGACAACATGTTGGGCGAGGCCAAGGAACAGCAGGGAAGCGAAGTGTTCTTGCGGACGCTGGCCGAGTTGATTCGCTTTAACCACGTTCGCGTCGAAGGTCTGACCGTTCAGCGCGATGCCGAACACAAACCACTCATTGGTCGTGTACCCGGCGCTCGTCCTGGTGTTGTCTTGGCAGGCCCGGATCTGGATCGGCTGGAGATTTGCACGTCGCTGGCGCTGGCGCAGGTAAACGCGTGTCTTCGCCAGCAGGGGCGGCCCGATCTCAAGATCACGGAAAGCGCCCTGCTTCAGCAGCTACGTGAGGATGGCAGGCTCCTCGACCAGAAGGGTGAGCCTTTGCCGGCCGGCGCGGAACTGACCCGGCGCGTCCGTTTGGACAACAAGCGACAAATGCGGGCATTCGTGATCAACCGGCGAGAGTTGCTCGGTGATTGACGGTGAAGATGGTGTGACGGCTGTGACGGCAGTGTGACGGCAAAAAATCACTGCCGTCACACCGTAAGTCTTGAAAAAGAAAGGGTTTATTAGAAAGTGTGACGGTGTGACACCATTTTAGAAGGATACCTACGTTAGCGTTTTCTTTGCTAAGGGGATTCCCCGTAGCAAGTGTGGTTGTAGATAGTGCCTCTACTTCAAATTTGCCGTCACACCGTCACACTTCGACATAACTTCCGATTCCGCGCCAACTTGTGCTGTGACGGCAAGCTTTTGGCGGTGTCACAGCGCCGTCACAGCCGTCACAGCAGACAACCAGGACAAGGAGGTCCTCATGAAACACCCTTGCGACTACGACCAGCAAAACGATCCGCCTCCCTGCTCGCCAACAGAAAGACAGGCTGCGTTCCTTGAACGGCATGATCTCGATCCGGAAGGCGGCCTGGACTTCTACGAGGCGATGTCACGCATCAACCGCTTCGTCAATGCCAGGCGGCAGCTTCCTCCGACGCCGCGCCAGATTCAGCTTCTCAAGGCGTGGGGACACTGGCGCGATGGCATGACGCGTGGCCAGGCTTTCGACTTGATAAAGCAAAAAACCACCATGAACTGACGCAACCTTTGAATTCAGCCGAACAGAAACCGTGCATGCACGGCATCGACGACAAGTGCACAGACGACTAACTCGACTTAGTCGTTTATATATCCCTACGGGATATAGTTTGCGCGGAGAGCTGGCGAACGGCCCTTGGGGCCTGTTCGCCGCTCTCGCTAGAAAAGAAAACCGCTTATCATCCAAGTTTCAAAGACTTACCGACAAGAAATGGAAAATCCCGTTGCAAGGTCTTACGCTTCCGGCGCGAGTGTGCCAGCGCAGCTCCGCCAAATGCGGTTTGACACGCTGAACTGGATTTCCAGAAGACTTTTGCAATCGTCCTGGAAGACCTTCGCTTCGTAAGCCAGCGCGGAGCGCCAGGTTACGACACGTCGAAGATTGTTTTCAAAGAAAACAATCTCTCCCCTCTTGCGCTTTCCGGTTGGAGCGCTAGAAAAACCGCGCGGGCTTATGTGAGCCCAGACTCGGGGTTCAAACTGAATCGTTGGAGGGAGGAGATCATGTTGAACGTGCAAAAGTTGTCCGGGACTTTGACAGAGTGCCACGACTGCGGTGTGGAGCCCGGTGAGTTCCATCATCTCGGCTGCGACGTGGAGCGCTGCCCTCGCTGTGGTGGCCAGTTCCTCATGTGTCTTGCATGCGGTTGTCTGGAGTCGATGCCCGAAGAGCCTTGGCCACCACCTCTGGATGATCGAGAAGTCTGGACGGGTGAATGGCCAGGCTCCAGAGAGTGCCGCGAGTTTGGCTGGTACACGACGATGGGTCCCAAGGGGTGGATTCCATGCCACGCGAATGCTCCGGGTGCTCAGCCGGACTTGAACCGGCTTTGCATTGAGGCCAACTGGGATCGCCGTGAGATGAGGTACGTCCGAACGAACCTGACGGAGGCCTTCGCCGAGATGCAGCGGCGAGGCATCATAGGTAGCCTCGGTCGCCACCATTCAAGGTCATTCGGACTGGACGCGATGGTGGGCGCAGCGGCAACAGCGTTGACGCACGGACACAGCGTGCTGGGCTTCGCTTTTTACACAGTTCAAGGCAAATGGAAGATGTACCAGGGCAAGAACTTTGCCCTGTATTTCGGGCAGATCAAGCATCCCAACCTCGGCGCCATCGGACTCTCCGATGCGGAAGTCGGGAAGGTTGTCTGCGAATGCCTGGCCAAGAGCGGCGTGAAGTACCGCTGGGGCGGCGATTCAGGGCGTGCGATCCGCATCGTGACAGCTTCGATCGCGACGCTGCCTCCTGAATCCGGTGGAAACCTTGCGTGACAACGAAATCCCATTTGGCTGGCAATCATCACTCAAGCCTCGTCAGGTACGAGGCATTGGAACCCAAACAGGAGTTTTGCCATGAGTAACAACGAACAGTTTGCGAATCATCAACCTGAGTTCGGGGATGTGAGCAATGTCAGTGTGGTCAATCATCAGAGTATGGTCCGGTCGCCGTTTGAGTCCTGTCCGGGCGCGAAAGCGGTGTGGGAAGAAGCCGCTAATCAGCTCGGAATCAAGGAATTCGTGGGCGTCGCGCTTGCCCGATCCGGGCCGGCATCTGCTGTCGAGCGTGACATTCTGAGCGAGTCCGTCCCTGCAAAGCGGGTCTTTCCGAACCCCCACATGTCCACCTTTGTCATGAGCCCGGAAAGTGCCATCCATTTGCTGAAGACGCAAGGTGGAGTAGGCTTCCGTTTCGTCGCAAATCACCCGGAAAGTCATGCGCATGTCTACGAGTGTTGGACCATCATGATCCACACGGACTTTGTGGACGCGTGCGCCTATCGCGACAACAAATTCGCGTACTACGTTGGCTCGGACTTCGCCGGGGTGGAGCAGTACGCCGAATCGGTCAAAATCGCCGATGCCCCAGCCAAAGAACAGCTTGCGGATGTTCAACCCAACGTCGGCGATCCCTTTGTTCACTGCGGGCATGTCAATAGCGAGCCTCTTCATTTTTGGCTATGCCCCGATCGCCCCATTCAGTTTGTGCGGCCAGACCGTTCGGTGGGCCAGGCCAAATGGATCTTCTGCTGCGATCCGTGCTTCCATCGGTCGCCGGGGAACGCAGATCGGCTTGAGATCCGTGGCGACTCGACGTGGACGGAGAACATGCCCCGCTGCATGAAGGCCGACAACCCGTATGCAAGTGCGAGGAACTAAAGGACGAGTCGAGAAGCACATTTCGATTAGCACGGCCCGAAGCCTTGGGCTTGAAGCCCTGGGCTTGTGGGCCGGGGTCGTGACATCGAAAATGTCGCCCGCTCTGAGTGCATGAAAACGTGAATCCGAGTTTCGCCGTAGGCCAGGTCCATCCTGGCGTACGCGCGAGAAACTAGAAACCAACTAAAGGAGCAGTACACATGGCGACAAGTCTGACAAGCAATGAGGCGCAAATCCGCGACTTGCAAAAGGTGCGCGAGATTTCCGACAACTATGAAAACCGCAACGTCGAGATACTCCTGGACGAGGAGAAATCGACACTGGCAATGAAGTACGAGAACGAACACCCGGACCTGGTGGAATGGCCCGAAGCACTTCATCGTGACCGGTGGCCGACTAAGGAGCAGTTTCCCGATGAGGATGCTTGGCACGACGCCTGGGACGAGTTGTACGAGGACAAAGGGAAGGAAGGATTCCTGGCCCTACTCCGTGATCTGGCCCGTTACCTCGAAAGTCCGCTGGTAGTCCTATTCACGGATTGGGACTCTAATGGACTAGTTGCCCGGGTCTGGAACGTTCAGCCAGGAGTTAAGGAGCTGGAGGTGCTGGAAGCTCTTCTCTCTCGGGACATGCCTATCAGGACGACGTGTACGCGGTTGTAGCCAAGGATCGGCTGTTTTCTGTCCAAAGATTGGGCCCACCCGCATCTGAAGCGTACCCCTCGTTACGTATCACGCTTCGGCGATGTCGAGAAGCACATTTCGACTAGCACGGCCCGAGGCCTTGGGCTTGAAGCCCCTGGGCTAGGGCGGGGGTGAGAGTGATTGCACGGTGACCAGACTGTCGTGACGGCAATCGCGCGTCTGTCGCCAGCGTGCAGGACGAGGCCAATGACTAACTCTACCCACGAAATCTGGTGAACTACGCTTGCGCTGCCCTGAACGCTGCGCTACACTGGTGAACTGAAGTCGGCAGTTCAGCGCCGACAGCCGACCGCATGACAGGTGTCGAGCGGTCGGCGAAACCACTTCTGCCGCCAACAAAGGCGACGCTTTCTCAACATGGAGGTTGCTACCAATGCAAACCATTCAACTCAACCAGGGGCAGTCCGTAATCCTCGACGACGAGGATTTTGCCCTCCTGTCCGATCACCACTGGTGTTACCGTGGCGAACGCGGCGGCTCTCAAGGCTATGCCATTCGGCACGTCAAGCTGGAGAAGTACAGGTACAAAACCCAGTACCTGCACCGCGAGATCATGAACCCGCCTCCGGGCATGGAGGTCATCTTCCTCAACCATGACCGCCTGGACTGCCGGCGTGCCAACATTCGTGTCGTCACCAAGGAAGAAGCACGTCGTCATCATCGCGTCCGCAGCGACAGCAAATCCGGAATCAAGGGCGTGCGTTACAACCGCCGAGGCCGAACGTGGTCCGCGTTCACCTATCGCGATGGGCACTATCATTCCCTCGGCGCGTTCTGGTCCAAGAAGGAAGCGATCGAGGCATACGACAGGGCACTGGTGCATGAGAACCCGGTGCTGGCAAACCCGCCTGAAAGGGTGGAACGGCAGCATGGCCGGACGATAGATCGACACAACCCGGACAAGGATCCGACAGGGGCAAGCCAACCTGCATGGGGAACCAAGGCAGGGGCGTGACTGTCCCGGGAATTTGGCGCACGACGATTCGCATGCGCAACCGGGCAGACAGAGACAGGTGAACGGGATTGAGTTCGGCTGGGATCAAACCAGTTGACCTCATTCCGAAAGGTGCCACGGGTGCCACGGCACCACGCCCTAATGATCCCGGCCCCGAAGCCCTCGGCTAGAGCCAGCGGCTTACGGGCCGGGTCTGACAGGTATGGTGCAGGAAAACGTCTTCGTCATGGGTCGGCCACACATTCCTGTGTCGCGACCGAGAAGCAAGCCGGCGAATGCAGCCTGGTCCGATCTGACGCACTTGCGGACCGAAGTGATCCCACGTCGGTCGATGAAACGAATGGCACTTAAGATTTTTGTAAAGCCTTTCGCCATTTTGCGTTTGATTTCCTTCCATGGTTTCGTCAACCACGCGAAATGATCGCGACGGCGTTTTTTCGCTCGTGGTTCGAAGCGATCGGGGCGGTCAGCCACTAGGTGAGTTGCTATGGCACGCAGGAGCTGTTGGTACATACGTAAAAGCTGTTCTCGGTCAGTGGCAGCGACCAGCTCCATCGCCGGTTGAAAAGCCTCCAGTGTTTGCATGGCACCCTTGAAGCTGATGGAGCGCGGCTCGAGGCCGTGCGTAGCGGCCGCTTGAGCCATTACTGTGCGAATGAGATTGTAAGCCAAGACGTGCGTCCAGATCTCCTTCCGCGCTAACTCGGGTGTCTTGCAGCGCAGATCGGCCATTTGCATGGTCGATTTGATGGCGCGCAGATCGAGTTCGTTGTTCCACCGCGCGCGATACAGCGTCGCCAGGTCCTCTTTAGGTCGTTTGCAGCGGGGCGAGCAAGGTTGTCACTACCGCAATTGCTTTTGTCCGAAATCCTGGCTGCGTGACGCGAAATCGGGCTTCTCGAATCGTGATTGACGCTGGCAACGCTTGGTACGCTTGTCGATCTAGCGAACGGATCGACGTTGGTTTCCGCCAGCAAATGACGTGATCGTGAGGACCCAGACGCTTTCCTCGGCGGAAATCCGCTTTTCGGTTGGCTTTGTTAAGACGACCAACGAAGTCGATGCCGCGTTCCTGGAGCATCAGGATGTTCGTCCAGTTGGCCTGCAAGCGATCGGCGAGAAGAATGTCCTTGGGAAGAAGGATCTCCCACAAGGTGCGGACCCTGATGGATGATGGACGGGGCGAGCACAAGAAACCGTACGACGCTTCTGGTCATGAGAAGCGGCATGAGGGCATGAGGTTATCGGACTGAAGAGCACGGAGATCGGTGTTTTCGTGCAAACAATGTCCCGACCGCGCTACCCTCCAAGATCTTTCGGTCAGGCGTTGCACCTAGTTGAGGGGATTGGAGATGAGTTACAAAGAGGCTAACGATGCGTTGGAAGTCATTGGATGACCAACAAATACGGCAAATCTGCATTGGTATTATACGGCGACAACATTCGAGGTGAAGGGCCAATGCCGCCCTCTTTTTGCCCTCTGAAATCGAGCTTCACGATGGTTCTTGTCTTTGCGTGCAGCTACTGATCGAAGGTCCAATTCTGAACAGCCTCACTCAATTCTGAACCCTGCCGTATTTCCCAAAAAAAAGAAGAATTCCACGCGGGATTTCATCGTTCACTGCTAAATCAATATGGGAAACGGGCGAATGCGGCGAACCTGGATATGCCGCAACCGATTCCCTTGAAATGACTTAGAGGCGACGCTAGGCAATGGCGGTATCAGCGGAGTTTGTGGCTCAGATCACCAAGTGCCAGCGGCATTTGCATGCGTTTATTTTGTCGATGGTCTGGAATCCGGCCGAGGCGGATGACGTGTTGCAGGAGACGAACCTCGTGCTCTGGGAGAAGGTGGACGACTTCGATGCCTCACGGCCGTTCTTGCCCTGGGCGATGCGATTCGCGCAGTTTCAGGCGATGGCGTGGCTCAAGCGGCATCGGCGGCAGACGGAACGCTTTGTATTCGACGATGACCTTGCCAAGCTGCTGGCGGACGAGGCGGCGATGCATGAGCCGGCCTTTGATGAAAGACAGCATGCTCTGGCGTCGTGTTTGCAGAAACTTCCGTCCGAGCAGCGGAAGCTCATTGCCAGGCGCTACGAGCCGGGAGCCTCGGTTAAAGCGATGGCCGAGAAAGCCAAGACGACAGCCAAGGCGGTTTCGGACAAACTCCGGCGCATTCGCCATGCCTTGCTGGACTGTATCGAAAAAACGATCGCGGAAGGGGCGTTCGCATGAGTGCCATTGATGCTGATCTGGAAGCCCTGTTCAATCGGTTCGCCGACGGCATCGCGTCGGAAGCGGATGAGGAACGCCTGGGCCAGGTGTTGCGCTCCAGCGCGGAAGCGAGACAGGCTTATCGCCAGTTCATGGATCTGCACTCGGCGCTGCACTGGGACTATGTCGCGGTGGCCGCTCCCGAAGGTTTCCCGGATTTGAGCCAACCCGCTTCGCCTTCCCCGGCATTCGGTCGCGCGCGTTGGGTGGGGGCATTTTTTGCGGGAATCGCGGTGGCGACGGCGGCGGCAATCGCCATTGCTGTTTTCTGGCAGAATCACTCGTCAAGCCCTCAAGAAACGGCCGCGCTCTTGGTCGACAAGGTCGATGCGGAGTTTGCCGAGGAGCGCGGTCCATCTGGCGTGCGTTTCGGGCCGGGCAATTACGAGTTGCTGGGCGGGATCGTGCATCTGCGTTTTGCCCAAGGTGCGGACATGATTTTGGCCGGCCCGGCGCGATTCGAGGTGACCGATGCCCAGAATGTTCGGCTCCTTTCCGGCAAGGCTCGCATTATTGCGCCGGCCACGGCCAAGGGATTTACTGTGGCCACGAAGGCAGCGAATTACATTGACCTGGGGACCGAATTCGGCTTGCGCATCGAACCCGACGGCGCCAGCGATCTTTACGTCTTCGATGGCCAGGTGAATGTCGCCGATCCACGCTCGGGAAAGGTTCTTTCGGAAGTCTTCGAGGGAAAGTCATCGCGCTACGTTGATGGGGTTGCCGCTGTTCCGCCGCAACTGCAAGCGACCGACTTTCCGACTCCCGGCGCCATCGGCCTGAAGCGCTGGGAGCAATATGAACAGGAATTGCGAAAATCTCCCGGGCTGATCGCGTTCTTTCCGTTTCGCCGGGGTGACGACCCCACGATTCTTGCGAACGCGATCGGCGACGACGTCATGTCCGACGGCAAGATCGTCGGGGCACGGTGGGTGTCCGGACGCTGGCATGGACATGGAGGGTTGCTTTTTGACCGCGATACTGATTTTGTCCAGCTCGAAATAACTGGTGAACACAAGGAATTGACCATCGCTGCCTGGATCAAGGTTGATCGGCTCGATTTCGAACTCAACGCAATTCTCAATTCCGACGGCTACAAAGCGGGGGGCGTCCACTTTCAGCTGAATCGGCAGGGATTTCCGCGCGGTGGCGTGATCGTTGAGGGCAATTTCAAGGACAAGATCGTAGGCAACGCGGTGCAAGTAGGGGCATGGGCTCATGTCGCGTCGGTGATATCGGCCTCAACGCATTCCCAACAAATCTACGTTAACGGAATTCTGGTGCGCGAACGCACGTGGCGACAAGATGAAATGATTCGCCCCGGTTCGTGTAGAATAGGGAATTGGTTCTCAGAAACGAAAGATCGTTTGGCGAATCGTGCGTTTCGCGGCCGCATCGATGAACTCGCAATCTGGAACCGCGTTTTGACGCAGCAAGAAATCACGCAGATGGTGGATGCCGGTCGTCCCGGCATGCTGTGGAGCAAAGAGTAGTCGTATTAGCGAATCTTGAGACTGCTTTGGGGGATTTCATGAACATTAAACCATGCGGCGGACCGATTTCACGGCGTTCTTTTTTGACGCTAGGAACCCTTGGCGTGGCAGGCCTGAGCCTGGGCGACGTGATGCATGTCCGGGCGTCACAGGGACGCACGCCGGCGCCGGAAACGTCCGTCATTTTCATCTGGCTTGCGGGTGGGCCGCCGCACCTCGACATGTACGACATGAAGCCGGATGCGCCGGAAGAGTATCGCGGGCAATTTCGGCCCATTCGCACCAATGTTCCCTGCATCGCTGTTTGTGAACTGATGCCGTTGCACGCGCGTTGTGCGGACAAGTACGCGCTCATTCGCAGCATCACCCATACCTTCTCCGATCACGGCGGCGGCAGCAAACGCGTGATGACGGGCCGCATTCCCGCGACACCGACGGAGACGGTCAACGACGCGCCGGCGGTCTGCACCATCGTCTCCAGGATGCGCGAGCGCATCGACATTGGGCTGCCGAATGTCATCAGCGGAGCCGATGATGGCCGAACCAATGTCGACACCTACGCTCAGGGCTCCGCGTATTTGAGTCGCCGATACACACCTTTCATGGTCGGAGGTGACCCGAGTCGGCCGAATTTCCAGGTCAGAAACATTGGCCTGGATCAAGAAATGGCGACCCGGCTCGATGACCGCTATCGGCTGCTCCACGGCGTCGATGAGTTGCGCCGCCGACTGGACAATAGCCGCTCGGTCGCCGCGATGGATGCGAATTACCAACGTGCCTACAGCTTGATGACGAGTCCGCAGGCCCGGCTGGCATTCGACCTGTCGCGCGAGCCGCGGCAGGTTCGGGATCGTTATGGCATGCACGCCTGGGGCCAGCGGGCGCTGATGGCGCGGCGGCTGGTCGAGGCGGGTTGCAGCTTCGTGACGATGGTCATGGAGAATCCGCACATCCCCGGCACCTTCTATAACTGGGACACGCACGCCGTCAACTTTGACAACTTCAATGACATGCGGCTTCGTTTGCCTCGCTACGACCAAGCCATCACCGCGCTGGTCGAAGATCTGCACGCTCGCGGCCTGACGCAGAAGGTGATGCTGGTGGTCACCGGCGAGTTCGGACGTTCGCCGCGCATCAGTCGCTCGGAGGGGCCGCAAGGACTTCGCCTTGGCCGGGAACATTGGCCGCAATCGATGTCGGTGCTGGTCGCGGGTGGCGGCATGCGCCACGGCCAGGTGGTCGGTTCCACCAATGCGCTCGGCACGCATCCGCATGACCGCCGGTTGACGCCGAACGATCTGTGGGCCACGGTCTATCGCCACCTGGGCATCGACCCGCACGCAACCTTGCCCGACCAGCAGGACCGCCCGATTCACATCCTGCCGTTCGGCGAAGCGATTCGCGAGTTGACTTAGGCCTTGAAGCGAGACCCCTAGTTCCCTCCCCAACTTGCTACAGCATAGCCCCGGATTTTTCCCGCCTTCTCGAGCCGCTCCTGGTCATTGGATTGGAGTTCAAACATGAACAAGCAGCAAGGCCCATCCTGTGGTTCGTCGGAACACACTTTCCATCGGCGAGCGTTTCTCGGTGGCACGTTGGGATTGGCGGGCGGAATGGCCGGACTCGACGCCCTCGGCGGCCCTCTCCTGGCGGACGAGGTGCAGCGCCGGCACAAGCGCGTCATCCTCTTGTGGATGGCTGGCGGATTAAGCCAGTTCGAGAGCTGGGATCCCAAGCCCGGTCGACGAACCGGCGGGCCCTTCCAGACCATTCAGACGTCGGTTCCCGGCTACCGAATGAGCGAGCTGATGCCGAGAATGGCGGCCCGCATCCACAAGACCGCCGTCATTCGCTCCTTCAGCAGTCCGAACACGGGCCATACCGGCCCCAGCGTCTTTGCTCTCATGAGTGGGGACCGCCGGGACACGGGCAACGTTCGGACGCCGTCGCTCGGCTGCCTGCTGGGGCGCGAGTTGTCCCAGCCCGGCAGCCGCGTGCCCGACCACGTGTCGTTTTGGAACGCCACCTGGCCCTACAGCGGCGGTGACAAACAGCTCGATTTCGCCCTGTTCCTGGGTTCGCGTTTCGAGCCAATCAATATCGCGAGCAAACTCGCTCCGGACGGCATCCGCCTCCCTGCCTCGCTGACCGACGCCGATCACCGCGCCCGTGAGGCGCTCCGCGCGCAGTTGGCGGCTCGCTTCCAGGCGAATCGCTCGAGCGATGCGACCGTTGCCAGCCACGGCGGTTCCTATCAACGTGTTCGCGGCATCATGGACAATGCCGGCCTCTTCGACATTTCCCGCGAGCCACAGCAGGTCCGCAATCGCTATGGTCATTCACTCTTCGGACAGCAAGCCCTCGTGGCGCGCCGGCTGGTTGAGGCCGGGGTGCCTTTCGTGCGCTTGACGGACGGTTGGTGGGATTCGCACGGGGAGAATTTTGAAATCCACGCGTCCAAGGTTCCCACGCTCGATCGGGTAATGTCGGCCCTCCTTGAAGATCTGGAGCAGCGC
>Ga0194121_10004038_pt1 | contig 21644 bp, 23 predicted proteins | sample TA2MahCa50mmetaG_FD_148609 | JGI IMG/M metagenome (GOLD analysis project Ga0194121, IMG submission 148609) | Freshwater microbial communities from Lake Tanganyika, Tanzania - TA2015020 Mahale Deep Cast 50m | ecosystem: Environmental > Aquatic > Freshwater > Lake | place: Tanzania: Lake...
CTCCGCGTCTTTGCATTGAACGGAGTTTTCATTGAGCCGGCGAGTTGCATTTGATTTAATGCTCTCACCGAGTTCACGGAAAATTTTGACGCGAGTTGAATTTGAAAAGTTTTAACCCAGTTGAATTGCATCATCGGCATCAGCGCGACGGCCTGCGTCCCGGCTCGATTGCCGACGCCAACGACCAGGCGCAATTCGGCGAACTCGAAGTGCAGGGCGAACTCACCAAACGCGCGTGGGCCAAGGGCGTGCAAGTGATGAACGAAGGCCCGGGCCACGTGCCCATGCACATGATCGAGCAAAACATGGCCAAGCAACTTGAATGGTGCGGCGAAGCGCCGTTCTACACGCTCGGCCCGCTCACCACCGACATCGCGCCCGGCTACGACCACATCACCAGCGGCATCGGCGCCGCGATGATCGGCTGGTATGGCTGTGCGATGCTCTGCTACGTCACGCCCAAGGAACACCTGGGCCTGCCGAACAAGAAGGACGTGAAAGACGGCGTCATCGCCTACAAGATCGCCGCGCACGCCGCCGATCTGGCGAAAGGCCATCCCGGCGCGCAATACCGCGACAACGCCTTGAGCAAGGCGCGCTTTGAATTCCGCTGGGAAGATCAATTCAACCTCAGCCTCGACCCCGTCACCGCCCGCGAATTCCACGACGAAACCCTCCCGCAGGACGGCGCGAAGACCGCGCACTTCTGCTCCATGTGCGGCCCGCACTTCTGCTCGATGAAGATCACTGAGGACGTCCGCAAATAGGCTGCCGGACAAAGAATCGCCGAGGAAGAAGCCCTCAAGCGCGGCATGGAAGCGAAGTCGAAAGAGTTCGTGGAAAAGGGGGTGGAGGTTTACGCGAAGGCGTGAGCAAAAGCTAAGTGCCGTTTCTTTTTACAAGGCGGTGCCTCACGACTTCGATATCTTGCAATCGAACATTCTCCCACAGGACGACCTTCTTGCCGATGTGCATGATCGCCCGAACATCTCCGTCTTGCGAGACGACGAAGCCGACACTTCCTGGATTCGAGAAGCAGTAACGCATCATTGAACGATGCCTCATACCAAAGTGAGCGAAGTCCAAAGGCCGAAGCTTCTTTCCCGACGCCTTTTCATCACCCGCTGTGAAGACAGTTGGAGGGTCTTTGCGACATCTGATTTCGACCCCAAATCCTCCCACGTTGAACCCGCCGGAAAGCAACACACATCCATCAACTCGTGCTAAAGATGCAACGAAGCTTACGCATCCTAACTCAGCTTTGATCGCATCGTCTTGATCGTTCACGGCTACAGTCTCCGCGAGGTGCAAATCGGTTGGAATCTGATCCGTCAGCTCTTCGAGAAAACTGTTCCCGATGATTTCGGATGCGATCTCCTCCTTAATCTCTGCAGCCACGTGCTCGAATGGGTGTCACAAATGGCATATAGCTTCTCCGCTGCGGACGAATGCGGATTGGATCTTTGCCGCGGGGCTGCGCGATTCTACGAACGCAAGAGTGCAAATAACTCGGCGAGATTATTCGCTCTTCATGCTCGCGTAAAACGCGGTTTCAACGAGGCGCTGAATTAGCGCACGCTTTGGTACTCGCTGTTTCTGGTTCTTCAGATGGCGGCTTACCAATTCCGCTACATGCGTGACGTTTGATTGGGGGGAAGAGCGCATTTACGCGACCATACCTACGAGATCTCTCGAATTGAAGATCGATGCGCGAAATCGCTTCGCGGTGCACCGCAGGTCCGGACGCCTGCTCTCTCTGTTAGCCGCACAACGTCTGCGGCTTCACACGCTCGAGTTCATTCCTGCTTGTCCGTTCGGCGAAGTTCACCGGCCTAGGGTATCTGGGGGACGCAGCAGGACTGGCAAACTCCGCATTTACGCCTTGACCTGAACGGAGTAGATTTCCGCCATGAACGCAACGGACTTGATTGCCATAGACCCGGACATCCTGGGCGGCACGCCGGTTTTTAAAGGCACACGGGTTCCGGTGAAAACCCTCTTCGAATACATCGAAGACAACTACTCACTGGGACAGTTCTTAGAGTGCTTTCCATCGGTCACGCGTGAGATGGCCCGGCGCGTGTTGGAGCGTTCCGAGGCGGCGTTGCTTGAGCCGGCATGAATATCTTGCTGGACGAGTGTGTGCCATGGTCAATGCACAAATTGCTGAGCGGCCACGACTGCACGACCGCCCAACGCCGAGGCTGGGGCGGAATTACGAACGGCGACTTGCTCCGACTGGCGGAAGCTGAGTTCAACCTTTTCATCACCTCTGATCAGGGCATCCAGTATCAGCAGAAGCTCACTGGTCGTCACATCGCAATCATTGAACTCTCCACGAACAAGCTGCACCGCATCGAAACCGCGGCGGATTTGCTTCGTTCAGCGGTGGGCATGATTAACCCCGGCGACTTTCGGCGAGTGGAAAGTCCGTGCGCAATGCGGTTATCTTTCCTCTCACCCGCGTTGGACGAGTTGGGACAGCCGAGGGCTTCCGGTGAAACGCCTCGCAATTTCTTCCACGCATGATATTGAAGCCGTGCGCCAGTTGATTGTTTTATGAAGAAGAACGGGCACACATCGAAGAGGTCCGACAAAGTTCCGGCTTTTGTCAGCCGTGCGGAGCGCGCGTTTCGTCGCGCCGCTAAAAGTGTTCGAGCACAACACCGCGCGATGAAGCTTTCTTTGATCGTTTGGGAAACCGGCAAAGTCGCGCGGAGGCCGGCGTGAAGCCGATTCGAGGCCACCGTCTCATCACTCAGAGTGACCTTCGTCCAATGGTCATCCACTTAATGCTGTTTTGAATCCCAACGGGATTCTTCCAAACGGATTCAACCTTACCCATCTCATCACGCAAGACGACTTGCAATGGCGGTTGCAAAACCATGAGCAGCTTAAAGAAGTTGTCCCCAAAACAACGCGAAGAACTGCTCGCAGCATTGAAAGCCCGCTTTGAGAAAAACATGAACCGCCATCCGGGTCTTGAGTGGGCCAAAGTCCAGTCCAAGCTGGAAGCGAGTCCGGAGAAATTGTGGTCACTCAATGAAATGGAATGGACCGGCGGTGAACCGGATGTTGTGGATCACGACAAAAAGACGGGCGAATACCTCTTCTTTGATTGTTCACCTGAAACCCCCAAAGGCCGCGTCAGTGTTTGCTACGACCGTGAAGGATGGGAATCACGGAAGGAGCATCGCCCGAAAACCACCGCCATGGATATGGCTGCTGCCATGGGCATTGAGCTTTTGACGGAAGAACAATATTTCGAGCTGCAGAAGCTTGGAGAGTTCGATGCGAAGACATCGAGTTGGGTGAAAACACCGGCTGATATTAGAAAACTCGGCGGTGCGCTCTATTGTGATCGCCGCTATGGCCGCGTCTTCGTCGGCCATAGCGGCGCGCAATCTTACTATGCGGCAAGGGGGTTTCGCGGGTCGCTAAGGGTCTAAGCTTTGCGAGGCGTACAACTGCTCGGAAATCCATGAAACCCATTCAAGGTTGCCCTCTCATCACGCCGGAAGGCCTCTCCTGGCAAAGAACTCGCCGGCGTGCAGTGGCCACCAAAGAGTTAAAGTTGAAGCGGTGTGATGCGACTAACTTCTTATAGCTGCGGCGAAGGCTTTCCACTCGTGATTCTCCACGGCTTGTTCGGGTCGTCGGATAATTGGCAATCCCTCGCCAAGCGATGGACAGCGACAAAATCTGCGGCCCGCAATTCGACAAAGGACTGGCCAGTCTCGGCGAAATCGCCTCCGCGACGACGGTTTCGTCCGCGAAATAGCTGTTCAGGAACCTTGATGCCGAAGCTTGCCCTGGGCAACCGCTTCGGCAAAATGGCTCCGTGAATTTCAGAACATACCTCTGTCTAATCACCTCATTCCTTTGTTCCGCGATCCCTTCCGATTGTGCGGTCACAAGCACGGCCAAACCGAACGTCCTGTTGATTTGCGTCGATGATCTGAAGCCGTTGCCGCAAGGGCTCGAAGGAAAAAGTTTCGTGCCCGCACTCCGCGATCCGAATCTCGGCGCCAAGAACTGTCTTTACCACGTTTATCCCCGCGGCGAACGCATTGGCCGCGCCGTTCGCACCAGCCGCTATCGGCTCGTCGAATGGAAAGTCCCCGGCCGCGACGACAGCACCGCCGAGCTTGAGCTCTACGATTACGAGAACGATCCGCTCGAAACAGAGAACCTTGCTGCCGAACAACCCGGAGTGGTTTCTCGAATGCGCGCAATGCTCGCGAAGCTTCCGGAAGCCAAACCGCAAATCGCGAACGACAAACCTCTCACGACGACACAGGCCCAGAACCGCACGACACTCTTCGAGCGAAAGAACAAGAACCAGTACAACAAACTTACCCGGGAAGAATTCCTCGCGAGCCAACCCGACCCCGCCGAAGCGCCAAAACGTTTCGAGCGTTTCGACGCCAACAAAGATGGAGTTCTCAGCCGCGACGAATTCATTCACATGGGCCGGTTGCCGAATCGGTGAACCATTGGTCGCTGGCCAATCTGACGCGATAACGGATGTTCGACTCAACACCCCTCAGCAAACACTGCGGCCGTAACGCAGCGTTTCACTCTGCCGTATCGCGGATCTTCAATTATTTTCAATCCGCAAAGCGTCCGCCAAAACCAGACGCGCTGGACAAGGCGGGATCGATGCCGGGTGCAAGTCGGCGATACGGCAGACTACAAGTCTGCGTTACGATGAAAGCCTCGGCTCTGGAAGGCAACGAGGCCTTGTTGAACTTGCGCCCGTGCGAGCGCGATTCCATTGCATTCACGCCTCGCAGCGGAGTCCAATTGCGAACCTCGGTGATGCTCTATTGTGTGTTGTGGGCGTTCCTGACATGGCTTTCGATCACCTGGGCTGCTCCGCGATCCTGGCACGATGAAGCCGATCACCGCTGGTCGGAGCTGGCCATAGAAGCGCGGGGACGAACGGGATTCGCTCTGCTCACTTCTGACGCGACCGGTGTCGCATTCACCAACACGTTGTCAGAACTTCAGGGGGCGACCAATCGCGTACTCTGGAACGGCTCGGGAGCCGCAGCGGGTGACTTTGACGGCGACGGGTTAATTGATTTTTTTCTTTGCCGTCTAAACGGCGCCAACGCGCTTTACCGGAACCTCGGCGGCTGGCTTTTTCGCGACGTGACGGTTGAGAGCGGCCTCGCGCGGCCAAGCCAATTCGATCGCGGAGCAGTATTCGCAGACCTCAGCGGTGATGGGCGCCTGGACCTTCTCATCGGCACGACCGGGGGCGGGATTCGATGTTTTCTGAACGACGGCAACGGCCGTTTTCGCGACGTGTCGCGCGCGGTGGGCACACTGTCGAAATTCGGCGTGAGCACCTTGGCTCTGGCGGACGTAAACGGTGATGGATTTCTCGATATTTATTCCTGCAATTACCGCGCGCAGGACATTAAGGATCTCGGCCGCGTAGAACTGACCATGAAGGATGGCCAGACGATTGTTCCCCCCGCGTTGACCAACTGGGTGTTCATTCAGGACGGACAGTTGTTGCAATACGGAGAACCGGATGTGCTCTATCTGAACGATGGCAAGGGGCGGTTCATACCTGTGTCATGGACCGACGGGACCTTTCGTGATGAAGACAACCGGCCATTGCAAAGTGCACCGCTCGATTGGGGCTTGACCGCTGCGTTTCGAGACGTGAATGGCGATTCCTATCCCGACCTGTACGTGTGCAACGACTATTGGACGCCGGACCGCTTCTGGCTCGGCGATGGCAAAGGCGGATTTCGCGCGATCAACCGGCTGGCGTTGAGGCAAATCAGCGGCAGCTCGATGGGCGTTGATTTCGCCGATTTGGACCGCGATGGCCTGACGGACTTTTTCGTCGTCGAAATGCTGAGTCGCGATCCGCGTCTGCGGAAGCGGCAACTGGCCCCAACCAAGCTCGATCCCCCACGCATCGGCGAGATCGACAATCGCCCGCAGACGCTGCGGAATACGCTCTTTCGGAACCGCGGCGACGGCACATTCGCTGAACTCGCGCACTTTGCCGGTCTCGCTGCGTCCGATTGGTCGTGGTCGCCAGTCTTTTTGGATGTTGACCTCGATGGCTACGAGGATGTGCTGATCACGGCGGGCCACGTGCATGACATGCTCGATGCCGATGCGCGCGAAGCTATTCGCACTCGTGGCGCCACGCAAGGCCGAGACAATCGCGTCGCGAATGACCGTCTTTTTCCGCGCCTCGAAATGCCTATCGTTGCCTTCCGCAACTTGGGCAATTGGCGATTCGAGGAAATGACGGAGTCGTGGGGAACCGGCGCGCGTGGCGTGCATCATGCCCTCGCGACCGCTGATTTCGACGGCGACGGAGACCTCGATCTCATCGTCAATAATCTCGGCAGCGCCGCGAGCCTGTATCGAAACGACTCATCCGCTCCGCGCGTGGCCGTGCGACTCCGCGGCTTGCATCCGAATGTCCAAGGCATCGGCGCGCGGGTTGCGCTGCTGGGCGGCCCAGTGCCAGCGCAAATGCATGAAGTCATTTCGGGTGGACGTTATATGGCAGGATCGGATCCACAGATCGTTTTCGCTGTCGGGGCAGCGACAAACAAAATGGCGATTGAAGTCGCGTGGCGCTCCGGACGATGGAGCGTCGTGCGCGACATCAGTCCGAATCGCCTGTATGAAATTCGCGAACCCGCAACCGCGGCGCCATCGGTTAAGCCGCCGAAAAACGAACCTCCTCCCGCTTTGTTTCGCGACATCAGCGCCACACTCGGCCACGTGCACCGCGACACAGAGTTCGATGACTACGCGCGCCAACCGCTGCTTCCGCGCAAACTCAGCCAGTTTGGTCCCGCGGTGGCGTGGTTTGACGTGAACGAAGATGGTCGGGAGGACCTCATTGTTGGCGTCGGCAAAGGCGGACATCTGGCAGTTTTTCACAACGATGGAGGAGGACGCTTCAGTCCTCGGCCCAGCGTTTCCACATCGGCCGCCCAACGCGATCAAACAGCGATCGTTGGCTGGAAAACACCTGCCGGAGAGCCTGCTCTTTTAATCGGCTCGTCCAATTACGATGACGGACGAGCGGAACCCGCATCGGTTTTGCTGCACGATCTCAAGGCCCAGACAGCCTCTGACGCTGTGCCAGGATCGAACTCGAGCACGGGACCAATCGCGCTGGCCGATATTGATGGCGATGGTGTGTGCGAGTTGTTCGTCGGAGGACGTTCGATTCCTGGAACGTACCCAGCCGCCGCCTCGTCCGCGTTGTTCCGCTGCGACGGCGCGCGCTGGACGCGTGACGAGAAAGCCGATCCGCTTTTGTCTAAAATCGGGCTAGCGAGCGGAGCCGTGTGGACCGATCTGACGGGCGATGGATTTGCCGAACTGGTCGTTTCGTGCGAATGGGGACCGTTGCGCGTGTTCCGCAATCACGCAGGCATTCTCCAAGCGTGGGACGTTCCGATAACGTTGCCAGCACCTCCATCACGCCAAAAAGCCAGGGCTTCGGCGGCAACCAATGAGCAGACAGCCTCGCTTAGTTCGCTGTGCGGTTGGTGGCAGGGAGTGAGTGCAGGAGATTTTGACGGCGATGGAAGAATGGACCTTGTGGCTGGCAATTGGGGTCTTAACAGTGAGTACCGTGCTTCGCCAGAGGAACCGCTCCGCCTTTACTTCGGCGAGTTCAATGGGCAACCGGGCCCGGGCCTGATTGAAACCGAATGGGATTCTCGGGCTCGTGTACTCGCGCCTCGCCGGCGCTTGGAAGACTTGTCCCGCGCTCTGCCCTGGCTCGGCGCGCGTTTCACAACCCACCGCGCGTTCAGCGAAGCTTCCATATCAGCAGCGTTGGATGAAAATGCCAGCCGCGCCGATTACGTCGAAGCCACCTGCCTGGCCACAGCTGTTTTTCTCAACCGCAACGATCGTTTTCACGTTGTGCCGCTGCCGGACGAAGCTCAGCTTGCGCCAGCCTTCGGAGTGAACGTCGCTGATGCGAATGGCGACGGACACGAGGACATTTTCCTGGCGCAGAACGTTTTTGCCAATCGCGTCGAAGTCTCCCGCCAGGACGCAGGGAGGGGTCTCTGGCTGCTTGGCGATGGCGCCGGCAGCTTTCGTCCACTCTCGGCGCGCGAATCCGGCGTGGCTGTGGACGGCGAAGGGCGTGGTTCCGCCGTGGCCGATTTCGATGAGGATGGGCGGGTCGATTTGGTGGTCGGTCAACATGGGGCGGCGACGAAACTGTTTGAAAACGTGAATGCGAAACAAGGCCTGCGTGTTCGGCTCGAAGGTCCCCCGGGAAACCCGAACGGTTTCGGCACTGTCCTGAGAACTCTTTGCGGAAACCAAATCGGACCGGCACGCGAAGTTCATGGCGGCTCCGGGCATTGGTCCCAAGATGGCGCCATCCAGGTTCTCGGTTTCGCGCAACGTCCCGATCACATCTGGGTCCGCTGGCCCGGCGGCCGGACCAACATCATTGAGGCGCCCCTTGGACTTTCGACGCTGACGGTGCCTCATTATCGGAGCGCGGACCGCTGAGTCCGCGCGTCCAACTACGAACAACAGACAACTGAATAAGCGTGATCGCGCAATTGCCTTCCGTGCGGAGTTGCTCGGCGATTTCCCGCCACGTCTTCCGCTGTCTGCGCTGTCGCGGATCAAATCGACAAACGGCTCCAGCCGGCTGCGATAGGCTCGCCCGCTCCCGCGGTTCCCACTGCGTCCATTTTTGGTTACCGAATCCATGTAACGAACCTACGCCGGAAGCGGATTGAAGCGCTGAGCCTCATCGGCTGGAAATCCAGCGAAGCAGCAGACGACGCGACGGCCGGCGGCGAGCCGGGCTCCCACGCCATCCCGCCCGAGTACGCCGCGCTCCGCACGCTGCTCGAACTGGAATGCAAACCTCGTAAAGACGGCGACACGAAGAAACGGCGTAGTCAGCAACCGATCGCGCTGCTCTGCCAGCGTTCCGCCAGCACGCTGCCGCTGGCCGTGACCGAGGCGTTGCGCTGGATTGCCATCTGGGGCTTCGACAACCCTTGGGGGCAAAAGGCAAAAGCGGAGAAGCCACGACTTGCAGGGCACGACATCATCAACTTTCCGCCGACAGCTAAACTTTCCTTTACCACCGATGCTGCCCGCCTCGCCGCCGCAGTCTGCATCCCGCTCCACTGGCGCGACCGCAACGGGCTCTACCGCGCAGTTTCACTGACGCGACGTGCTTGAATCCATTGTCCGATGAACCGCTCCTTATCAAAATCAGCCGCGAATTCTTCTTTGGTACTCGTCATGCGGCCCAATCCAAAACCAGTACATTGTGCCGTCCTTGATCTTGCCGAGAGCGCGATGCGACTCGCTGATCCGAGCCGACCAGTAATTGCCGACCTTCTTGAAGTGAACGGCGGGGTGATTTGGATTAACTCGCCACAGGTGATAGGCCTTCTTAGCCAGATTCTGGATGTCCGGCGGCAGTGCCGCCAACTGCCTGCGGAAAGATTCAGTTGTCGAGGAGTTCATCCAGGGGCCTTGCCTTGCCTTCGGCAATCTCTTTCTCGGCCTCGGCCCAAAGCGCATCCAGCCGCCCCGCTTTCGCGTCTGTTTCGATTTCGGCGTCCCACTCGTCGGCGTACCGCTCGCGCAGTTGGTCCACAAGCCGGAAGAAGTCGCTCCGGGGGAGCCGGGCGATGGCCTCTTCGATTTCTGAGATCGAACTCATGCCGTAAACTTACATACCGTTCAGCCAACAACTCAAGCCCTTACCTGAAATATGAATTCTATGAGCAACAGCACCCCACCAGCACCAGCCGCCGATCTTCTCGATTCTGGCGGGTTCAAAATCCCGGCGGGCTGCCGCCGTATCTTCATCACCGCCGAGTTGGAGCCTTCCAACGGCGACCCGCGCATTCAGCCCACCGGTTTCCCGGACATCGGCCCCGTCCTCTATCCCGACCCGGCGGAGAATGATGCGCTAATTTGTTTGATCGAATCCGAGGCTTCGATGGCGAACCGTTTGGAAGAGGTTTGTTTGGCGGACAAATACGTTGGGACCCTCGATGCGAAGTTAGCTAGCCTTCCCTACATCAAACTCACCGATACGGAACTCGCAGACGGCGTTTTCAAAACCAGTTCCACCATTGATGGTCACCGTTTTGCTTCGGAATACATCATGGGCGCAAAGGGCAGACTCACTGGCACGGGAATAACCGCAACCTTCGGTGGATTTCAGCCACCGCCACCTGACAACGTGGAGATGGTCGAGTTTGTAAGAACACGCTTGGGAATGCCAGCAGCGGACACGTGCCCCGCTGCCAAGGTGCCGGAAATTCATCGGCTGGCAATGGAGTATGACCCGCTCTCACTGATTCACGGCTTTCAGATTTCGGTGAAGAACAAGCTCACGTTCGTCGGTCTGCGGGCGCCTCGCGCACTCACCGCAAGCATTGTCGGTTTGAACTGCGACCGCGTGACGGTGCCGGGTATCCATTTTGACCCCATCGGCACTGGCGACGCCGGGCAAGCCATCTTCCAAAAGCAGCGCATCACCGCGAAGAAGATTGAGGCGCGATTCTCGATTGATGTCAAGTTGCTGACTTCGCTGCGGCTCGACACTCCCGTTGCCAACGGTGCCCCCGGCCAGCTTCAAGCCGCCCGTGTGCAACTCCTGCTGGCCATAGCACTTTGGAAAGTCGCGGCGTTCCTCGATTTGTTGAGCGTGGAACTGAGTCTGCGGACAGAGTGCAAGCTGAGGTTAAAGCGAGACGAAAAAGGAAAACCGCTTCCCATCTCCGTCTCTTGCGAGCCGAAAGCCAAGGCTCCGGCAGACGCGGCGCAGAAGAAGTCCGATGGTTTTGATACGGCAACAATCCTCGCCGCTGGGCCGCGAGGTGGCAGCTCGGGCAGGACCGGCGGGAGCGTGGCCAGTGGTCGGACGTGGCAGGCAGCGGAGCTAGACGGCACTCATTTCGAGGCTGCATCTGGCGCGGAAGGAGCGGATGTTCCGACGGCTCCGAGAGGAGCCGGGGTCCGCGGCCATCGGGCTCCAACCGCGTGAACTGCGGGGGCAGCTGGAACAACGACGCCAGGAACGTGCGCTCGGCCAACCGCAACAACAACACGCCGGACAACCGGAACAACAACATGAAGGGGTCGTCCAAAAGTAATGGCGAGTCGGCATCCTCGTGCCCCGCGCCGCGTCGTCGGCAGTTCCCGCGTCTCTCCTTCATCCTCGCCAAGGCTTCAATCGTGAGATAACGCCCAATTTCCGCCAGGACTACGCGCTCACGAAGGCGACTGTCGCGATTGAGTTGGAGCAGTTTCACGGTGGCCTCGCCGATCACGCCTACTGGGTCGCTGCGGAAACCATTCAACAGAAAGCAGCCGGCCCAGCGGTCGGTGCGTGGATGGAAGAGCCGGAGGAGTTGGGGCGGTTGACCGACGAGCGTGCCGAGGTCACTCCCTTTGGCGCTATTGCAGCAAGCGCAAGCCCACGCAAGGTTGCCTGCCTCCGTCTCGCCACCGTGCTTGCGGCTGATGATGTGATCCACCTGACAACCCCAGAAGGTATCGTCCTCGTGGACGAGGCAGTACTCGCAGACGTGATAGGCGCGCTCGGCGACTTGCTCGCGCACCCGCTCGCTCAGGTCAGTGGCCATGAGCCAGGAGTTGGCGGGCGCGGGCTTTGGAACTGCTCCCAGAGCCTGCTTCCACAGCCTGGCGCCACCCACCCCAGAGCTCCAGCACGACCGGAAAGTCTCTTGGCTCAAAGAGGTTTTTGTCCTATGCGCAGGAGCAAACGAAAACTTTCCGCAAGGAGCCAAGCCTTCCGGGCCACGGGCCATCGGCCGCGGCTTCGTTCAACCAGGCAAATGCAAATAACCCGGAGTGAAGCGATCACCCTCCCGCACAAATCGTATCCCCTGCCGCTTCACTCCGGGTTATCTACATTCCTTCTTTTGTTAGGCACCTCGTCCTTGCACACCGACCACTCAACCACAAGGAAAGAATCGAGCGGCACGCCGACATCGAGGGCTGCCGAAAGCCAGCGAACCTGACTGGTGCGAATACGGTCACGTCCGCTCCGCTTGGCCTCGGCAAACGCGACGCCGCTCTCGCTCCATGCAAATACGTCGAAGCATCCGTGAGGCATTCCCGCGCGGTCTGCGACTCGGTCCAGCAACTCACGCCGCTCGGTCGGGAGCGGCAAATCATCCGTGAGACTCACCCGCGTGCGACGCCGATACGTGTCCACCCACACTCCGCGCCAACCGACCGCTTCAAAGTGCCGCAAGATAACCAACTCGGCGAACAGCGGCTCGCCAAAATAATCCAAGACAGCCTTCCCGCCGTAGTCATCGGCAATCGGAGGCCCGCACCACGGGTCAAGTCGCACGACAGTCCTGGGCACCGAAATCGTGCGAGACTCCGAAAGTCGAAATGCCAGCGTCGTAGTCGGCTTTAGAGAATCTGGCAAATGCATGTGGGCTTCGAGGTGCTCAACGTAAAAGCTGACCGATGACGAGGAGCGCGCCCGCGAAATGCGATTGGAACAGCGACGTCATCGCGCTCCTTGTCATTCGGTCGAGCGGCTGGTTATGGCAGTATTCGCACCTTCTCATACAAAAACTCTGGTGCGAAATCGGCTCCGTTCGGCCAGGTCAGCGTGTGCAACTCCGGATCGACCCGGAACTGGCGAAAGAAGGAAATCTCCCGTAAGAGCTCGAAAACCTCGCCATCGATCTCGCCGCTCAAATCAATCTCGCCCTCAGTCCCATCCGAGAACCGGATGCGGATCACGTAATCTCGAACGTATTGGGCCAACTGAACTCTAGGAATCATATATCACTCCAACGGTGCAACTTTGCGGAGCGGGCGACGCTCTCGCGCCAACCGCCAATCCTCTCGCAGCTCATCCCGATGCAACTCATACCACTCCAGGACATGTCGCAACGCCCGTCTGGGAAATTGTCCTTTGACCAATCCGCTCTCGATTTCCACGGTAATTTCGTGCTCTCCATAGATCGCATGAAAGTGAGCGGGCTCATGCTCACGATAGAACATGGCAATCACAATTCCCAAAAACCTCGAGACCTCGGGGATTGCCGAAGAGTAACGTAGTGGCACGATAGCATCAACGGCATAACGACCAAGCTCGTCGTTTTTGGTCTTCTCCGTTGGGCTTTGAGAACCAGTCAGTTAGCACTCAAGTCGCCAATAAAATCGGGCGTTCGACGCATTTTTTCAAGCCGAAAATCTGCGTTAATCTTGGTGAACTCTGGCTAACCGATTTTGACTCTTTCAACACTCCGCTGCTGGCAATTCCACTGGCAGAGACATTGCACCTCGCGAACATTGCGGCGCGACATAGTTCTTCCCTGGTCAATGAGGAGTGTGTGGTTGGGGCACGAGGCTAGGCCCGGTATTCCTGCCGGCAGTCATTCCGCTTGGGGTTGTTGAGACTGCGGTGCTTCGACCTTTGCCTCCCCGTAATCCTTTGGCGAAACGCCCATGAACGCTCTGAAAGTGACATTGAAATGGCTCAGGCTGTCGAAACCAACCGCCATGGCGGCTTCAGTCACGTTATGCTTGCCTTCGTTCAAGAGGGCGGCGGCGCGATGGATGCGGTAGCCCTGGAGATATTTCACCCACGAGATTCCCACCGCGTGTTGGAACCACGACTTGAGCCGGGACTCGCTCAGTCCGACGGTGCGCGCAATCTCTTCTGCGTACACCGGTTCGGTGAAATGCTCGCGCAGGTATTTCAGTGCTTTCAAAATTGGCTGCCAGTCCGCTTCCAAACCGCCGCCACCGATGTTGCGGCCAAGCGCCTGCTCCCAGCGCAGGAGGCGAACCAACATTTCGAGCAGCAGGGTTCGCAGCCGCACTTCGCGACCGAAGCCGGGCTGGGAGAATTCGTGGTATAGCGCCTCAAAGCGATGCCGGTAATCCGCGCGGTATTTGGGCGGAAGACGCACGACGCGTTGGGCCGCCGGCTGCTCCGCAGTGAACCGCCGTAAGATGCGTACGCCATCGCTTTTCGGGCCAAGCTCGATCAGCACCCAGGGAAGGAAGTAAACCGTGATGTAGCTGAACGGGAATTTGTCAATCACGCCCCAGTGGGGAATGCCGGGGCCAAGCAGGAGCAACTCGCCGACGCCCCGGCGGACCTGCTCTTTTTCAATCATGGACGTGCCCGGTCCGCCCTGCAAAGCGATGCTGATCTCGCAATAAGGATGCCGTTCGGGATGCGGCGTGGGCGGGCCTTCGGTGATCGTGGCGCTCCGGACCCAGATCGGGCTGGTTTCGGTCAGCGGTTGGCGGGATTCCGTGACGTCCAGCAGCCAGGCCAGATTGGCGAACCGTCCCTCTTCTGGTTGCTTCTGAGTCATGTCGGATCGAATACAGCTTTCGGTAGCAAATCAACGCAGTTCACTTGCGGCTAAATGTGAAGGGCACGCCATGTTCCAACAATTGATGAGCGTTGCCCATTCCCTGCAACTTCAGGTTTGTGTGCAGCATTTGCGGCGGCTGGCAGTTGTCGAGGAACAGATCATGATGGCAGGGAATCACGCGCTTTACGCCAAGCCGTTTTGCCAACAGTGCCGCTTCCGCTGGTCCGAGATTTCGAAACGCTCCGTTGATCACCACGGCCAGCGTATCCGGTTTGTGCGGCGCAACCGCGTCGGTGAGCAAGTCATGGTAGGCCGTGTCGCCGGTAAAGTAGATCGTCGGACCGCTCTTCACGAACACCAGATAGCCAACATGCGTGAGGTCGTCACCGCCAAATGGGATGGCGAAAGTGGCACGGATCGTGAGATCCCCGATCGTCAGGCTCTTGTTCGGCCAGATCATGGAGGCCTCCGCAGCGGGCACGCCAAGAGAATAGAGTTTTTCGAGCGCTTCGGCTGGTGCAATGAAGGGACCTCGTCCACCGGCCTCGCGGTACGGCCCAATCGTATCCGGATCCAGATGGTCCTGGTGACTGTGGGTGATCAGATAGAGGTCTATGCCCACGAGGTCACGCGCCGCGATGGGCGGCGGCACTTGCCGGTCCATACGGAAACCGTGTTGATCGCCAATTGCTTTGCAGGAGTTTGAAAGATACGGGTCGAGCGCCACGATTTTGCCGTTCGGTGACTTCACGATGAAACCCGCCTGGCCCAGCCACCATAGGGTCACCGCGCCGCGCGGGACACGGTGCGCCCTGATCTGTTTCATCGTCAATCGTTTCATGCTTTGCCCTTCATCTGTTCGCGCGCCTCCTTCACGATGCAAATCAACTCCGCCGCGTTGCGCGAAATCTTATCGAACTCACGCGCCGCAATCACCTGCTTGTTCGCCAACTCGCCGCCCACGCCGATGGCGCACGCGCCGGCTTTGATGTAATGCGGCGCAGTTTCGCGATTCACCGCGCCCGTGGGCATCAGCTCAATTTTTGGGTAAGGCCCTTTCAGGTCTTTGAAGAACTGCGGCCCGACGACGTTGGCCGGGAAAATCTTGATCACATCGCCGCCCAGTTCCCAGGCTTCCAGCACTTCGGTTGGCGTCATCGCGCCGGGCATGCAGGCGACGTCTTGCGCACGGCAGACTTCGATCACCGCGGGCCGCACGGCGGGCGAAACTACGTAGCCTGCGCCGACCTTGATTGCGTCGCGCGCGGTCGCGGCGTCCAGCACCGTGCCCGCGCCGATGAAAACTCTTTCGCCCAAGACTTTCGCGGCTTGCTCAATCACCGCAAGCGCGTTGGGCACGGTCAGCGTGATTTCGACGAACTCAACTCCGCCCGCCGCCAACGCTTGAGCAACTTCGATCAAGCCGTCTACACTATCGGCCCGGAGAATCGCGACCACTCCGCTGGCCTTGAGCCGCGCGAGCATTTCCTGTTTGTTGGTTCGCATCGGAGTTTCAAATCAAAAGTCCCGAAGGAATCCACCTGCCGTCCAGCCGCCGTCCACGCACAGTGTCTGGCCGGTGATGTAACTGCTTTCCGGCGCGGCGAAGAAGAGCACGGCGTTGGCGATTTCTTCGACCGCGCCCGGTCGGTTGAGCGGCACGTGGCTGAGCATCCGTTGCGCACGCTCCTGCATGATGGCGTCCTGCCTGTAGAAAAGCTGCTTCGTTCCCTCCGTCAGCGTCGAACCGGGGGCGACACAATTGACGAGGATGTTGTTCGGTGCGAGTTCGATGGCCATCGTGCGGGTGAGTTGCACGACGCCTGCCTTCGCGGTTGTGAACGCACATTGCAACCGCGCAGGCACGACGCCCAGCACGGAGGAGATGTTCACAATGCGACCTGACTTGCGCGCCACCATCTGGCGGCTGGCGGCGCGGCTTACGAGAAACAACCCGGTCAAGTCCACGCTCAAGATGCGCTGCCATTCCTCCAGCGGAAACTGGTCAATGTTGACGCGGTGGTTCATGGTGTTGATGCCCGCGTTGTTCACGAGAATGTCGAGATGCCCGTGCTCCTTGATGATCTGCGCCACGCCCGCTTCGACCTGCGATTCGTTGCTGACATCCATCGCCAATGCCGAACCGTTTGGCGATGGCGCTGCGGAAACTCGGGCGGTTTCAAAATCAAGGTCGGCGTAAACCACCCGCGCGCCATTCGCTACAAAAAGATCGGCGATGGCCTTGCCGATGCCCCGCGCCGCGCCGGTTACAAGCGCGACCTTTTCTGTGAGGTCAACTTTCATGTTGCTTCAGACTGGCATCCTCGCTTCCCGGCACTCAACCAATTTTCCAAACTTTCCATTTGTTTTTCCACCGGCGTGGTGGAACGGCTCGCGCTGCGAGCCGTAGCGCCGCGTCCAGCGGCGCAATGTGGCATCGGCATCAGCGCACCATCGAGAATGTTCCGGCACTGAACGGGCCGGGGTTGTCGCAGCGCGACAACCGCTACCATTCCAAAATCGCAGCCACGCATAATCAAAATTCCGGTGTGAGCAGCAACCTCACAACTTTTCCAACCTCGGACTTCCTGCCGCGAAAACACCAAACCTGCGATTCCTCCGTACATCTCACCTTTCCCGTTTTGTGGCCGATGGCTGGGACATGATATTCCATTTCGCTGAACGCTCCGAGGCGGCTGTTCACGTTGCAGGCTTGCACCGCAAAACCCAAATCCTCCGGCTCAGACCACGGAGCATCCACATACTCGCCGGACGGATTCACGAAAAAGTTTCGGATCACCAGTGACCACAGATCGCCCGATTGCCAGACATAGCCCATTCGTCCGGTGAGCGCCGCCGCCCGAAGGCTGATCTTGTGCTCGCCCGCTTGCTGCATCCGATAACGAACGAGTTGATCGTTCACGGCGATCTCCCGCCGCGCGATGCTGCCGGTGGAACTGAAGATGTGACGAACCGAAGCCCGGGTCAGAGTGGGAATCAACAATTCGCCGCCATGCGGGAGTTGCGTCAATTGCCACAGGCCAATGCGGGAACGCGTGCGCCGGCTTGCGCCCAGCAATTCCAGCGCGGTCGTCTGCGTGTATCCGGCAAATTGCAGTCCGTTCAATTTCAACCCGCGCTCGTGGTGCAAAGGGTTCGCCGCTGGGCCTACGCCTTTTGTGATGCTCAAGTTCAGGATTTCATGCGACCGAGAAAGCCGCACCGACAAGCGGTTCACCATTCGCGCCGCACCCGCATTCTCGATCAACCGGTATCGCCCCGGATCGAGCGAGCGTTGCTGGAAGTACGTGTCGAGCTTCGGGAAGTTGGAAAAGAACAAATCCATCTCCGGCGCGAGCCAAGTGCGATCGCCACCCGAATTGTGCCACTCGCTGCTCTCGAAGAACTCACGCGCTCCGGCGGCGGAATCCAACAGAGGATTCGTCCAAAAAAAATTCTCGTCGCTCCCCGGCGCAAAAACGCCCAACACCCGCCCGCCGTGCGGGAGCAAAAGCAATCGCGTTCCGTCCGGGAATTCGAGGGTGCGCCCCGGCTTGCCTGCGCGTCGGAGGGTTTCGCGCAGCTTCCTCATGGCGCAGCCTTGCCGGTTGCCGGGCCACCCGTTGCCGCCAGCATCAAACGTCGGTCGCTCGCTTCGGCCTTCGCAAACTGATCCGCCACGCGCCCGCGGGCCAGCACGATGAACCGGTCGCACAGCGCGAGCAGTTCGGGCAATTCGGACGAGATCACCACCAGCGCGATGCCCTGCCGGGCCAACTCCATCATCAGCTTGTAGATTTCGTTTTTCGCGCCGACATCCACGCCTTTGGTCGGTTCATCGAGGAACAGCACGCGCGGTTTGGGAAACAGCACTTTGGCCAGCACGACCTTCTGCTGGTTGCCGCCGCTCAGATTGGCCACGGGAGTGGTCGCCGACGGCGCGCGGATGGACAAGCGCTTCAGGTAGCCGTCGGCAAACCCGGTTTCGCGCGCCTTGTCCAGCACGCGCAGTCGCGACACCTGCGGCAAGTCGTGCAACGTCACGTTCTCACGGATGGCAAAGTTGAAGAGCAGGCCGTCCAGCTTGCGATCCTCTGTCAATAGACCCAGTCCGTTGGCTTTGGCTTCGCGTGGCGAGCGCACGGCGATTTCGCGCCCCTCGACGAACACGCGTCCGCTGTGCGGCAGCCGGCCATAGAGCGCGTTGACCGTCTCGCTGCGGCCCGAGCCGACCAGTCCGCCAAGGCCGAGGATCTCGCCACGCCGCACCGAGAAACTCAGGCCCTCCACCACGTTGCGCCGCGCCAGGTGCGGGTGCGGCACGGTCAAATGTTCCACGCGCAAGACTTCCTCCTCGCCGATGGCGGAATCGCGCGCGGGATAAAAGTTGTCAATTTTGCGGCCCACCATTGCCGCCACGATGGCGTGCTCGTTGAATTCCGCGCGGTCCAATTCCGCCGCCACCGCGCCGTCGCGCAGCACCGTCGCGCGGTCGGCGATCGCGAACAGTTCGTCCAGCTTGTGCGTGATGAAAATGGTCGTCAGCCCCCGATCGCGGAGATGACGGACGACGCGGAAAAGATTTTGTGTCTCGTCGAGCGTCAGGCAGGCCGTGGCCTCATCGAGAATCAACACCGAGGGATTCGTCGCCAGCGCGCGGGCAATCATGACGAGCTGACGCTGGCTGGCGTTGAGCGTCACGACCTGGCGATGAGGATCAAGCTGGACGTTGATGGAATCGAGCAGCGCCTGCGCGCGGGCGAAAAGCTTTGGGAAACTGACCAGCCCGCCCCCCTTCGCGTTCCACAGACCGACAAAAATGTTCTCCGCCACCGTCAGATTTTCCAGCACGGTGATTTCCTGCGGAACGTAACCGATTCCTTGTCGGCGCGCGTCGAACGGCGAACGCAGGGTGACGGGCCGGTCGTCGAGAATGATTTTGCCCTCGAACTGCCCGGCGGGATAAACGCCGTCCAGAATCTTCATCAGCGTGGATTTGCCCGCGCCGTTCTCCCCGATCAGAGCATGGACGTGTTTGTGCTCGATGCGGATGGTGACCTCGGACAGCGCCCGCACGCCGGGAAAACTCTTGGAGATGCCGTGCATCTCCAGGGCGAAGCGGGAAGATGTTGTGGACTGTGAGTTCATTGGGTCTTCACCTCGGGAATAATTTGGCAGCTCCCTCTCATTAACACCGGGCTTCAGCCCGGTGTGGTTCGGCGCAACGATGGAAAACTGTTTCAACAGTTTTCCGCCCGCCCGCAAGTTGAAGCGCACATCTCATGTTCTCGCAGGTGGAGGTTGTCGCGCTGCGACAACCCCGCCCGCGTTCAGGGGGCGGAACAAGGAGCAACATCGCCAAGGGTGATCCGCTTGCGCCGCTGGACGCGGCGCTACTCGTCGCAGCGCGACGAGTTCCACCTCCCGCTGCCGTTGGCATTGCACGAAACGGTCACGCGCCCCAAGCCGTTGAAACGGCTTGCTCGCACACCGCACGGCAACACCAGGATGAAGCCGGGTGCTAATTAGATTGGAAGCGGCGCGGCTCATTTCATCTGGCTGGTTTGCGTTTCCGATCACTCACCGTTTGATCGCCGCCTCGACTTTGTCGAGCAGTTCCATGTAAGGCTTGAGATTGTCCTTGGCGATGAACGGCGCGGGTAGCTTCGTCCACCAGGGAATCTTTTCGGCGCGCGACAGTTTGTCGAGCAACTCCGCCGCGCCAAAGGATTCCTCCCACAACGGCTGCCCGATCACGGCGTAAATCGAACCGTCCTTCACGAGGTCGAGATTCACGCGCGTGTAATCCATCGCCACGGCGACGACCTTGCGACCAGCTTCGCGCTGTGCGCCGGCCCAGGTGGTCGGGCCGTTGCCGGTGGTCGAAAGCGCGGCGACCAGATCGGGATTGGCTTGCAGGATCGAAACGGCGCGCGAGATGGCCTTGGGCGCGTCAAAGCCTTCCTCCAGCGGCGGCAGCACTTTCACATCGGGATGAAGTTCCTTCATCGTCTTGGCAAAAACTTCCGCCACGAGATTTTCCGTGGAGTTGAACGAACCTTGCGTGATGGCCACCGTGCCCTTGCCGTTGATGGCCTTGCCAATTTGGCGGGCGGCTTCGCGCGCGTATTCGGCCGGGTCGCAACTGATCACGCCGCTCGCACCGGGGATCGAACCTTCCGGCGATGGAAAATGCGGCAGCACGATCGGCATCTTCTTGCCGACCTTTTCGATGAACGGATTCCACGCGGGATTGCCGGTCCAGACTGCCATGCCCGCGGCGTCGCCCTTGGCCACCGCCTGTTCGGCGAGGGCCAGCGTGGCGCTGATGTCCTCATTGTCCGCGCCGATGATTTCGGCCTGGTAACCCAGCTTGCGGCAGCCCTCGGCGAAGGCGATTTGCGTCATCTGATGAACAGGATGTCCCTTCACCGGCTGCACCCAGTAAAACTTCTTGGGCTTTGGACTGGCAGGATTGTTGGAAGAAGATTGCTGGCCGCAACCGGCGGCGAAAAGCGCGACCAGAATGCAAGCCATCGCGAGCTTGACCGAAGATACTGGTGGTGGTTGTCGCGCTGCGACAACCGCGCCCGCGTTCAGCGGGCGGCCTTGACACACCGGAGACGTTCTTGCGCCGCTGAACGCGGCGCTACTCGTCGCAGCGCGACGAGTTCCACCTACAACAACTTCCCGAGGCACGGGAGGTTTTCCGAAGAACGATTGGCAAGTTTCACCGCTGGTGAAAATATTCTTGAAGAGGTTTAATGCTTTCATGTTTTTGCTCATGAGTGTCCGGTCTAAAAGCCCTGTAAACAGGGCTGATTGTTGACGTCTGGCATAGCAGTTGGTGGTGGTAATTGAGAAAGGGCCAGTAAAATGGGCGTTTTCTCGAAGAGCGTCAGGCTCAAAATCTGTAGCATGGTGTAGAGGCTGGCCGAGAGGCGGAATCGCTTCTTGAGAATGGCGACCAGGACGTGGACGGCGATGGCAATCCAGACTTGAGTTCGCACCGCGTTTTCAGAAGTGCCATAGAAAACTTTGGTGCGCAGATGTTGCTTGATCCATTTGAAGAACAGTTCGATCTGCCAGCGGCAGCCGTAAAGTTGCGCGATGGTCAGGGCCGGTTCGGCAAAATTGTTGGTCAGAAACACGAAGCGTTTGCCGGTCTGAGGGTCGCGGAATCCGATCCGCCGCAACGCGTCCGGATACTGCTGGTGGGAACGAAAGCCTGTCAACACAACGGTCTGGTCGAAGAGC
>Ga0194121_10004045_pt1 | contig 21619 bp, 19 predicted proteins | sample TA2MahCa50mmetaG_FD_148609 | JGI IMG/M metagenome (GOLD analysis project Ga0194121, IMG submission 148609) | Freshwater microbial communities from Lake Tanganyika, Tanzania - TA2015020 Mahale Deep Cast 50m | ecosystem: Environmental > Aquatic > Freshwater > Lake | place: Tanzania: Lake...
TGCGCAAGAACCAGTTTGACGGCCGCCGTCATGCGGCGGTCAGCAACTTGCAGGTGGCTGCACGTTATGCAGAGGAGCGTCAACTTGCCTCCTGAGGTATTACCGAATTGGTCAGCGTTCTAGCACTGTCGGAGAAAAGAGCGTGCAGTCGCGAGATTGTTCTAGGGTGTACGTTCGATGACTTTGATGATTCCGGCCATACCCTTGCCCCCTGGGCCGCCATGGAAGCTGCAATGATAGGGAAAGATACCTGTCTGCCGAAATGTCGAGGCAAATTGTTGCTTATCAGCTGTGAGATTTGGTGAGGTAAACGTCCCATTGTCTGCGACGATCTGATGCCGGCCGCCGTCATTCACCCAGGCCACCCGTGTCCCAATGGGCACGGTGATCTCTTGCGGGACGAACTCGAGAATTTTGATGCTCACGGCTGTTGGCACTGGCTTTTGCCGTGGTGCCGCCGCGCTGCCTAACGGTGAGGCCAAGAGAGCAGTGGTGAGCATGCTCAGTACGAGCGTCCACCCCCACTGTCTGTGGGGGTGCTGTTGGTGAGCCTGCTGGGTTGCCATGGAAGGCTCTTGGTGGTGTCTGTGCATATGGCTTCCTCGTCATGATGGCTATGGGTGGCCTGATGGTCCAGGATATCAAGGGCGAGCCTATCAGGAACACACTGTCGTGACAAATACTTTCTTGAGGCAGAGGTACAGGAGGGATCGTTATGCAGTTTGGTCTGGGGTTACCGCATGCAGGGACATCTGCCCATGGTGCAAGTATCATCCAATTTGCACAGCGGGCAGAAGCCTTAGGGTTTGAGTCCCTCTGGTGTGGTGACCACATTGTGCTACCCACTGAAGGGACGACGCAGTATCCATACACCAGCGATGGCTCGTTTCCGCGTGCATCTCAGGTGGGTTTTGTCGAAACCATGACTTTGCTAGCATATGTTGCTGCGGTGACAGAACGTATTCGCCTGGGCAGTACAGTGATCATTGTGCCCTATCGGAACCCTATTGTGCAGGCGAAAATGTTTGCTTCGCTGGATGTGTTGAGTGGTGGACGAGCTATCTGTGGAGTCGGGGTTGGCTGGCTGCAGAAAGAATTTGACGTGTTAGGGGCTTCGTATAAAGACCGTGGTCCGGTGACGGATGAGTATCTGCAAATTTTTCGTGTGCTCTGGACTGAAGCACATCCGGCATTTCATGGGAAGTTTTATCAGTTTGACGGAATTCAGTTCTGGCCCAAACCCGTGCAGCAGCCGCTGCCGATCTGGGTCGGTGGCCATAGCAAGCGCTCGATTCGGCGTGCCATCGTCTACGGCTCCGCGTGGCATCCAACACGTCAGACACCGGAGTTCGTGGCCGAGCATGTCCCGTATCTGCGCCAGGAGGCCGAGCGTACTGGGCGGGATCCCGCGAGTATCACGGTGTCCCTCAAGCGGAGTTTGCACATCACGGACATCGGCCTTGCCGGCGAAGTGGCCTTCCGCTCTGGGAATGCGCTGGTGGGGACGACGCAGGATATTATTGATGATGCGCGCCGTTGTCAGGACTTTGGCATCCAGCAGCTCACGTATGACTTCCGTACTGATGACGTGCACGAACAGATTGCCATGATGGAGCAGCTCGCGAGCCGTGTTGTCCCGGCTGTGGCCGGATAAGCGCTGGACACTGTCATCAGTACGTTGGTCGGGCTACAGGGCCAGGTACCCTCCATCGACGACAAGCTCCGTACCGGTAATATACGAGGCTTCGTCTGAGGCGAGAAACAGGACGGCATACGCCACTTCTTCTCGCCGGCCTTCACGTCCCAGGGGCACCTGGGCAATCATCGCGGCTCGTCTGGTCGGGTCGGCTGTACCTCGGGAGGTAGTCATGGGTGGCATGATACCCGGATGGACAGAGTTCACACGAATACCATCTTTGGCATACTGCACTGCGGCGGATTTGGTCATAATACGTACGGCACCTTTGGAAGCATTGTATGCCATATGAATGTAATCCTGGCCGACAAAGCCAGAAATCGAGGAAATGTTTACAATGGCGCCACCACCAGCACGTTGCATGGCGGGTGCTGCACATTTGATACCCAGGAAAACGCCGCGGGCATTGACGGCCATGAGACGATCCCAGGCTGCTGTGCTCATAATATCTGGATCAAAGCTACCGCTAATGCCCGCATTGTTGACTAGAATATCCAGCTGACCAAACACACCAACGGTTGTACCGACCACTTCTTGCCAGTCTTCCTCACTTGTGACGTCGAGGCGTACGAAGCGCGCTTCGCCACCGCCAGCCGTAATGTCGGTGACGATCTGGCGTCCTTTGGTTTCCATGAGGTCTGCAACCACGACTTTGGCGCCTTCGCTGGCAAAGAGTCTGGCTTCAGCCTCGCCCATACCATTAGCCGCGCCGCTAATCAGTGCGACTTTGCCCTGTAATCGCATACGTCCCCCCTTTCTTGCTTTAGTGAAATGTTGCAGCGTCTGCATGCCATTGACGACCGGCGAGCCAGGCACAGCCCCCGGCAAGGGCTAGGATCAGCATTGCAAGACTGAAGGACAGGGTATAATTCTCCGTCCAATCAAACAAGGCTCCGCTGAGCAGGGGACCCAGGGTGCCGCCAAGCCCTGAGCCGATTTCGAGAAAGCCTAAAATCGCGCCCCAATTTTTCCCGTGAAAGAGCTGAGTGACGAGGGCTGAAGTGAGAGGACCCCGTGCACCAAACCCTATGCCGTACACGGCAATGTGACACCATAAGAGCCAGAGCTGGGTTGGGTCGTGGAGGGCCAGAAGTAAGCCTGTCCCAAGGATGGAAATGCTATAGCTCACCATCATGGTTGCCACCTGTCCCAAGTGATCTGAGAGCCAGCCGAACAAAATGCGGCCTGCGAAACTGAAGGCTCCCAGGCTGCCAAAGGCCAGAGCTGCTATGGACTTGCTAAAGCCATGCCCGACAAGATACGCTACGTGGTGCGGGACCACCATCATCATGCCCAATGGCGTTAAAATGCGCATCGTAAAGATTAACCATAAGGTTGGGGTGCGGAGTGCTGCGCGTAAAGTCCACTCGCGTCGTGTTGCCGTCGGGGCTGATTGGCCATGGGAGGTGGTTACAGGGGTCGAAGAACGTCGTGCGGGTGGTGGTGTGGTATCGCCATCAGGCAAAAGTCCCATATCCTCAGGGCGTTCACGCTGCCAGAGGAGGGTGGGAGGAATCACACCCACGAGAAGGACTCCTGCCAGGACAAGATAGGCTGCTCGCCAACCCAGATGCAGTATACACCATTGCGTGAAGGGGATAATAAGTAAAATGCCCAATCCCATGCCCGCCATGGCGATGCCTATGGCTGTACCACGTTTCTTGACAAACCAGTGGGAAATCACTGGGACATGGGAGAGATCGCCGAGGCCACAGTAGCCAATGGCAAAAAATACGCCATAGGCTATGTAGAGCATCCAGAGACTATGGGCTTGACTGGCGAGCACGAGCCCAAGGGCTGCAATGCCGGCGCTCACAGGCACAACACGCCGTAAACCATAGCGATCACTGAGCATGCCTACGCCAATAGACACAGCGCCCTCTGTCAGGCGTGCAACCGAGAAGACACCAGCAACTGCAGCACGTCCCCAACCAAATTCTTCGAGCCAGGCGACAAAGAACAGCCCAAAAGCATCGTTTACGCCCCGTACAAGGGCAAAGACAAGCGTCGAAATCCCGACAATGACCCAGCCATAAAATATGTTGCAGACTTTCATCATGCAGGCAGACCTTCTCCCTTTGTGCTATCAAGAGGTACAAGGTGGGTAGCGTACGAGAGCAGTTTGCGTTCGGTTGTAAGGGAGACATCTGACTTTCAGATGCTGTATAAGACCACGCCCTGCCTGAGGAATGGCAGGGCGTGTTAAGTGCAGGGATACTTACTTTTTGGTCTCAGGAGCAGGTTTGGCTGGTTGCTCAGCCTGGGCTGTTTGTACCTGATTTGTATCAGTTTTCTCACTAGCCGGAGCTGTGGCGACATTTTTGGACGCTTCAGTCTTGTCAACTGCCGCTTGCGTTTTGTGATAGCTGCAGTCAGCTCCTGCCAGGGCCGCGGTGCTGAACACAACAGCAACCCCCAATGCGACGACGAGAGTCAGCACTTTCTTCATCTTGGCCTCCTTCTCTCCGTTGAGAATACTCTGGGGGCTGATGTGCCCCTGTGTCAGAAGCTACTCTACTTCCGTTGGCCTGTCAAGCGTACCAGGATCGGTATCATCCTGCCCACGCGCTAGCTGTGCGCAGCGTTTTTGAAAGAGTATATAGAGTGTGATCGTGGTCGCGAGTGCTACCACGGTTGTGGCGAGGGCGATTCCCCAGTGACTGAAAAAGTGCATTAAGATGAGGTCACTGAGAATGTTGAGCCCAAGAGCGCCGAGACTGACAAGGGCGGGGGTGATTGTATCATGCGTGGCATAAAACGCTCGGTGCAGAATATGCACTGCACCGTAAAACGGTAGGCCAGCGAGATAGGCCGATACTGCCTGTGAGGTGCGCAGGGTGTCTGCGGCGTGGAAGCGACCGTATTCATAGACTAAGCGTGTCAGGGGTTCAGCGAGGAGCATAGCGGTAAGGGTAATAGGCACGGTAAGCAATATGACGAGACGCAAGGCTGCTAGAGTGCGCTGGCGCACCTGCCCGACATCGTGCTTGTGGTATAGATCGGCGAGATCCGTCAGTAAGACGGTTGAGAGGGGAACCACACAAAGACTTGCCGGGAGGAGGAAAAGTAAAAAAGCATAATTGAGTGCAGCAATCGCTCCAGGGAATAAAAGTGACGCTAATGCTCGGTCAATGAGAACATTGATGGGCGTGATTAAGGTACTGAGAAAGGCGCCCTGCGCGAGACGGAAAAGACCATGTCCTGTGATATCGATGTGCAGACAGGGCCGGTAATATATGCCGTGGCGTGCGAGAAACGGGAATTGCATAGCGAGTTGAAGAAAGCTGCCTAGTGAAGCGCCTATTGCCAGGCTGACGACACCAAATCGGGAGGCCAGACATAGTGGAGTGATGATCATCGCGAGGTTAAAGACTACGCCGGCGTATTCTGGAGCACCGTAATGCTCCACAGCATTGAGGGCACCTTTGCACACAGAGAGGAGGGCTTGGCACACGAGCATAGGGAGCATGAGGCGAAACAGTAAAGCTGCTGTGTGCTGAGTGTCGGTAGTGAGTCCTGGTCCTGCTATACGCATGAGCCACGGCGCCCCCCAGGTAGTAAGGGCCGCTATGGTGATGCCTGCGAGTAGGCAAAGTGTAAAGAGACCGCTAAATAGCCGATTAAAGGCCGGACGATCATGTTTATAGGCAGTGAGGGTTGGAACCAGGACACCGCTGAGCGGTCCCGTGAGGAGCACAACCTGGAGCATACTAGGGAGAGAGAAAGCGAGTACGAACGCATCAATGATTGCAGTGGCTCCAAAGAGCCATGCCTGTAAAGCGACACGTACATATCCGAGGGGACGGCTTAATAGGGTTGCTGTAACGATAGGCAAGCCACGTCGGAGTAAGCCTGGGGTGTGGATGCGAGTCCAATAGCTTCGTAGACGAGCAGACCAGCGTGGCGATGGAGAGGAAGACGCCATACGGTAATGTATCTCTCGAAAGTTGTGTGCGTTATGGGTGCGCTAGACACCGGTAATGGGTTTGCCGCATCCTGCACAGAATCGGTCCTCTGGTAAGAGCTTGCGGCCACAGTTTGTACAGAAATTAATGGTTGTTGGCGTGGGGGATATTGTAGGAGCAGTGTCTGAAGGTGGCGCACTGGTTTGGAGGAGCGTGGTCAACGTGTCTGCGAGAGAAGGGAGAGAAACGGATGCGTTGGTAAGCGGTGCTGTGCGTATTTGCCTCCATCGAAAGAAATAGGCCCAGCCTAGAAACAAGACAATGGCCCCAGCGAGAACAGTGAAAGCCACGAGAGTAGTGTTTGGCCGGGCGAGTCCTTGGCTCTTCTCTTGTGGGGTGGGTTGTTGCTTTTGTACCGAAGGGGCTGCCGTTGTTTTGGTATAAGCGACGTGAAAGAGGTGGCTCTGGTTCTGTGGAACGTTGTGGTAAGTAAATTGATAATAGGTGAACCCTTGATTATCACTGAGGCGTTCCATAGGGCTGGGGGTAACCGTGAAGTCCGTTGCTTTCAGTGGCTGTTGAATATCCACTTGTAATGTTTCGATAGGATAACTTGTTGGAGCTGCGTAGGTAAAACGTTTCTGTGGATCGTTTGTAGTAAACGGATTATAGTAGAATTCGAGAAAGAAGCGTGGTACTGGGAGGTTAAGTTGAATACTATCGTGAGTATCACCGGACTGGACTTGATGAGGATGTAGAAGGAGCTCATTGTGTTCGGAAATCATGCCTGCTCCAACAATCTCTGCACCTTTGGGAAGAGGCAGAACAAGGCTGGTTGGAAATGCCTCTCGTGGGGTCATTTCTCCACGGAGCATGACAAGCACGCGTGGATCATCATACTCTGGCCATAGTGAAAGACGTAAACGGGCCATTGCGAGACCAGTAGCAGGAGCGGTAGTATTGCCTGTTGGAGGTGGTATGGGCTGTTGTGTTGTGTTTTGGCTGTTGGCTTTGATAGTGCGAATATAGGCAATCGTGTCCCAGATTTGTTGTGCCGTCATTTGGTTCCCAAAAGCGGTCATCGCATTGGAGAGGCCTACTGCTGTGCCGCCTTTGTTGATGACGTCGAAGAGTTGTTGATCGGAGCGTGTGCTCATATACCCGTGATCTGCGAGGTTCCGAGGGGGGACTGGGAGCATGCCTGCCATGCGTCCTCCCTGGCCGTCTAGACCATGACAGCTCACGCAGAGATGTTCATAGAGCGCTTTGCCAACTTGAGGCTCTCCCGGAGCAGCAGCCACGGGGAGAACAGTGGTGAAGAGAGATAACAAGAGAAGTTGAATGTGGAAAAACTTGCGTCTGTTCACGTCTATACCTTCAATGGTCAAACACACAAACGTAGGTTACGAGAGATACATCAAGTGTTCCCGGAAATTCTCCTCCAAGCGTTGGCATGGTAACAGAGGGCATGTGGAAATGCTAGTGATGGGCATCTAGGTTTGGGGTATTGGTATCGATACTGTATAGAAAAAGATGATCTGAGGAGTCTATGTGTATTTTGATGGTCATTCATCGAGGCATTGAGGGGTATCCCATCGTTGTCGCAGCAAACCGCGACGAATACTATGATCGTCCAACGCGAGGTCCCCAGCAGTTGAGCGCTGCTCCTGGGGCGTGGGGAGGACAAGACACACGTGCGGGAGGCACCTGGTTGGGAGTCAATGCCCATGGCTTGGTGATTGGTTTGACGAATCGACGTATGCGAGAAGATCAGGAAAATGATCCACAGCGTCGTTCACGGGGTTTGCTCTGTCTTGAGGCATTACAGTGCAGGACGACGGAGGAGGTTGTTGAACTCCTTACTCGTGAGCCTCCTGAACGCTACAATCCGTTTAATCTGTTAATTATGGATGCGCGAGAGCTCATATGGGCAACGTATGACGAGACAGTGGCCTTACATGCACTAGAGGCTGGATTACACATTTTAGCAAACGGCAATATCGATGATTTTGAGACAGTTCGCATTCGTCGAGCACGTCATTTATTACGGCAAACTACAGTCCCTGAGCTACGGGATTGCTTACCGTTATTAGAGCAAGTCTGCCGTGATCACGAAAGTGGGGTGAAGGAGAGAGAGACTATCTGTATGCATAGAGAACAGGAGCGTTATGGGACTGTATCGTCTACGATCTTGGCCATCACCTCGAATGGGGATGGGAGTGTGTATCGCTATGCATCAGGACATCCTTGCACGGTAACTTACAATGACTATTCTTCTCTTTTGACAAAATAAGAAAGCCTGCTTTATGCAGGCTTTCTTATATATCCCGGCGACGACCTACTCTCCCACACAGTTACCCGTGCAGTACCATCGGCGCTGAAGAGCTTAACTTCCGTGTTCGGAATGGGAACGGGTGTGGCCTCTTCGCTAAAGCCGCCGGAAACTTATATATTTTCTTGACAATGGCATTGTACTGAGACTTCAAGATGTTACCTAGGGTCAAGCCACACGACCCATTAGTACTGCTCAGCTTCACACGTTACCGCGCTTCCACTTGCAGCCTATCAACGTCGTCGTCTTCGACGGGTCTGTGGGGATTGCTCCCGGGAGTGCTCATCTTGAGGTTGGTTTCCCGCTTAGATGCATTCAGCGGTTATCCATTCCGCACATAGCTACCCAGCTGTGCCGCTGGCGCGACAACTGGTGCACTAGAGGTGCGTCCATCCCGGTCCTCTCGTACTAGGGACAGATCCTCGCAACACTCCAACGCCCACGGAAGATAAGGACCGAACTGTCTCACGACGTTCTAAACCCAGCTCGCGTACCGCTTTAATGGGCGAACAGCCCAACCCTTGGGACCAGCTTCAGCCCCAGGATGCGATGAGCCGACATCGAGGTGCCAAACCCCGCCGTCGATGTGGACTCTTGGGCGGGATCAGCCTGTTATCCCCGGCGTACCTTTTATCCGTTGAGCGATGGCCCTACCACAAAGGACCACCGGATCACTAAGCCCGACTTTCGTCCCTGCTCGAGGTGTCCCTCTCGCAGTCAAGCGCCCTTTTGCCTTTACACTCGTCAGCGGATTTCCATACCGCCTGAGGGCACCTTTGGGCGCCTCCGTTACATTTTAGGAGGCGACCGCCCCAGTCAAACTACCCGCCTGACAGGGTCCCGGACCCGGATAACGGGCCACGGTTAGGACGTCAAACACTCAAGGGTGGTATTTCAAGGATGGCTCCACAAGGGCTAGCGCCCCTGCTTCTACGCCTCCCACCTATCCTACACATGACTATCCGACGGCCACTATCAGGGTATAGTAAAGGTGCACGGGGTCTTTCCGTCTTTCCGCGGGAACACAGCATCTTCACTGTGACTACAATTTCACTGAGGCCCTCGTTGAGACAGGAGCCTAATCGTTACGCCATTCATGCAGGTCGGAACTTACCCGACAAGGAATTTCGCTACCTTAGGACCGTTATAGTTACGGCCGCCGTTTACCGGGGCTTCGATTCGAAGCTTCTCCCCCGAAGGAGATGACCCCTCCTCTTAACCTTCCGGCACCGGGCAGGCGTCAGTCCCTATACATCGTCTTACGACTTTGCAGAGACCTGTGTTTTTAGTAAACAGTCGCCAGGCCCTGGTTTGTGCCACCCCATCACGCTCCACTCGCGAAGAGCTTCACGCTACCGGGGTACCCCTTCTCCCGAAGTTACGGGGTCAACTTGCCGAGTTCCTTAACGAGGGTTATCTCAACGCCTTAGGATTCTCTCCTCACCCACCTGTGTCGGTTTCGGGTACGGTTTCCTCACTCACTTGCTAGAGGCTTTTCTTGGCAGCATGGGATTATCCACTTTACGACCTAATGGTCTCGCCATCACCTCTCGGAGTTAATGGATAAGGGGATTTGCCTCCCTATCCCTCCTACAGGCTTGCACCGGCACATCCAAACGCCGGCTGGACTACCCTTCTGCGTCCCCCCATCGCTCAAACGCGAGCAAGGAAGTACTGGAATATTAACCAGTTGTCCATCACCTACGCCTTTCGGCCTCGGCTTAGGGACCGACTAACCCTGAGAGGATAACCTTGCCCAGGAACCCTTGGGTTTTCGGCGAGGGGGATTCACACCCCCTTTGTCGTTACTCATGCCAACATGCTCACTTCTCAGCAGTCCACCACGCTTTTCAGTATAGCTTCAACCCGCTGAGAACGCTCCCCTACCATATCTCAAAAGAGATATCCGTCGCTTCGGTATACTGCTTGAGTCCCGGAAATTTTCGGCGCCTTACCACTCGACCAGTGAGCTATTACGCTTTCTTTAAAGGATGGCTGCTTCTAAGCCAACCTCCTGGCTGTTTGTGCAGTCTGACAACCTTTACCACTGAGCAGTAATTTAGGGACCTTAGCGGACGGTCTGGGTTGTTTCCCTCTCGACCATAGAGCTTATCCCCTACAGTCTGACTCCTGTAGCTGTCGTTACCGGCATTCGGAGTTTGTCTGGATTCGGTAACCTGGTAGGGTCCCTACTCCAATCAGTGCTCTACCGCCGGGACGCGATCTACAAGGCTCTACCTAAATAGATTTCGGGGAGAACCAGCTATCTCCAGGTTTGCTTGGCCTTTCACCCCTACCCACAGCTCATCCGCCAAGTTTTCAATCTTAGTCGGTTCGGGCCTTCACGATCTGTTACGATCGCTTTACCCTGGCCATGGGTAGCTCACCTGGCTTCGGGTCAACATCAACGCACTTAACGCCCTATTCAGACTCGCTTTCGCTGTGGCTCCACCTCACGGCTTAACCTTGCGCGTTAACGTCAGTCGTTGGCTCATTATGCAAAAGGCACGCAGTCACCCGCTGCATGGCATTGCTGCCATACAACTCGGGCTCCTACCGCTTGTAAGCATACGGTTTCAGGTTCTATTTCACTCGCCTAACCGGCGTCCTTTTCACCTTTCCCTCACGGTACTAGTCCCCTATCGGTCACGCAGTAGTATTTAGTCTTGGGAGGTGGGCCTCCCAGTTTCCCACAGGGTTCCTCGTGTCCCGCGGTACTTGGGCACGTTATTCAGGATCGGATAAACATATTCGGCTACAGGACTTTCACCCCCTACGGTAGTGTTTTCCAACACTTTCGCCTATGTTTACCTCTCGTCATCCCGGTAGCTCTGCCGAACCACCCAATAACGCCCCGCAACACCACATAACCAACGCCGGCAGGCTTCCAGTTATATGGTTTAGACTGTTCCCGGTTCGCTCGCCGCTACTGAGGGAATCGCGTTTGCTTTCTTTTCCTAGAGGTACTGAGATGGTTCAGTTCCCTCCGTTTGCCACTATATCCTATGGATTCAGATATAGTTACTAGAGTATGACCTCTAGTGGGTTACCCCATTCGGAAATCCCCGGATCAACGCGCGCTTACCACTCCCCGAGGCTTATCGCAGTTAGCCACGTCCTTCATCGCCTCTGCGTGCCAAGGCATCCACCGTATGCCCTTACTTGCTTGACCCTTGTCTTACTTCTCGAAGGTCTCAGTACTATGCCATTGTCAAAGAACACATCTAAACTATGCAATCGTAATAGAGTCCGTGCTGCCAGTGAGGAAGAACGAGAGACTGTTTACTCTTTTCAGAGTAAAGATGCTCCCTAGAAAGGAGGTGATCCAGCCGCAGGTTCCCCTACGGCTACCTTGTTACGACTTCACCCCAATTACCCCGCATACCTTAGGCGCCTACCTCCCCGTGAGGGGTTGGCCTAGCGACTTCTGGTACACACGGCTTTCGTGGTGTGACGGGCGGTGTGTACAAGGCCCGGGAACGTATTCACCGGAGCGTGCTGATCTCCGATTACTAGCGATTCCAGCTTCAGGCCGGCGAGTTGCAGCCGACCATCCGAACTAAGGCCAGGTTTTTGAGATTGGCAACCTCTTGCGAGGGAGCGACCCATTGTCCTGACCATTGTAGCACGTGTGTAGCCCTGGACATAAAGGCCATGAGGACTTGACGTCATCCCCACCTTCCTCCCCGTTCACCGGGGCAGTCCCCTCAGAGTGCCCGGCATGACCCGGTAGCAACAGAGGGCGAGGGTTGCGCTCGTTGCGGGACTTAACCCAACATCTCACGACACGAGCTGACGACAGCCATGCAGCACCTGTGCATAGGCCCCGAAAGGAGGATAGCTTTCACTACCTGTCCTATGCATGTCAAACCCAGGTAAGGTTCTTCGCGTTGCGTCGAATTAAACCACATGCTCCACCGCTTGTGCGGGCCCCCGTCAATTCCTTTGAGTTTCAGCCTTGCGACCGTACTCCCCAGGCGGGGCACTTACTGCGTTAGCGCCGGCACCGACGGGATCAAGACCGCCGGCACCTAGTGCCCATCGTTTACAGCGTGGACTACCAGGGTATCTAATCCTGTTTGCTCCCCACGCTGTCGCGCCTCAGTGTCAGAACTGGTCCAGCTGGCCGCCTTCGCCACGAGTGTTCTCCCCCATCTCTACGCATTTCACCGCTACACAGGGAATTCCACCAGCCCCTCCCAGCCTCAAGTCCTGCAGTTTCTACCGACTCAATACGGTTGAGCCGTACGCTTTCACGGTAGACACACAAGACCACCTGCGCGCCCTTTACGCCCAATGATTCCGAACAACGCTTGCCCCTTCCGTATTACCGCGGCTGCTGGCACGGAATTAGCCGGGGCTTCCTTTGGAGGTACCGTCTGAAGAGAAGCGCTTATCGCACTCTCTTCGTCGTTCCCCCTGACAGGAGTTTACAACCCGAAGGCCTTCATCCTCCACGCGGCGTTACTGCGTCAGGCTTTCGCCCATTGCGCAAAATTCCCCACTGCTGCCTCCCGTAGGAGTCTGGCCCGTGTCTCAGTGCCAGTGTGGCTGATCATCCTCTCAGACCAGCTACCCATCGTTGCCTTGGTAAGCCATTACCTTACCAACTAGCTAATGGGCCGCAAGCTCATCCCAAACCACGAGCGTGAAACAGAGGCCCGTTTTCCCCCCGCAGCCTATACCTCGGGGACCCTATCCGGAGTTAGCCCTCCTTTCGGAGAGTTATTCCAGAGTCTGGGGTAGATTACTTACGTGTTACGCACCCGTGCGCCACTTTACTCAGGAACCGAAGTCCCCTTTCTCGTACGACTTGCATGTGTTAAGTACGCCGCCAGCGTTCGTTCTGAGCCAGGATCAAACTCTCCGTACAAACTTTATAGGACATGAATCATTGCTGATTCATTGCCCCAATCTGAGCTCTCACTTAGCGGGCACGAATCTCTATTACAATTGTCTAAGAACCTGTCGTGAACGTGAAAACAGTCTACCGAATCGTTGCGGGCTTGTCAATAGGGCAGGCAAAAAATGTGTTGGATAAAAAGTGTTCGCATGCCCTATAGCGTTTTACGAGGCCACGTTACGGCCCATAATGACAGAAATTGCCGAGGGGAGCAACCCCATGGCGCGCTGTCTCTGTGGGGAAGGGCTGACGCCTTACTGGAAAAGCGCTTGCTTGCCCCATAGAAAAGTGCTACATACTACTCTTATTTAAGGCTAGTGATTTCCCGTCCTGCCTCATACATATAGCGTTACCTGGGATATCCTGTCTCCTGAAGTTATATTCTTTTCTCGCGTGTTGCTTCTGTATGCCTTGCGCAGTGCAGTGTAAGAGCTGCTCTATAGAGAAAATGCATCTTGTGATGAGCGCTGGGGTGAAGATAACGTTATGAACATGCACTGCGATTCTATTGAGAACCTCCAAGAGGCGATGCATGCCTATGACTATATCTGTGATCGGGCTTTGGCGACGGTGGTTTTCCTGGCGATGAAACTCGAGAAGCCTATCTTACTCGAGGGTGAAGCGGGAGTGGGGAAAACCGAGGTGGCAAAAGTGCTGGCAGCGATTCTTGGGGCGAGGCTCATCCGTTTGCAATGCTATGAGGGTCTGGATGTGCATACGGCATTGTATGAATGGAATTTCCCCCGGCAGATGCTCCATATCAAAGTGGCTGAGGCGGCGGCTCAAGGCTCCACTACGCACCTTGAACATGAGATTTTCAGTACAGAGTATTTAATCAAACGGCCTCTGCTCGAAGCGATCCAGAGCACTGGAGAACAGCCAACCGTACTCCTGATTGATGAGGTGGACCGCTCTGATGAGGAATTCGAAGCCTTTCTGCTAGAGGTATTGTCGGATTTCCAAATTAGCATCCCCGAAATCGGCACGATTAAAGCCGAACGTCATCCCCTGGTGTTCCTCACCTCGAATCGCACGCGCGAGATTCACGATGCCCTCAAACGGCGATGTCTCTTCCATTGGATCGATTATCCAACGTTTGAGAAAGAGTACGCTATTGTGCGTACAAAGGTCCCAGGCATCACGGCTGCACTTGCTAGTCAGGTGTGCCAATTCGCAGAGGCGATGCGTCAACAGGATTTTTATAAGCGTCCCGGTGTCGCTGAGACCCTTGATTGGGCACGGGCGCTGCTCTACCTGGGGCGCGAGCGTCTAGAAATTCCGACGATTACGGAGACCTTGGGGTGTGTTCTGAAGTATAAAGAAGATCTCGAAAAGGCTGATGAAGATTTCCTGGAGACTCTGCTGAGTGCCATACGCGTGTGAGGCAGGTATGCACACCATCGACGTTGATGCCATGGGTGAACGAGCGGCGGAGATTATTGCGCAGAAGCTGGTAGAGTTCTGCCATCTTCTGCGCGCACATGGCATGCGGGTAACCGCTGGCAGGTTGATCGATATCTTTCGTGCGTTGCGGGTTATTGATGTCTTTCGCCGCGACGATTTTTGCGCCATGCTGGAAGCTTGCATAGTGACGCAGGCTGAAGAACGCGCCGTGTTTCGTCAGCTTTTCGAACAGTTCTGGAGTGGTCCGACGTGGGCAATGCCGCCTGATCCCTGCATGCCCGCCCGGGCAGATGACTGTCTGCCCACCCCTCCGGTGCTTCCTCCGTTACAGTTACACGCCGGCACGTGGGATTTTCAGACACCGGAGCTTTCCGAAGCGCCGCAGCATAGTGTGACTCTGTACAGTCCACACGATGTGCTGACCCGTAAGGACTTTGGTACCATGGCTGCGCAAGAATTGTTACATGTGCAACGTTTGATCGCAGCCATGGCGCGCGCCATGGCCACCCAGATGAGTCGTCGCAACAAGGCGCAAGTGCATGCACATCTGGTTGATCCCCGGCGTACGTTGCGACGTAGCCTGCATACTGGCGGTGAAGTGATGACCCTGCTGCGACGAGGCCCGCAACGCCGTAAAACCAAAATGGTGGTGTTATGCGACGTGAGTGGCTCTATGGATATCTATGCGCGCTTCTTACTGCAATTTCTGTATGGGGTGCAAAATGGGCTGCGTGGTGTTGAGACCATTGTGTTCAGTACACGGGTCACACGTATCACGGCGCTCTTACGACGTCGTCATATTGATGCCGCGTTGCAGCGGATTACGGAGACGGTGCACGACTGGTCTGGCGGTACCAAAATTGGCGCCTGTCTTCAAGAGTTTAATACGACGATGGCCGCCAATTTGGTCACCTCGAAAACGTTAGTCATCATCATTAGCGATGGCTGGGACACGGGCGACACCCAGATACTCGACGAGGCAATGGCGCAGCTCCGTCGCCGGGCTTTGCGGGTCATCTGGCTCAACCCCTTGCTGGGTAGTCCCCAGTATCAGCCGCTTTGCAAGGGAATCCAGACGGCTCTCCCGTATGTGCACGATTTTTTACCTGTCCACAATGTGGAGAGCCTGCGCCAGTTAGGTCAGCTGGTTGCGCGCTTGCTGTAAAAATCTACGTGTCTAGATTTCCTCCCCTGGCGGGGGCTGTGGTGGCAGGGCAGCGGGCTGACGTAGTTGCGTTTTATACCATGTCCGTAAAGCGTTGAAAAAATGTAGGGTTTCTGGGAGATGATAATCAGGGTAAGTCCATTCCCAGGGGTGAAAGGCGTGCTGGCGATACCGCAAAGTGACTTCGGCAAAAATGCCATCCCCAATGTAGAGACGATGGCTATGGTCTTTCGTGGAGGCCAGAACAACTTTTGCGAGATCCAGATAGCCCGGATCGATATTGACACGTCGCTGCCCCGCTGCGTTGCACCAGGTGGTTTCTAGGGTATTGCTGGCCCGTTTGAGGGCCACGAGGGCGGCCATATCGATGAGGGGCTCAAATGCCAGGTACAGACGTGTTAACGGGGCACCCATTTCACGCGTATAGTAGGTGGTCTGTGTAAAAGGAAAAGGGGTACTACGGAGGCATACTGCCCCGTAGTGCTGTACAAGCACCGCTTCGACGTCCGTGAGGGGGACGCTGGGGGCGACAAGCAGGGCACAGAAGAATTGGACAAGAGAAGGTTGATGGATCGTTCCCATGTAATATCTGCCTTGCTTCAGTAATGTCTGGCATGCTTCGAGAGGGCCGGGTAGTCAGGCCAGGGCGTCAAGTCTGGAGTGGCGCTATGCACACGGAAAACGTCATTACAATTCATGGTGATATTGCGCAAATTTTCTCTGTAGCCAGCGCTGTGGAGGCGTGGCCACGTTGGCTGCCACATTATCGCTGGGTGAACGTGCTTGCGGGCAGTGCGACAGATCGTCTGGTCGAAATGGCAGCCCATCGGGATGGTTTCCCGGTCCGCTGGACAGCCCGGCAACAAGTAGACCTGGCACAATATCGTATCTATTTTACGCATGTCCGCGGGATCAGTCGAGGGATGGCAGTCACTTGGTTTCTCGAAGCGGATGGACCCCTTGTGCACGTCCGTATTGTGCATGACTTGACGTGGCGCTGGCCGCCAGTGGGACCTTTCATAGCCAATTATATTATTGGGGAGCTGTTCGTGAAGGCTATTGCTTCGAAAACACTCCACACGCTGAGGCGCTATATTGAAGCGCATGAGGGTACCTAAGAGCGGTCTCTCAGCATAGACAGCGGGGGCCTGCCCATCTCTCTGCAACAGATAGGATACGCAACATGATGACACGTCGTGTCGTAGTGACTGGAATTGGCGCCGTGACGGCCATTGGACACGGGCGCCAGGGTTTGTGGGAGGGGGTACAGCGTGGCACCTCGGCTGTCCGGAGCCTGACACGCTTTGATCCCTCGCCGTACCGGGCACGTATGGCAGCGGAAGTCGAGTTGAACGTGGCCGACTATCTGGATCGGAAGCAGCTCAAGCGTCTTGACCGTTTCGCGCAATTTGCGGTGATTGCCGCTCGCATGGCGGTCGAGGATGCGGGCCTGCGCATTCCGGAGGAACCCCCGGGCACGGTTGGGGTGATGATGGGCAGTGCGCTCGGTGGCATTACCATGGCAGAAACCCAATACCTGGCCTACTTACAGCATGGCCTGCGGGCAGTGAACCCAGCTCTGGCGCTGGCGGTGTTTGGCGCATCGTGTTCGTGCACTATTGCCATTGACCTGGGTATCACTGGCCCCAACAGCACCAACTCGAATAGCTGCTCGGCTGGCACCATGGCCCTGGGCGAGGCGTTCCGCCTCATTCGGGCCGGACATGCCGAGGTGGTCCTGGCCGGTGGTGCTGAGGCTCCCATCACGCCATTGTCCTTTGGAGCGTTTGATGTCATTCATGCGATGTCAACGGCCAATAACAACCCCTCTGCAGCCTACCGCCCATTTGACCGCGAGCGCGATGGTTTTGTGATGGCAGAAGGCGCGTCTGTATTGGTGCTGGAAGCGTTTGAACACGCCGTGCAGCGCGGAGCACCCATCTGGGGGGAAATTCTTGGTTATGGCCTAACCAACGATGCGCATCACATGACCGCGCCGCATCCCCAGGGCGAACCTGCTGCGCGGGCCATGCAACTTGCCCTGGACGAAGCGGAAGTGTCGCCCTCCGCTATTGGTTACGTCAATGCCCATGGCAGCTCAACACCGCTCAATGATAAAACTGAGACACGCGCCATTAAACAGGTGTTTGGCGAACGGGCCTATACGCTGCCCATCAGTTCCACTAAGGCCCTGCATGCGCATGCTTTCGGGGCGACTGGACCCATCGAAGTCGCTATCTGTTGTCTGGCTTTTGAACATAATTATCTTCCTCCAACTATTAATTATGTGACTCCTGACCCAGAATGTGATTTGAACTATCTCCCAAATCGCGGTGTGCATCAGTCGGTCGATTACATTTTGAAAAATTCCTTTGGGTTCGGAGGCATCAACGCCACGCTGGTCTTAAAGCGTTATCGTCCAGAACTTGAAGCTGTGTAGTGCCAGGAATGCGTTGGGCTGTCTTGCAGAAACTGTGGGTGCCACCCCGATCTCATCAACCAGAATGGCTTGATGCCGAGGAGATCCCGGCCGATGATCTCCGAGGGAATCTCAGCGATTTACGGCGGCTGAACCGTTATCTGGGTAGTCACTGGCTGTTACAGCGCACGCTGCAGCGCCTGTGGCAAACGGCGGGATGTCCACGGTCTTTGCGTATCCTCGACATTGGCACTGGTGCGGGAGATATCCCCGCAGTACTCCTGCGCTGGGGGCAGCGCCACGGCGTGCAGCTCAGGGTCGTGGCCCTGGACAATCATGCCGGCATTATCCGCTATCTGCGTTCCTCCCCACTTTGCCCGGCATCGCTATGGTATATTCAGGCTGACGGACTGTGCTTGCCGTTCCAGGCACGCACGTTTGATGTGGTAGTGTGTTCCACCATGTTGCACCATCTCACGTGGCAACAGGGCTTGACATTGCTGCGTAACATGGCGGCGGTCGCTAGGTACGGCGTGGTACTAAGAGATCTTGTGCGTCATCGCTTGCACTATGCTCTCGCCCGGTTATTGCTGCCCGTGTTATGCCGTCATCCGATGACGCGCCATGATGGTCCGCTGTCTGTACTACGGGCCTATAGTGTCGAAGAAGTCCGTACGATGGCGCGTCTGGCTGGTTGGGTGCCGGCGTGTATTTCGTTGCTGCTGTCCTATCGCTTTGTGCTGGTGTACAGGCCACGCATAGATGAGGATCCGCATGGGGCCTGACGTGCTGGTAGTCGGTGCCGGACCAGCAGGGGCGGCCGTCAGCATTCTTCTGGCGCGCCAGGGGCACTGTGTGCGCCTGCTGGATCGTGCCACCTTCCCGCGCGACAAGGCGTGCGCCGAATATCTCAGCCCGGCGTGTACCCCCATCCTGGAGCATCTCGGCGTCCTTCCCGCGGTGCTGGCAGCGCAACCACGACATCTCCAGGGCATGCGAGTCACCGACTATCGTGGTCGTTCGTGCTGGGGACGCTTTCTCCAGGACGGACGGGCGATGACGGGCCTGGCCCTGCCAAGGCGGGTGCTGGACAATGTGCTGGTCCAACAGGCACAACGGGAAGGGGTGGACGTGCAGACAGGTTTTTGGGTGCGGCAGCCTCTCTGCGAGAGGCAACGCGTGTGTGGGATTGTCGGGCAGCGCGGGCGACATCGCGAAACGCTCCGTGCCAGACTGGTGATCGCTGCAGACGGGGTGTATTCTACGCTGGCGCGGCGTCTGGGCCTGGTACGACGGGTGCGCTGGTTGCAACACACGGCCTTTGTCACGCATTATACGGGTATTGCTGCAGTGCAGCCGTGGGGAGAAATGTTTCTCGTGCCTGCGGGCTATATTGGCCTGGCCTCCGTCGGCGAAGCCCTGGTGAATGTGAGTGTGGTGCTACGCGCTGCCTATCTCAAGGACAGACAATCGCCAACTGAACACGTTGTCACCGAGACTATCCAGGCCCACCCCGAACTCCAGCAACGTTTTGCGCAGGCCAGGCGTGTGACGGCACTGCTAGCAACCGGGCCCATGGCACAGCGCACGATGCGCCCGCAGCATGACGGGATTCTGTTCATCGGGGATGCCGCGGGTTTTCTGGATCCTTTTACCGGTCAAGGCATTTATCTGGCGCTGCAAAGTGCCATGCTCGCGGCCACTGCAGCACACCAGGCCTTAGACGAGCCTCACGGTGCCACGGCATCGCTGCAGCACTATGTGCGGGCGCATCGGCAAGTCTGGCAGGATAAATATCGTCTGAGTGCGCTGATTCAACTCGGGCTGCGCATGCCCTGGTTAGCCAATCACGTGATTGTGCGTCTCGCCCGTCGCCCTGCCCTGGCAGATACCGTCGTAGGGGTCACGGGCGATTTGCTCTCGCCCAAAAGCGTGTTATCATGGCGCTTTGCCGCCCAGGTCCTGCGTTGAGTCTGCGTCATCGTCTGAAGTCGGTGAGCGACTCTCAGGCCAGCGCAATGGCTTCGTCAATAAGCATAATGGGAATATCATCACGAATGGGGTAGAGATATTGCCCATCCTGGCGCACGAGTCCACCATCGAGCATCTCGGTGATGGGGGTGCCGCGACGATTGGTGAGCTGTCCCTGCTGAATGCGCTCATTCAGGCGCGCCAGCAAGGACGCCTCGGCAAACGTGAGCGGTTGCTTGGTCTCTGGACAGGCAAGAACCTCCAATAATTCCTGACTAATCGCCATGAGTATTTCCTTACACAAGTGTCATGATCGTCAGCGCGCTCTTTGCCGCAGGCACTGTGCGCCGTGGTTAACGCCGGTCTGGAGGGATGGCTGTTGGTGTGTAGACCCAGTCCGGGCCATGCCACCACCAATCATTCGCCTCGACCGGATCATGCGTCCGCCAGATGCCATGTTTGCGGATGCGGGGGGCCACCTGGGCTTCATTGCCTTCGTGCATCAGCCGCTCAATGCTCAAAACCGTGCCGACCAGCGCCCCATGCTTGCGTAGAGCCTGGCGTGCATACGCCGAGCCCGTGGGATACATTGTCGAGCGTGCTCCATCTACAGGAGAAATGACTTGCTGAAAAAAACGGAGCGACAGGTCTAGCACCTGAGCTGGAGCACTCATGGAGGTCGTTGGCGTGGCTCCAGAGGAGGGCAGTGGGACCACTGTAGGCGCGCGCATAGCGTTGCCCGCCTGGGCAAACGTCTGGGGTACTCCTGTGAGGCTTAAAAGTATGATGCACCAACACGATAATAGCACCAATGGCATGCATTCCCTTTCCTGCATGGGCAATGCATTATGGGCCATTGGCCTGTGGAGTGCAAGGGACGGTGTCTCAGGAGATGCCGGGCTGCAGAGACCGTGACCCTCAGGCCGACTATGGCGCGATGGAGGCTGCCGTGCTTTCAACAACCGACAAGATGCTTTTTTTGAAGCGGGTTTCGCTGTTCAGCGGGATGACGCTTGAGCAAGTCCGCGTGCTGACCACCCACCTGGAGGAGCAACATTTCCTGCCGGGTGAAGTGATCTTGTACGAAGGCGATTTTAGCCAGGAGCTGTATATGCTGGTGTCCGGTCAGGTGCGGATTGTGAAAGATTACGGCGGGCCGCATGAGCGCACCCTGGCGATGCTGACGCAGGGCGATTTTTTTGGTGAAATGGCCATTTTTGAGAGTGCCCCGCGCTCTGCGACGGCAGTGACAGAAGAAGAAAGCGAATTGCTGGTCCTGAGCCCGGAGAAATTTAAGCAAACGATCTATCAAAAGCCTGAGATGGCGTTCGAGATTTTTCGCGAATTGAGCGCGCGTCTCCGGCGGCGTGAAGAGCGCGCTGCCGGAGGGCGATCGCAGGAGGGCGGCCTCGCGGCGGGTGCGTAAAGGTGACCGCGCTCCACCCAGATGGCCTTGGGGCGAGAGTCAGGCGCGGCATGAGGTGCACTTCAAAAGTGACCATCCCGCCTTGCAGACGCCCGAAGGTCTGGTATCATCGGGCCATGCTGTCATGGAGATGATGAGGCGCAAGTCTATGCCGAACTGTGCCTTATTGTCGAGGCATGGATTACCCTGATGCGCCTGGAAAAGATACCCCTTCCCCTGCCCACCATTAGCAAAAACCTCATTGCACGCCCCCTGGAAACTGCCTGAACATGATCTGTTGCGGATGGTCGGACGGATCTTCCCCTCTTGATTTTTGAGTATCTGATTTCAAATCAAAAGATTGTGATGTTTCTGCCCTCATCGTGTAGGCATGTAATTTCCCATTTGGAAGTTGCATG
>Ga0194121_10004046_pt1 | contig 21617 bp, 15 predicted proteins | sample TA2MahCa50mmetaG_FD_148609 | JGI IMG/M metagenome (GOLD analysis project Ga0194121, IMG submission 148609) | Freshwater microbial communities from Lake Tanganyika, Tanzania - TA2015020 Mahale Deep Cast 50m | ecosystem: Environmental > Aquatic > Freshwater > Lake | place: Tanzania: Lake...
TGTTCTGGCCGAGGTTTGAGATTCGGGCTTGATTTCGAGCATATAGATCGCAGAAGCCCCGTCTTTACGGCGCATCTGAACAATAAAGTCAGGAAAGTACCTTCGTTCTCGGCCATCGATAGGCGACTGATACCGAATTGGAAGTTCCTCAGAGGCCCACCAGATCACCTGCGGATGGGTATCCAGAATGTTCATGACCCTCAGTTCCCAGCTACTTCGGTAGACGATATTCGCTGGGTTGCCTTTATACTTCTGAGGGTTCCGTGGCGAGAATTTTCCTTGATAAAACATATAAATATATTATATATTTATTAGGGGGGATAATATGGGTTTAAGAGAGGTAATTGGTGCAGCCGGTACAGTCGTCAAAAAAGCAGGAAACATATTTAAAAAAAATCCCACCGCCACCAAAGTACTTGTGGCAGGCGGCGTCGTGGCGGCAATTGAATTGGCCAATCCTTCCGAGGCGGGATCTAAAGCTGTAGCTAAGGGTGAACGGACAAAGGGTCCTCTATCAGCACTTGAAGACAACCCATATAAATTTAAGCATCTGTCTTATCCTGAGAATGTTGGTCTATTTGGTAGTCGAAATCCATATTACATACTGTTCACTATTTTTGCCTCATCAACAACGAACTATACAATTCCAGGTGCCACGCCGAAGCCAAGGCCAAGTAAAATTGGAGAATCAGCGCCCATGTTAATGGAGAAAGTGGTAAATCAGTTTAGACGAAAATCAATAAAAACGGACTCCGCGGTTCGATTGTATATGCCCGATACTGTCTCCTGGAATTTTAATCATTCCTGGAATGATATCAGTCTGACTAATGAATTCGCGAATATTGGGAAAGCCGCAACATTAATAAACCAGGGAGAAAAGGCACTTACGCAAGGGACAACACAGGCCGCCAAAGACTTTGTTAAAGGTGCCACGACTATGGCTATGGAGAGCGCTGCCAAATCATTAAAAATAAACGAGTCTCTTGCTACATCTATGTTTGGTCTGGCTCAAAATCCAAATATGGAGGTCTTGTACAATAGTCCGCAATTTCGCACTTTCAATTTTGAGTTTGTTTTTGCTCCAAGAAATGCAGCAGAAGCTAGAGCAGCCTTTGAAATTATTCAGACATTCAAGTTCCATGCTGCTCCAGAAGCCTTTTCTGGTGGTGCAGACCTGGGCCGATATTTCATTCCCCCATCTGAATTTGAAATCGAACTAAAAAAAGGTGATGGGGAAAATCTTTGGCAATTGGGTAAAATTTCTCGATGCGTCTTAACAGACATTGCAGTAGACTACGGAGCTTCTGGTCAATTTGCAACGTTCAGCGATGGAATGCCCACGAACATTCGGATGACATTAGGATTCAAAGAAACTGAATTCATCACGAAAGAAATGGTGGCGAAAGGATTCTAATGGCTTCTACGTATTTCAATAACTTCAAGGGAATGACCTATACGCTTGAGGCGAATACCATTCCCAATCAGGTTCTGACGAATGTATTAGCACGAGTGGCCTTTCGAGAGGGCCTAATCTCCGATGCTCATTTGTTCTATCCCTATCAGGTCAAAGAAAGTGATTCACCTGAGATTATTGCTCATAAACTCTATGGTAGTCCTCATGATTATTGGATCGTGACGCTCTTTAATAATATCATCGATCCCCTGATGGATTGGCCCATGACCTACATCAGTTTTCAGGCATATATCATTGAAGAATATGGATCGCTAGAGACAGCCCAGACCACGATTCACCATTATGAAAAGATTGTTGAGAAGACAACCAGTGAGGGCTACTATTCATCTTTTACGTATTGGATCGATGAGACGGAATACGATACACTGGTCGTACCAATTGCCGAAGTCTTTACCTTCTCGGATGGTTCTACCGCCTCAGTTACCACTAGTCGAAATTCAGTCACAGTGTATGACTACGAAACAATCCTGAATGAGAACCGACGAAACATTAAATTACTGAAGCCCGATTACACCTCAATCGTCAAACAAGAACTCGAACGACTGTCACTCTAATAATGGCATCCGATAAGAATAAGATTGATGTTGCCTCTGATTTTAAGCTAAAGTCCCTGATTCTCTTTAGCAGTACAGGGGCCTCAGTCATTTTAACTGATATCATGACAGAACTGAACATTTATGAGGATGTGTTCAGTAATAATACCGTGGGCAATATCTTGGTCATCGATTCCCAAAACTTCATTAACCGTCTTCCCATCATTGGGCATGAGTATCTTGAAGTGTCGTTTGAAAAACCTGGGGCTATAGATAATTATACTAAAATATTTCGTGTCTATAAGATTGCCAATCGTGAACGTACCAATATGCAGAACGAGCAGTATATTCTACATTTTACCTCAGAGGAAATGCTGCTAAATGAACAACGTAGAGTCTCGCGGTCATTCAGTGGCAAGACAATTAGTGATATGGTCAGCGTAATCGCCAAGGATGAACTAAAGATCGCGCCCGAGCATCTTAAACTAACTGAAACTACTGAGTCCTTACATACTATTGTGATTCCCAATTGGAAACCATTTTATGCAATTAACTGGCTCGCGGCCAGGGCTACATCCTCACAATATCCTGGGGCCTCATTTTTCTTTTTTGAGGATAAAGAAGGATATAAGTTTACCTCGTTCGAAGCCCTGAGTCAGAAGCCCGCAATCATGACGGTCACTGTGAGCTCCAGAAATCTCACGCTCTCGCCGCAAGATGCACCAAACGAATTGAATGAGTCGCAGAAAAATATCTATGAGTATGAGATGAAAACGGGTATGAATATTTTGCAAAATCTGAATCGGGGTATGTACGCAGGAACCCTCGTGACCGTCGATGCACTGCGCCAGAGAATTCAGAATCATCCAGTGGGTGGGGTATCGCTCTTTAATCGTACCAAGCATCTTAATCCAAAGTCCTCATTCTCGGATATGACGAATCGGTTCAAAAAGATGGAGACCGAGGAAGTCTATTCTCAGATCGAACTATACCCAACCACTGATGGATGGAACAAACTGAGTTACCGAGCCCTGGCCACACAATATCCCAATCATGTTGAAGATTGGCTGATACAACGACAAATGACCCTGGCCGCGTATCACCAGCAACGATTCAAGATTTCTGTCCCTGGCAGCACTGATATTACGGCAGGCAAAGTAATTGATCTTAACTTTCCATCACTAGAATTGCAAGAAAAGGCAGGCCGAAAGTTAGATGAATTGTATAGCGGAAAATACATGGTCTCAGCAGTTCGACATTCCTTCGCACGGTCAGGCCATATCTCATTTCTGGAAATCATGAAAGACTCGCAGGAGAAGGGATTCCCTGCTGCAAAACAGGACAATAACTTAATGGAGAATCTAAAGAAATAATGGAACTGGCGTATCGACAATTCTGGGTTGGGGTGGTTGAGAATCGTCAGGACCCGCTTAAAGTGGGTCGCTGTCAGGTTCGTATTGCAGGAGCGCATACGGATGACAAGACCCTGATTCCCACGGCTGATTTGCCCTGGGCGCAGGTGATGTTACCAATCACAGATACGTCTCGCCTGATTCTTCGAGAGGGCGATTATGTAGTGGGATTCTTCTTAGATGGTTCAGATGCCCAATTGCCTGTCATTCTGGGTCTGCTCCCTGGTATTCCCGATCTAGCTATTCCTACTAATAAGGGATTTGGCGATCCCAGAACCAGTGAACTCAGTAGTGCGCCCAGACCACCCAAATCGCTGGAATTTACAGGCAGTGAGGGCGCAATTAAAATCACTGAGAATTCTGCGGCCTCACGTAATCCCATATATCTTAATGAACCCACGGTGAGTCGTCTGGCCAGAAATGAATCGATTGATGAAACCGTGATTCAAACGAAAAAAGACCTGGTATTCAGAAGTGTGCCTGTTGCGGGTGGCGGTTCGTTCACTGAACCTGATACTACCTACAATGCCTCATATCCCTATAATCGGGTGATCGAGACTGAATCGGGCCATTTCATTGAATTAGACGATACGCCTGGGGCCGAGCGAGTTCATATCTACCATCGCTCAGGCACCTGCTTTGAGATCGCGCCCACAGGTACATTGGTCACAAAAATCCATAATGACAATTTCCAGGTGGTGCTATCAGATAACAATATCTATGTCAATGGGAAATGCAATCTGACCGTAAAGGGTGATGTCAATCTCAAGACAGGCGGCAATTTCAATGTAGAGGTCGAGAAGAATTTCAATCTGAAAGTGGGCGGGGATATCAATGTACAGAGCGGCACGGCCTGTAAAATTCAAGCTGGAACCGAGGGTATTTTTGAATGCGGCGGGAATGCCACGATCTTTTCGGGTAGAGTCTTGACCCTTGAGGGTGGAACAGAACAGATTCACCCAGGAACAGGAGCCCCAATTGGTAATTTGCTGCTTGGTGAACTCGGCGATCCGATCAAGCAAGAAGCCATTCAAACTGATGTCTTTACACCTGAGCCATTACCTGATGCGCCTGATATGTCAGAGGAAGGCAATCAGGAATTGTCACAACGTCCAGGAACAAAAGTGGATGAGGAGCATCCAGTTGAGCAGTATACAGATCCCGTTGAAACTCCGCAGGATATTCCACCACCTCCTGCGGCTAATACTGCCTCAAACACCGTGCCTGTGTTGACAAGCACTCTGGGCGGCGATGTAATGGTACGGGCGATGAACCGTGCGCGACTTGTAGACCCAACACAGCGAGCGATGATCTGGGCACAGACAGCCCATGAGTCAGGAGAATTTAAGAAGCTGGAAGAGAATCTTAATTATAGTCGTCAGACCATGCTCAGAATCTTCCCGAAGTATTTCAGTGAATCTAATGTCAATGACTACGTAGGGAAACCTAATAAATTTGCGTCTCGTGCGTATGGGTCACGAATGGGTAACGGTGATGAAAGCTCAGGTGAGGGATATACGTATCGTGGTCGTGGGTTCATTCAGTTGACAGGCAAGGCCAATTATCTTAAAGCCAGTACTGCCTTCAATCAAAATTTTGTTACGTCTCCCGATGCAGCTAAAGAACCAAAAACCGCAGCCGATATTGCGGTCTGGTATTTCCTTCGCGGTCAAGCGGGTGGATATAAGGGCAGCTATAGTGATATTACGAATGTCACAAAATATGTCAACGGAGGAAAAATTGGATTAGAAGATCGTGCCAAATTGTTTGAGAAAGCCAAGAAGAAAACTGAGGTCATCACCTTTCAAGCGGATGTGATCTAATGCCACCATTAGCACGATTGGGCGATAAATGTTCAGGGCATGGTTGTTTTCCACCACGTCCATTGATTACTTCATCAGGCACGTGCTTTGTGAATGGTATTGCAGTCTGTCGTGTGGGTGATCGATTAGATACTCATACGTGCGTGACCTCTCATGATGGAACAGTAATTGGTGGATCAGGTACAACGTTTATCAATGGCATGGCCGCAGCACGAATTGGTGATCCTATTGATTGCGGATCCACGATTTTAGAAGGTTCACCAACCAGTATAAGTGAGGCATAACGATGGCATTTGGAATTGTTAGTTCGAGCGATTTACCGACAGGATTATCAAGTGAATTGGAGAATATTGTTCCCACTGTGCCCCAGGGTCTGAGTGATCGAGCTAAGGGTGTTATTGGGGAACTGATTGACAAGTCTCGTGCTGATTTGTTTCAGAACCCAATGGATACGGTCATGGGTGGAATGACAACTAAAGTTGAGGAAATGCAAACGCTGCTGACTAGTATTTCTACAGGTGATTTTACCATTCCCTCAATTAGCGCGGACGACGCCACCACGTTCTTAGCGGGAACCAGTATATCTGATCTTCAAGCTGGGATCTCAGCATTCAAGATGCATACTGACCGTCTCTCAGGTGTGCTGAAAGGCCAGGGTATCAATGCGCCAGGTCTAGAGGAAATTGTTTCGATTGGGAACAGTATGAACAATATGGCCAATATGCTCGATGGAGCCAGTGGGTGTCTGAATATTGTTGGGGCCGCGACGGGATTGTTCTCACAGGAAGATGTGGGAGAAAAAACAGGGGCGATTGGGAATGTCATTGGACGTATTGCCGCAGGTGTGGCCACGATTGCCGAAGTCAATGATGCCCTGTCGAATGCCAAGAATTTCCTGTCCGCCATTCTCACCAAGGATAGCAACTTTTTTACTACTGCGGTAGAACAATTAAAGAATGCTGCCCTGGGGACAGTTTTCTCGGCTATCATGGAGGACCCTTGTGCCCAGTTCATTATGAATCGAACAGGAATGCCAGATTTCTTGAAAAAACTGCAGGCGCCCATTAACTTTAGCGGCCTGGAAATTCCTGACAGTGATTAACTAAATACTATCATGGCTGAACTTGTCTACCAAGACCTCGATCTCAACTTTCTGGCTCATCCGATCAAGGGTGATGTCACGGTCTTGCAGAATGCTCAGGCTGTGGTTCGATCAGTCTATAATCTGGTCATGACGAATCACTATGAGCGGCCCTTTCATCCAGAACTAGGGTGTAATATTCGACAACTTCTGTTCGAGAATGCTACACATGAGACGGAAGAATCAATCAGACGATTCATCCAGGAGACCATTGAGAACTTTGAACCTCGTGCCACAGTCAACGAGATTCGCGTGACCGCGCAGGAGGATGAAAATGCGTATTCAGTGTTTCTAGATTTCTTTGTTGATATTTTTCCCATGCCCTTCACTGTCACCTTTTTACTAGAACGGATTCGATAGGAGTCTTATGAGTACGCCATTACGCATCACGGAACTGGACTTTGAGGAAATCAAACAAAACCTGAAAACCTTTCTTCAGAGTCAGAACACGTTTCGAGACTACAATTTCGAGGGATCGGGCCTGGCTGTTCTGCTTGATCTGCTGGCGTACAATACCCACTATAATGCTTATTACTTAAATATGTTAGCCAACGAGATGTTTCTTGACACGGCGATTGTTCGAGATTCCGTGTTCTCCCATGCCAAGAAATTGAATTATGTACCAGTCTCTGAACAAGGTGCGACTGCCGTTGTTAATATTACGGTGACGCCACCTGGCGGCAATACTCAGACGAGTTTACTCTTGGATCGCTACCAAGTCTTCCAGGCCAAGGCCATTGATGGCGTCACCTATTCTTTCACCAACACTGAGGCCCACACGATTCAAAAAGAGAATGGGGTCTTTCTGTTTTCTAATGTCACGATTCAGCAGGGTGAGACACAAACGACCACGACCTTGTACAATGCCACTAGCAATCCCTCGGCAGAGTTTGATATTCTGAACGAGAAGGCCGATACTGATACCTTGCTGGTGGAAGTGCAGGTCTCGCAGGTCAATACGTCCTCGGCGGTCTATACCCGAGCCGATGATATTACTGAGGTGAACAGTGATTCCAAGGTCTACTTCCTGACCACTGGGATTGATGAACAGTATAAGATTCGGTTTGGCGATGGCGTGGTGGGGGAAGCTCTCTCGAATGGCAATGTGATTCTGATTAACTACTTAATCGTGGATGGTGATGCGGCCAACTATGCCAATACCTTCAGCACAGGCAGTATTGGTGGATTCTCGAATGTGAGTATTGAGACTGTCTCTGCCGCAGCGGGGGGAGCAGAACGGCAAAGTTTGGCCTCCATTCGCTACCGAGCCCCATTAGCCTATACCGCACAGAATCGAATGGTCACGGCGAGCGACTATGAAACGCTCCTATTGACTAAGTATCCTGCAATTCAGAGCCTGGCGGTCTGGGGTGGGGAAGAAAACAAACCTCCCGTCTATGGCAAAGTGTTCTTGTCGTATCTTCTGACCGCAGGCTCGTTTATCAATGAGACCGAGAAGCAGCGGATTCTGGATGATCTGGTCACACCCTATACGATTGTCTCGATTACACCACAGTTCATTGATCCAGACTATTTGTTTGTACTCCTGAAGGCCAATTTTCATTATGTGGAACGGGCGACCACACTCACGAATGCACAGATGGTTGCTCTAGTTCGGACTGAGATTTTAAATTACATGAGTACCGAGTTTAACAAGTTTGGCGGCATGATGATTCCCTCTCGTCTGGAACGTAATATCGATGATACCAACAGCTCAATCACAGGCAGCCATGTGACCGTGACACTCCAGAAACGTTTCACCCCCACACTGGAAGAAACACGAAACTATAATATCGATTTCGGATTCTCATTGCATCGTGGTGGAGTCAATGATATCCTGACTTCTACGGGATTCTATATCTATGATACTCTGAATGTCCTGCGGTTGGCGTATATCGATGAGGCCCCGAATTCCTTCACTGGTGTTGATGATATTCTGATCGATAACCCAGGGTTCAGCTATAGCGAAGCACCCACGGTCACGATCACGGGCGATGGTAGCGGAGCCAATGCTATCGCCACGATTGTGAATGGCAAAGTACAGAGCATTACCCTGGATGATCGAGGTGAAGATTACACCCGCGCGATTGTGCTATTCAGTGGTGGGGGCAGTGGTCAGGGCGCATCAGCTACCGCGGTCATTTCAGCACGATTCGGAACACTTCGGACATTCTACTACAATGACCTGGCCCAAAAAGTTCTGATTAATACCAATGCTGGGACTATCGATCATATCAATGGAACGATTGCTCTGACGAACTTCAAGCCGATCTCATTGGAAACGACCGATGGGCAGATTCGGTTATCAATTGAGGCTGATGAGGATATTCTACAGGCCCAGAGAAATCAGATTATCACGCTTGATGCAACCGATGTGAGTGCCCTGACCATCACTGGGACTCCGATGGGTTCTCTGTAATGAGGCATCATGACTAGCCGCGGTATTCTTTCAACACTGGTTCGCCAGCAGCTACCTGAATTTATTCAGCAGAATTACGATACATTCGTGGCGTTTATTGAAGCCTACTATGAATACCTAGAACAGTCAGGGAAAGCCACGGACTTTGGAAAGCATCTCCGAAACTATCAGGATGTGGATCGCACCCTGACCGAGTTTGAGGACTATTTCAGCAAACAGTTCCTACCGCTCTTTCCTAAAGAGACTTTTACGGATAAGATGTTTCTCCTTCAGCATGGGAAACAATTCTTTCGAACCAAGGGATCAGAGCAAGCCTTTCGATTTCTCTTTCGAGCCCTCTATGGCCAGGAGATTGATCTCTTTTACCCCAAGCATTTTGTGCTTCGAGCCTCAGATGGTAGGTGGGTGCGTCGGCAATCCCTGAGATTCGAGCCCACGTTCTTCTCAATTGAAACGGGTGATGGTTCAGCAACACAATTCCCCTTATTCGAGGTTATTACTGATAGCGATGAGTTTGCGGTCTATCTGGATGATGTTCTCCAGAGTACCAGTGCGTATACATATTCCCCTAACTATCCGCATGTGACCTTCAATACACCCCCTGGTAGCAATGTCGAGGTCAAGTTTGCCTATAGCAGCGGGGAGATTGTGTCTCAGTTTAATGATAATAGCCTGATGATTCAGTTCACGGGTCAACAAAGCAATGCCTCCGCGATCTCTGAACAATCTAGTCTGATTACCGTGAGCAATGCCCAGAGTCTAGAAGTATTCATTTCCTCGCTCTCAGGTACCTTTCGTCAGGGCGAGACCGTTTCAGCCAACACAACTAATAGTGAGGGTGATGCCGTTGCCCTGGAGTTTGATCTATTCTCAATCCTCGAATACATTGAGGTCGTGGATGGTGGGTCCTCATATAACGTCGGCGATCCCGTTATCATCACAGGTGGTTCACCGAGTATTGCTGCCTCCGCGATTATCGATTCGGTCTATGAGGCGGTCATTACGAATATCATCATTCTGAATGGTGGCGCGGGATTCCGATCTGGTGATGCGGTGGTGATTATCTCAACCCCGAATACAGGGTTAGCGATGTCGATTGATACAGTCAACAAGGATGAATTCTATCACCCCAATACGATCTACCTGAATACTGATGTGATTAGTCTCTATGCCAACGTCGTGGTCAACACCAGCAACTATGGATTCCCTGGTTCTTTCACGGAGAATGTCGATACCCGATTAGTGGATGCCCTGACCCCTGGAGCATTGGCTGGATTGGGACCGATCAATAGTGTACAAATTCTTTCGAGTACCTTTGAATTCGCCACACCTCCGACATTAGATGCCGAAGGTCCGTTATGGACATTTACGTCCAACACTGCGGCCAATACCACCGCCAATGGTGCTATTCTTCTTGAAAATCTGGGTGTCCTGGGTCGAATGAATGTTCATGCGGGCGGCGAGGGCTATCGCGTGGGTGATGAATTAAACTTTGCTCCCCCTCTAGCAAATACAGGTTATTTCGGGTTTGGTTATGGTGCAGCAGGGGAAGTCACGGAAGTGCATTCCTCCAACAATGGTATTAAGCATGTCGAATTCTTCCCCTCTCGCATTGCAGGTACGGTTAATACCTCACTCAGTGGTATCTCAGTTATCGGAACAGGAACAGCGTTTGTTACTGATCTCCGAGTGGGTGAACGCATTGAGGTGAATAGTGAATACCGCTATGTAAATAGTATCACGAATGCCACCCACTGCACGGTAAATGCAGCCTGGCACAGAACCTCCACGGGTCGTCGAATCGGAGTCTGGGGTCATTATGTCATCGGTGGCCTGGGCTATACCATGAATACGCTTCCCGCGATCACCATTACCTCAGCGAATGCCCTTGCCACTGGAGCCAATGTGATTGTGGATACGATTCTGGGTGATGGGGAAAATCTCTATGCCTTTGCCGCTCATGCCCCAGGTGCGATTGAAAGTATTGCTGTCACAAATCCTGGGTCTGGGTATCAGAATACACCCCTGGTCGATCTGACAGGAACAGGTGATGGATTAGCCACTGCGATTGCTCACCTGATGAATTCAAACTTTACGTATCCTGGTAAATTCATTACCACGGATAGTTTGCTGAGTTCAGTCCAACGATTGCAGGGACGAAACTATTACCAGAATTTCTCGTATGTAATTCAGTCTCAGGTTGAATTCTCACGATATCGGCAGACGCTATTAGACCTCATCCATCCCTCGGGTATGCGGATGTTCGGGGAATATGCGATTGAGGGAGACATTGGAACTGCAAATGAATTGTTCAGCACCGATAGTTACATAGGTGAAATTACGCTAGATGGCACAGTAGAAACAACCAATGCCTCGAATCTAGTTGTGGGTACTGGAACTACATTCAATGTGGCCAATGCAGCCAATACCCTGACGATTGGTTCGACTATTACGATCAATACTATGGTTCTGGTTGTAGCAACTATTATAAATAATACTAGTCTGAGGGTTGCAAATACAGCCACGCTCAACACAAGTGGCGAGACCTTAATTGTTCGGAAAACACTCTAATGACCACACTGACAAATCGACAACTGGGCTATCATAACGCCAAACAATTCTCAGATGGATTCTCTGAAACTGATGCCACGGTGGGCTATCTGACAATTGGGCGCACCTCACTCTGGGATGCTAATGATTCTCCGCCTTCTCTGGCGAATACCCTGATTACCTCCTACTCAGTCTGGAATAATATGTTCGGGGGTAAACGAGTCGTGGGTAACGATGTGGCCCTGGTGATTCGGAGAAATAACTGGACCGCAAATACTGTCTACCCATCCTATGATGATCGAGCCGAGGCCCCGTACTTAGCCGCAAATGGGGAATACGTATACACCACCGCAGGAGCCGTCTATCGGTGTCTAGATAATGCCAATAATGCGCTCTCCACGGTTGAACCCACGGGCGACTATATTCTGAACAATGGGTTCATCACCACGGCTGATGGATATGTCTGGAAATATATGTATGCGATCACCCCCACCAGCAAATTTATTACTACAAGCTGGATTCCTGTGCCTGAGAGCCAGACGATCAATTATTACGGCTCCTCAAACAATGTAGTCAGTGGTGCGGTGAGTCGATTGGTCGTGGTCTCAGGTGGAACGGGTTATAGTAATACCAATACCACGATTACAATTGTGGGGAATGGTACGGCAGCCACCGCGAATGCAAATCTCACGGGAAATGTCTTGACCAGTGGGATCATGACGAATCATGGCAAAAATTATACGTATCAGAACTGCTCAGTAGTTATTACAGGAATTGGAACAGGAGCTAATGTGCGCCCAGTGCTGTCACCGCCGAGCGGACATGCGTTTAATCCCGCGAGAGAACTGTCCTCGAATACCGTGATGATCTCAATCAAGATTGGCTCACCTGACTCCAGTGAAGATGGTAAAGTCAGTGCTAATAATGATTTTCGCCAGATTGCTCTGATTACAGCCCCGCATAAATATAATGAGAGTACAGAAGTGGATTCGGCGAATGCAAACTCCGCGATTACTCAGTCTACTTCTATTATCTTGACCACTGGAACTGATTATACCAAAGATGAAGTGGTCTATCAGGGAACTGATTTAGCCAATGCCACGTACCAAGCCGTAGTCGTGGATAATCTTCTGAATCAAGCGGCGGTTTGCGAACAATCAGGCACCATTCAGATTGGAACGATCTTGAAAGGTAATACCTCAGCGATTCAGCGAACCGTGGTCGATACGATTACTCCTGATCTTCACCCACGCAGCGGCAATCTTCTCTATGTAGAAAATCGAGCCACAATTATGCGAGCCGAGGGGCAGGCAGAAAACATTAAACTCGTCTTATCGTTTTAGAGGACACTATGGCACTAGATTTTTCGCAATCGCCCTATTTTGATGACTACGATGAGAATAAAGATTACTACCGCTTGCTCTTTCGTCCTGAGTATGCGGTGCAATCTCGTGAACTAACTCAGATTCAAACGGGTCTTCAGAGGCAGCTTGAACGATTCGGGAAGCATATCTTCAAAGAAGGCTCAGTGGTCTATGGTGGCCAGACGGTCATTGAGGTCAAGGAAGTTTACTATGTTATCGTCAAAACCACGAATATCAATAGCGAGACGATTGATGCCGAAGATTTCATCGGTCAATTTGTAATTGATAGCGGTGGTCGTGGTGTTCGGGCGTATGTCATTGCCGCAGAGAATGGCGATGGTTTTACCGCTAATCCCACCCTGATGTTGAAGTATGTCTCGGCGGTCGATCAGCGATTTGTGGCCAACGATGAAATTCAAACTGAGGATGGTTCGCTCTTAGCTACCGCGGTATCTAGCAATGCCGTGGGTGAGGGTTCAACCTGCTCGATTGGTGAGGGGGTCTTTTTTGTTCGTGGATTGTTTGCTCATATCGCGGCTCAGACTATTATTCTGGAAAAGCATAGCACGATTCCCTCGTATCGTGTAGGTCTGGAAATCGCTGAGACGATTATCAATGAGAACAACGATTCCTCACTACTCGATCCAGCCCTGGATGCCTCAAACTATCAGGCCCCAGGTGCGACACGATATCAACTCACTCTCACACTCGCCAAACGATCTCTGACGAGTACCGATGACACGGCGTTCATTGAATTGATGCGGACGGATAGCGGCGATCTGATTAAGAAGATTGTCTACCCGCAATTGTCTGAACTTGAGCATACCCTGGCTCGTCGGACATTTGATGAATCGGGTAGCTATACCGTGCGTCCATTTCAGATTTCCTTGCAGGATCATTCTACATATAGCAATGCTCATAACATTATCCTGGAGACAGGGAAAGCCTATATTCTGGGGTATGAATTCGAGACCATTTCCCCCACCACGATTGCTAATGAACGGGCGCGGGATGTGGCGAATGTCTATAATTATCCCCTGACGGTCGATTATCAGAACTATGTGTATGTGACCAAGCTGTATGGCCCGATTGCCTATGATACACTCGCGCCCCTGACAATCCATTGCGTCAATAGTGCAAGCATCAATACCCTGACTTCCACGACCGCCACAGCCACGAATATCGGCACAATTCGGATTCGTTCGCTGGATTATGATAGTGGGGCGAATGCGTCCTCTACTAATACAGGTATCTGGAAAGCATTTACCTTTGATGCTAACTTAACCAGTCGGAGTGCCAACTGCTCAGGCTCTGGTTCATCGACCACGATTGTTTTGGATACTGATGCCTCAACACTAGATGATGCTTATAATGGCATGGTTCTACGTATTGTGACTCATGCAGGTACTACATACAACGAATTAGCCACTATCAGCGATTACGCGGGTGCCACTAAGACCGCCACGGTGACACAGGCATTTTCATTCGGTACACCCACCACGGCCACGATCTTCTCCCTGGATTATGAATTTGCGGATGCCGAATCGTTTGTCTATGGTTCTAGCAATACGATCACCACTCGAATGGATATTGATACTTCGAGCAAATATGCCAGTTCTGTGGATACGTATCAGGGCGCATTCATCACCGATACTGATTTCAATCGCTCGATTATTTCACTACCTAACTTTGCGATTGGTGATGCCTCTGTAGTGGGTGGTACTCCGATCACGAATTCAGAATACTATGGTCATAAGAAATACTCGCTCCAGTTTGCGTCCAATGTGATTTCCTTTACCACAGCCTCAGGTATCACTTCAGCGGTCAATGGTTCACCGCTCTCGGGTTCAGTGGCCATGGAAAACATTCTGGTGGTGACAACCAGTGCTGGTACCCTGGCCAATAATCAGGTCATCAATTTCTTCAGTGGATCAAACACTGCTGCTGTCACAACCGCAGGCAATACCTCATCCTATACGATCACTGTGCCTAATGGTGGAACACAAACTGCTGATGTTTATGTCAAGGTACATTTGCCGTATGCTCATTCCCTGGGCAGTATTCGGAAATCCAAACAAAACAAACTAGCCAATACTGCGAATGTCGATACAGGAACAGCCACCGTCGTCTCAACAGGCATTACTTGGTATAAGCAGGGCGGCACGGGTTCAAGTCTGGGTGCCCATGTGGTGTTTAATAATACTGCGATCAGTGGTCTGCAAACACAGAACTTTGCTCAGTCGGTCTATACGGCTGATGTGATTTCTCTGGCGGGAGTCTATGATTGTGGTGCGAACGTTGCCTCCACCGCAAATCTAGCTTATGCGAGCAATCTAACCGATTACTATACACTCACGAATGGTCAAAAAGATAATACGTATGACCATGCCACGATTGTGCTTCGACCTGGCTATCGTGGTCCCAGTGGTAATACTGTGGTGTTCCTGAACTACTATGAACATACAGGATCTGGCTATCTCACCGTGGATTCCTATATCGATGGGAATACGGCCTACGAAGATATTCCAAATTATACCTCCACACAGACCGCGCGGATTTACCCATTGCGGGATGTGATTGACTTCCGTGCCCGAAGGAAAAATGGTGATGCCGCGGGGTTGTTCGATGAAACAATTTTGGGTATTTCTGGAACTAATTTTGAAACTGATTTCAGCTACTATCTCCCTCGAATCGATAAGGTGATTCTGACTAAGGATCGTACCTTTGAAGTGGTGAGTGGAGTCTCTTCCCTAACACCCACACCGCCAGCAGATAAAGAAAATTCTATGACCTTGTATACGCTGTCCTTACCTGCGTATACATTCTCACCGAGAGATATTACCACCAAGTACCATGATAATCGTCGGTATACGATGCGTGATGTGGGCATTCTGGAGAAGAGAATTTCTAATCTCGAATACTACACCTCCCTGAGTCTCCTGGAACAAGATGCCAAGAATCAGGAGATCGTGGATGATGCGAGTGGGCTGAATCGATTCAAGAATGGTATTTTGGTTGATCCATTCAAAGGTCATAGCATTGGGGATGTCACGAAATCAGACTACAATTGCTCGATTGATATGCAGCAAAAAGAATTGCGGCCTCCCTATACGTCTACCTCATTCCCATTAAGCCTGAATGAGAACTCCTCCACGAACTATAAGCGCACAGGTAAATTGCTCTCGATTGATTATAGTGAATCCACGTTCATCGATCAGCCCCTGGCGAGTCAGGCCATCAATATCAATCCTTTCAATGTGGTCTCGTACTTAGCACAGGTACAAATTGATCCTTCTTCCGATACCTGGGTCGATACGAATCAAGTGCCTGATGTGCTGGTCAATGCTGAGGGTGATAATGATGCCTGGAATGCGGTGGGCCAGGCCCTGGGACGAGCAGCTCCTGATTTGTTCGGGACTGTCTGGAATGGCTGGCAAACACAATGGACTGGTACCGCAATAGTCTCACAAGAAACGATTGTTCCTATCAATCGAGGATGGCTCGGTCCTGGTAACGGTGGCGCACAAGAATTTGGCGATATTATTCAAAACACGATCACTGATATTACGCAACGCCAGACTCGAACAGGAATTCAGAATATTTTCTCCACGGAGGCAATCACGCGATCACTGGGCAATCGCGTGGTGGATGTTTCGATTGTGCCCTACATTCGGACTGCTGGAGTCTTGTTTGTAGGAAAATCATTCAGACCCAATACTACACTCTATGGATTCTTCGATGGTCAGGCTGTTCAGAACTATATAAACAAAGCCAATATCATCGAGGTCGATGATACCACCGTGAAGTATATTGACAAGTATCAGAATGGTGAGATTGTCAATATCTATGAACCCGCCACGAGTACAGTTCGGGCTAATGCGATTGTGGCTCTCTCTCGCAATGGTGCCCTGACAACCAATGTGCATATCGTAAATCTTCGGAGCAATGATAGCAATATTGGAAACTCCACGATTCTAACGACCAATGCAACGTTCTTAGTGGGTACCACGAGCGGAGCTAATACCAAGATCATCGGAAGCCATCACTATTCAGGAAGAGTCTGGGCAGCTTCGGCCAATACTGTGACCTTACAGAATACTGTGTTGCTCTCGAATACCACTAGCGGATATGTGGGCAAGACCATCTATATTACCTCAGGAACAGGATTGGGGCAATATCAGACGATTGCGGCCTACAATACGACCACGAAGCAAGTGACCACGGGCACCTGGACAACCACGCCCGATAATACTTCTACATATTCGATTGGTACTATGGTCACGACTCCTGTGGGTGATGTGGCGGGGACGTTCCTGATTCCCAGTACCGATGATGTGCGATTCCGTACAGGAGATCGTATATTCAGATTGACCGATACCTCTAGCGGCGATCTTACGTCCTCATCAACCAACGGTGATGCTCACTATTTCGCCCAGGGCTTGCTCCAGACCAGCGAACAGACCATTCTCTCGACACGGACTCCGCATCTGTCACGAACTTCATTGTCAGATGAACAAACAGTTTCAACCAGAATAACAGAATCTCAGGTAGTCGGCCAGGCTGTCATTGGATATTGGGACCCAGTGGCTCAGACCTTCTTAGTGGATCAGGTACAATATACGAATGGGGTGCAGTTGACCGCGATTCGATTGCTCTTTAAGAGTAAAGATGATGACATTCCCGTGAGAGTGCAATTGCGCCCAGTGGTCAATGGTTATCCTCATTCCTCGCAGATTATTCCGATGGCTGATATTGTGGTCTCCGCGAAGGATGTTACCGTGGTGTCTGAAAGCACGATATCAGAACGGTTTGCGGATTCGACCCTGACACAGCCCCTGGATGATCCTTCACTCTATACAGAAGTGCGGTTTGATGGGCCTGTGACCCTGCAACCAGGCCAAGAATACGCCGTGGTGCTGATTGCCAATACGATTAAGTATGAGGTGTATATCTCTCAGGTGGGTTCAACGATTCTGGGTACAGCACGAACGATCTCCACACAGCCATACATGGGCTCGTTCTTCAAGTCTCAGAATGCCTCGACCTGGGATGCGGTACAGAATCAAGACCTAATGTTCCGTCTGATAAGGGCGGTCTATCAGGCCGTGACCGCGAATACAGAATACTTCATCACGGCTGAGAATGTCCCCACGGCAAATGTGAATGTCGATAGCTACTATGTGACCTCGCAGAACTTGCTGCTGCCTAATACTAGTATTTTCTCGTATGGGCTGACAACACTGGCCACGGGTGAAACGAATGCGTATATCCCCATCAATTTATTTGATAATACGTATTTTGATGATACCCTGGGCCGAAGGGTCGTCACCACGAATCAACAGTCATTCAAGGTTCGGCTCTATCTCTCTAGCACCAATTCTGATATTTCTCCCCTGGTCGATATGGAACGGTTGAGTATGCTGGCGATTGAGAACAAAGTCAATACCCTGGGTCTGAGCAATACTGTGGTGTTATTGACCAATACGACCTCGACGTATGTCAATTCCAATGTCAGTATTGCATTCAGTGGTGGTGGTGGAAGTGGAGCGAATGCGTATGCCGTTATCACTAGCAATGCCATCAGCGCCATCATCGTTGATACCCCTGGTAGTGGTTATACCAGCAGCCCCGAGGTCACAATTTCTGGTGGTGGCGGTAGTGCCAATGCCAAAGTTGTGGGAGAAACCTCCTCAAGTGGTGGCCCCGCGTTTGCTCGGTATATAACTCGAAAAGTCGTCCTGGCTGATGGCATGGATGCAGGCGATTTCCGTGTTTTTCTGGATGCGTATCGTCCCTCTGAGGCCAGTATCTATGTCTACTATAAGATTCTGTCCTCTGATGATGCCACCACGAATTTTGATGATCGGGACTATCAGTTGATGACGATCATTCAGGGCTATAATAATATCTCGCTGAACAGTTCCGATTTCAAGGAATATGTCTATGCCCCAGGCACAGGCAATGCGGCTGATAATAGTGTGCAATATGGGAGCTTCACGAACTTTAAGTATTTTGCGATCAAGATTGTGATGGTCTCAACCAATCCCACGTCTACCAAGGTTCCCAGAATTCGGAATCTACGAGTCGTGGCTACTCCATCGGTCTAGCAATGCAAATACCTGTCACAAATACAGACCTGGTGAGAGACACGGATAATCGTGCGCTGCTGAATACCAATCGTGATGCCTTGGATACGTATAAAGCCACGCACAAGAAAATTCTGAATGAGAAGAAAGAATTGCAAAATACCAAGGCTCGTCTGAATCGTCTGGAGCAAGAGATGAGCGATCTGCGAGCCATGATTTCTAGTCTGGCTATTCATTCACACGAATCAATCGAGCTAAAGGAAGTTACGCATGGCCATTAACTACGTTACCACCGCGAATACATTTGGCGAATGGGTCATTGCCACTGGGCAATTAATTACTGTGGCAAATGCTCTGACCGATGGGCCGCAGTTTACGGGGAATACGTCACTTCGATTGACCGCCAATGGCACGAGTCTGTATGTCTCGAATACCGCACAAGTCAATGGCACCTTACTTATCAATGGTGCAAACACTGCATTAAATGTAGCGAATGATGCGTATGTCGGCGGCAATTTGGTGGTTCATGGTTTCCTGACACTTGATAATATCGGTTTCAATGATCTGGTTGTGTCGGGCAATACCACATCTGGAAATATCTATACGGCCAATGTTACGAATACGAATAACTTAATTGTGCTGGCAAATGCCACGATTAACTTGATTACAGGAGCTGCGGTGTCACAATTTGATCCTGCCGGAACAGGTGTGGCGATGGCGATTGCATTGGGTTAGTCATATAAATAAGTAAGGGAGAATTATGTCTACAAATACTTTCAAAAGCAATGTGGCCGCCAATATCGTCACTTCTGGGAATACACTCTATACCTGCCCAGCGGCGACACAAACCACTCTGATCGGATTGACTGTCTCGAATAAAAGCGCATCCTCAATCACCGCGAATGCCTATCTGACACGATCCTCAGTGGACTATTCGATCATCTCAGATGCGCCCATTCTCCCTGGCTCGACTCTGGTGGTTGTGGGTGGCGAACAAAAAGTGGTACTGCAAGCCAATGATATTCTCAAAATTGTGGCCTCGGCTAATGGGGCTTCTGATGCCATTGCCTCGCTGCTGGAGATTGTGTAATGTCGTATATTGGCTCATCGACCTCAAATATGTTCGATGCCACACGTTCGATTTCTATGCCTGCGAATCAGGATACGTTTTCGGGTGACGGGGCAACTACGGTCTTTACGTTGTCTCGCTCAGTCTTTGCCTCAGTGGATATTGATGTACTGGTGGCGAATGTACGCCAGACACCCACTGAATCCTATGCTGCCTCAGGCACAACACTGACCTTCACCGCTGCGCCAGCTTCGGGCACAAATAATATCTATGTAGTCTACCGCTTGATGCAGAGCGCCCTGACACCTGTGTATGTGCCTGATGCGAGTATCTCCTCCAACAAATTGGTACAAAATATCCGAATGCTCATTACCGATCACTATATCGCCAATGGTTCGGTGAATAGTTTTGGTCTGAGTGAAACACCCCTGAATGCAAATACCCTGTTTGTCTCCGTGAATGGGGTGGTGAAGTATAGCCCCATGGATTATTCGATCAGCAGCGATACAATTACGTTTGTGACCACACCAAGCAGTACCGCAAACGTCAGAATCGTTCACCTGGGTATGAGAACCGCGGCCACGCCCTATAATGTGCCGCCAGACTCAACGATTACCAGACCAAATCTGGCGAGTCCCACACTGACAGGCACAATTAGTCTGAGTGACATGACCGCGAATACAATGCCTGTGTTATCAAGTAGCAAAACACTGGCGGGCGTTGCGCCTGGTACCAGTGGCAATGTACTGGTCTCGAATGGTACAAATTGGCAGGCATCCACGATTTCTACGACTTCTCTTGCTGATTCCAGCGTTACGCCAGCTAAGGGCGGCACTGGCCAGAACTTCTCGACCACAGCACAAGGCAGCACCCTCTATTTCTCAGGAACCGGGACGGTAGCTGCACTTGCTCCAGGTACATCGGGGCAGTTCCTCAAGACACAGGGGGCGGGAGCCAATCCTGCTTGGGATACTGTCACCACTCCAGCAGCAGCAACCCAAGCCGAACTGGAGGCAGCTAGTTCCACCACTGTTTTCACTTCACCTGGGCGGGAGAGGTACCATCCCACAGCCTCCAAAGCCTGGGGGAATGGCGACAAGAACGGAAACGTGCTGATCTCGTTCAATGTTTCCTCGTTGACAGACATCGCAACGGGCAGGTGTAGGTGGAATTGGACGACGGCCTTCACGTCAGGGAGTTATGGGATCCAGATGACGCTGAATTGGGTGGGAATTGATACGCTATTCACCAGTCCGACCGGCGAAGCTGGGTCATCATGCGAGCAGCAGTCCAGAGACGAACCAACCTTTCTCGTAGACCCGTCGAATTATTTTGTTGCGATACATGGCGATCATCCATAAAGAGATTACGCCGCAGCGCACGGCAGAGGGTACGCAGATCCGCGAAGTTGAATCTGTTGAATCTACAGAGATGTTGGACGTACTGCGCCCTCAAGTCGTTGGCATTACCGTACCGGATGAGCCTAGTTCTTCCAGGACCAGGTCGCTCGCCCGTGTATTCAGTCGGCTTGATGGCGGCGTCTCAATCACGATTCCAGCCTGGAATGATGGGCTCTCTCCATTCGGTAAGCGGCTTGGCGTAGTTCGGCACTGGTATGAATACGCACCTATGATTGCTATTGAAACGCTGCGGCGTGAGGGCATCCGGTTGTTGCCGGAATTGATCGACCTGCGGACAGAGGCCTTGCGTGAAAACCTCCGCTACACCTTCGCCCCTTGGATCGCC
>Ga0194121_10004053_pt1 | contig 21578 bp, 20 predicted proteins | sample TA2MahCa50mmetaG_FD_148609 | JGI IMG/M metagenome (GOLD analysis project Ga0194121, IMG submission 148609) | Freshwater microbial communities from Lake Tanganyika, Tanzania - TA2015020 Mahale Deep Cast 50m | ecosystem: Environmental > Aquatic > Freshwater > Lake | place: Tanzania: Lake...
CGCCCCGCTGACGCACGGCGGCGTCATCGGCCAGGCGCGGCGCGGCGGGCGCGGCCGTCAGGCTCGGCTCGCGAGCGCGCTCGGCGGTATGGACGTTCGCGCGCTCGACGGCGAGCTGGGCCGGCTCGCGGGAGCGCTCCTCGGGCAGGCTCGAGGCTCCGACGTCATCGACGCCGCGGGCGTGCTCCTGGCTGAGGACGGCGACGAGATCTTCACCGCGGACGCCGGGGACCTGCGCGATCTCGTCGCCGCGTCCGGCCGCATCGTCGACGTGACCGTGGCGTAGCCTCGAGCTACCGGACGAGCCGGTCGAACTCGTCCTCGTCGATCACCTTGACGCCGAGCGCGTTCGCCTTCTCGAGCTTCGTCCCTGCCCCGGGACCCGCGACCACCAGATCCGTCTTCCTGCTCACCGACCCCGACGTCTTCCCGCCGAGCGAGCGCACGAGCTCCTCGGCCGCTTCGCGCGACCGGCGCTCCAGCGTTCCCGTGAACACGACGGTCTTCCCGGCGAAGGGTCCCGCCTCCGCCGCGCGGCGCTCGGGCATGACGGGCCGCACGCGCACCGCGAGCTTGTCGAGGAACGCCTGCTCCGCCGGGTCGGCGAACCACTCGCTGATGCGCGACGCGACGACCGGGCCGATGCCCGGGATGGCCTGCAGCTCATCGGGAGCCGCGGAGCGCAGCCGATCGAAGACCTGGGCGAGCGTGGCCTTCGGCCCGAGCTCGCCGGCGAGCCACTCCGCGAGGACCTCGCTCGTCGTCCAGCCCGTGTTCGGCACGCCGAGGGCGACGAGGATCCGCGCGAGCGGCTGCTCGCGCGCGGCCTGGATGCGCTCGTGGATGTTCGCCGCGCTCCTCTCGGCGTACCGGTCGAGCGCCGTGAGCTGGTCCATCGTGAGGTCGAAGAGGTCGGCGGGGTCGCTCACGAGACCCTTCTCCTGCACCTGCGTGAGGAACGCCGATCCCGCGCCCTCGATGTCCATCGCGCCGACGAAGTGGCCGAGGCGCTGCCCCTGCTTCGCCGGGCACGCCGGGTTCGCGCAGCGGTAGGCGACCTCGCCCTCCTTGTGCTCGACCTCGCCGCCGCACTCGGGGCAGCGCGCGGGCATGTCCCACCCGCGGGCGCGCTTCTTGCGGCCGCCCGCGACGACGGCGACGACCTCGGGGATGACGTCCCCGGCGCGCTGGACGAGGACGCGGTCCCCCGCCCGCACATCGAGCCGGCGGACCTCATCGAGGTTGTGCAGCGTCGCGCGCCTCACCGTCGTGCCGCCGACCCGCACGGGCGCGAGCCAGGCCACCGGCGTGAGGACACCGGTGCGGCCGACGTACGCCTTGATGTCCTCGACCGTCGTCGTCGCCTGCTCCGCCGGGAACTTGTAGGCGATCGCCCAGCGCGGCGTGCGCGCGACGTAGCCGAGGCGCTCCTGGTCGGCGACGCGGTCGACCTTCACGACGACCCCGTCCACGCCGTAGCCGAGGTCGTCCCGTTCGGCCAGCCGCTCCGCGGCGTACGCGATGACCGCGGTGGCCCCGGTGGCGCGCCGCCACTTGGGGTTCACGCGGAAGCCGAGGTCGCGCAGCCGCTCGAGGAGGTCGTGCTGCGTCGGGACCTCGAGGCCGGCAGCGCTGTACACGTAGATGGAGAGGTCGCGCTCGGCCGTCTTGCGCGGATCGACCTGCCGCACCGCGCCGGCCGCGGCGTTGCGCGGGTTCGCGAAGACCGGCTCGCCCCGCTCGGCGCGCTCGCGGTTCGTCGCCTCGAACGCCTTCACCGGGAGGTACACCTCGCCGCGGACGTCGATGCGGCCGGGCACCTTCTCCCGCAGCGCGAGCGGGACCGCCTTGATGGTCCGCACGTTCGGCGTGATGTCCTCGCCCGCCGTCCCGTCACCGCGGGTGGCCGCCTCCGTGAAGCGGCCGTCGACGTACGTGAGGTTCACGGCGAGGCCGTCGATCTTCAGCTCGCAGACGTAGTCGATCTCACCCGTGCGTCCGAGGAGCTTCTTCACGCGCTGGTCGAACGCGCGGATCTCCTCCTCGTTGAACGCGTTGCCGAGCGACAGCATCGGCGCGACGTGCCGCACCGGCCTGAATCGCTCCGACGGCGGCGCGCCGACGCGCTGCGTCGGCGAGTCGGGCGTGACGAGCTCGGGATGCTTCGCCTCGAGCTCGATGAGCTCGCGCATGAGCGCGTCGTACTGCTCGTCGCCGATCGTCGGCGCATCGAGGACGTGGTACTGGTAGTTCGCCTTCTCGATGGCCGTGCGCAGCTCGGCGGCGCGGCGCCGAAGGTTCGCAGTCACGCCGTCGATGCTAGGCAGACCTCTACCGCGTGAGCGGGACGATCCGCGACTGCATGACGACCGGGCCCTCGCGCTTGCCCACCGTCGAGCGCTCCACGGTGACGGCGCACCGCGAATGGCCGGCGAGCTCCTGGCCGGCCTCCACCAGCTGGGGATCGCGGCCGTCGGGCCGGAAGCTCGTGCCGCGCACCCGCTTCCCGTCGGGAGCGATGGGCCAGAGCGCGTAGACCTCGCCGGGCGCGAGCTCGCGCAGGTCGTGGAACACCACGAACGCGGGCTGGCCCGACGCCGGCTGCATGAGGTTGCCGCCCATGCCGCGCCAATCGTCGACGCCGGCCATGTACCAGGTCCGCCCGCCGCCGGCGAACTTCGCGGCGATCGCCTGGTACCGCGCCATCTCCGTCTCGAGGCTCCGGAGCCGCATCGCCTCCGCGCCGAGGCCCGCGGCGATGACGAGCGCGGCGGCCGCGGCCAGGACGCGGCGGTCGAGCCAAAGGCGCGGCGGGCGGGCGACCCGCGCGGCACGCTCCTCCTCTCACCGAGCCGAGCGGCACGCCCATGAGCTGGGCGAGCTCCGACTGCGTGTAGCCGCCGAAGTACGCGAGCTCGATCGTGCGGCGCTGCGCCTCCGGGAGCTTCTCGAGCGCGGCGCGCGCGGTCCCGCGCTCGACGTTCCGGGCGGCCTCGTCGGCCGTGTCGAGGTCGGAGGGCGTGCGGTCGGCGGCCTCGAGGGGCGCGGGGCGGAGCGCGGTCCGGCGGCGGAGGAGGTCGACCGCGCGGTGGTGGGCGATCGACAGGAGCCCGCTGCGAGCGTTCCCGCGCTCCCGCCGGAACGTGCCGGCGCCGCGCCAGGCCGCGAGGAAGGCGTCCTGGACGACGTCCTCGGCAGCCTCGGGGTCGCGAGGATCCGGTACGCCGGGGCGTAGGCGACGCGCCCGTGGCGGTCGTACAGGTCGCTGAGGGAGGTGAGGTCCCGCGCCGCCGGCGCCTCGATGAGGGCGGCGTCCGGCCGTTCGGTCATCTACCGGAGGGTACGGAGCAGTCGTTCCGATGGATGAAAGGAAAAGAAGCGACCCGAGCGACCTGCTTCCGGATCCCAACCGCAGCTTCGAAGACTGCGACTGGGTCGTGGAGCCGGTCCTCGATACCCTCTCGGACCGCCTTTGATGCTATCTCCGGTTGCGCTCCCGGGACCTGTCCCTTGATGAGATCTCGGGACTTGCCGATCCCTTCAGCAGACCCCTCGGGTCGACGTGGACCATACGGCCGCGTCGAAGCTCCGCCAATGGCCTTGTCCACGATCCGACGCTCCGCGACGCCGATCTCATCCACCGATCCTGCGGCTCATCCACATGGATCGCACATCGCTGTGGGATCCGCTGCCCGTCCCCCGCGCGCGCGGACCGAGGCGCCGGGCGTCGAGATGGGAAACGAAAGCCCTGAGCGACGACCGACCGACGGATGCCGCTGACCTTGATGCGATCGCGGTCGCGCTCCCCCGGGCGGCCCCCTCTCAGGGCGGACGCGCATCGTGCTACGGCGCGGGCCGATGGGCGATGCCTTCATCCACGATCCGATGACCGAGATATCCACGATCTCGTGCGGGCCATCCACCGCGGCGCGCGGACCTAGCATCGACGAGTGTCCGACCCGATCCTCGACGTCCTGAATCCGGACCAGCGTCGGGCGGTCACGCACGGGACCGGCCCCCTCCTCATCCTCGCCGGCGCCGGCTCGGGCAAGACGAGGGTCCTGACGCACCGGATCGCGTTCCTCATGAGGGACCTCCGGGTGCCGCCGCGGGCCATCCTCGCCGTCACCTTCACGAACAAGGCCGCCCGCGAGATGCGCGAGCGGCTCGAGCGACTCGTGCCGGCGGCGGCACTGGAGGAGCTGACGGTCGGCACCTTCCACGCCTTCTGCGCCCGCCTGCTGCGGCGGCACGCCCGGGCCGTCGGGATCGAGCCGGGCTTCGCCATCTACGACGAGGTTGACCAGCGCGCCGTCCTGCGGCAGGCGATGGAGGACACCGGGCTCGGCGAGCGGCTCGTCCCGCCGGGCGCGATCTCCGCGACGATCTCGAACGCCAAGAACGAGCTGCGCGGCCCGGCCGACCTCGCCGCTAACGCCCGCGGACAGCTCGAGCGGGTGACCGCGATCGTCTGGCCGCGCTACGAGATCCGCATGCGCGAGAACAACGCGCTCGACTTCGACGACTTGCTGCTCTTCGCCCTGCGCCTGCTCGAGACGAATGACGACGCGCTCAACTGGTGGCAGGACCGATTCGAGCACATCCTCGTCGACGAGTACCAGGACACGAACCGCGCGCAGTACTCGCTCCTGCGGTACCTGACGGGGTGGAAGCAGAACCTCGCGGTCGTCGGCGACGACGACCAGTCCGTCTTCTCCTGGCGCGGCGCGGACATCCGCAACATCCTCGACTTCGAGCGCGACTTCCCGAAGACCACGGTCGTGAAGCTCGAGCAGAACTACCGCAGCACCCAGCGCATCCTCGACGCCGCGCACTCGATCGTCCGGAACAACACGTCGCGCAAGGAGAAGCGCCTCTGGACCGACCGCAGCGCTGGCGAGGACGTCGTCGTCATGGAGGCGTACGACGAGCGCCAGGAGGCCGAGCTCATCGCGCGCGAGATCGAGCGGCTGCGGCGCGAGGGCGAGGCGAAGGCGCCGCGCGACGTCGCGATCCTGTACCGCACGAACGCGCAATCGCGCGCGATCGAGGACGTGTTCCGGGAGTTCGGGCTCGACTACCAGATCGTGGGCGGCGTCTCCTTCTACGAGCGGCGCGAGGTGAAGGACGTCCTCGCGTACATGCGCCTGCTGCGCAACCCGCGCGACAGCGTGGCGTTCACGCGCGTCGTGAACGTGCCGCCGCGGGGCATCGGCGCGAAGTCGCAGGCCGCGCTCCGCGGCGGCGAGGATGTGGCGCTCACGCAGCGCCAGCGGACGGCGATCGCGGCCTTCGAGCGGCTCATCGGGGAGCTGCGCGCCGCGGTCGACGAGCACGACCTGCCGCAGCTCGTCGAGCTCGTGCTCGACCGGACCGGGTATGCCGCCTACGTGCGCGACGGGACGGAGGAGGGCGAGGAGCGCTTCGCGAACGTGCTCGAGCTGCGCAGCCTGGCGGAGGAGTTCGTCCGGCTCCCCCGGGACGAGCAGCTCCCCGCGTTCCTCGAGGACGTCGCGCTCGTCTCCGACCAGGACCAGTACGAGGAGGCGAAGCCCGCGGCGACGCTCATCACGCTCCACGCGGTGAAGGGGCTCGAGTTCCCCGTCGTCTTCCTCGCCGGCATGGAGGAGGGCGTGTTCCCGCACGCGCGCGCGCTCGAGTCGCCGGAAGGGCAGGAGCTCGAGGAGGAGCGCCGCCTCTGCTACGTGGGCGTGACGCGCGCGATGCACCGCTGCTACCTCTCGTGGGCCCGGAACCGCACGCTGCTCGGGCGGACGTCGTCGAACCCGCCGTCGCGCTTCCTGCGCGAGCTCCCCGACGAGGGCGTGCGGTTCCGCGGCGGCACGGAGGCGGAGGAGCGCGACGTCTGGGCCGAGCTCGACGACGAGGCGGCGCGCGAGCGCTACGAGGAGCGGCGCGCGGCACGGCGCGAGGGCGCGCTCGAGGGCCTGCCGCCCGTCTGGAACGGGTCCCGGTCCGGCAACGGCGGGCGCGCGGTCGAGCGCGCGCCCGTGGCGACGAAGTTCCGCGCCGGCCAGAAGGTGCGCCATCCCACCTTCGGCGAAGGGATCGTCGTCTCGAGCACGACGCGCGCGGACGACGAGGAGGTGACGGTCGCGTTCCCGCAGAAGGGCGTGAAGAAGCTCATGGCCGCCTTCGCCGACCTGCGCCCGCTGTGACGCCGCGGCGGGTCGCGGTCGTCGGCTCCGGGTCGTGCGCGGGAAAGACGACGTTCGCGCGCAAGCTCGCCGCGAAGCTCGGCGTGAGGTTCGTCGAGCTCGACGCGCCCTTCTGGGGCCCGAACTGGACGCTGTCCGACCGCGCTGACTTCCGTGAGCGCGTCGTCCGGGCGCTCGAAGGCGATGCCTGGGTGGTCGAGGGCAACTACGGTTCCGGAGGGGGCGTGCAGCGGCAGCGCGCAGACACGCTCGTCTGGCTCGGTATCCCCTTCCTCCTGACGGCCTGGCGCGTCATCGCCCGATCCGTGCGGCGGACGTGGACGGGCGAGGAGCTCTGGAACGGCGACCGTGAGTCGCTACGCAACCTGCTCGGACGCGACTCGCTCCTCTGGCATGCGCTCCGCTGGTACGGTCGGCGGAAGCGCCGCTTCGAAGCGTGCCTGACGGACGGCTCCTGGTCCCACCTGACCGTGCACAGGTTCCGCTCGAACCAAGACGCCGACCGGTGGATCGCGAGCCTCGCGGAAGAGAAGGGGGGCCGGGATACCGAGCAGACCAGCGACGCCCACGGCGAGCAGGACGATCCCCCGAAGCGGAGGAGACCGGTCGACGTGAAGAGCGCGTTCATGACAGGTCCCCCTCCTTTCCGCGCGTCCTCTGCCACTGCGCCGCCTGCTTGGCAAGACCCCGGGCGGGCGGGCATGTAGCAAGAGACCGGCCCCTTTCGGGGCCGGTCTCCACGACGCGAAGAGGGAGGTGAGAGGGTGGCTTAGTAGTCCATCCCGCCGCCCGGCGGCATGGCAGGAGCCTTCTCCTTCTCGGGCAGGTCGGTGACGAGCGCCTCGGTCGTGAGGATCATCCCCGCGATCGAGCCGGCGTTCTCGAGCGCCGACCGGCAGACCTTGACCGGGTCGATGACGCCGGCCTCGAACATGTCGACGAACTCGTTCCCGACGATGTCGTAGCCCCAGTTCGGCGACTTGCGCTCCGCCTGGGCGCGGCGGACGCCGTCGATGATCACGGAGCCGTCGAGCCCCGCGTTCGCCGCGAGCTGACGGATCGGGCCTTCCATCGCCTTGCGCAGGATCTGGACGCCCGTCCTCTCGTCGCCGCCGAGCTGACCCTCGAGCGGGCCGAGCGCCTTCAGGGCGTTGAGGTACACGACCTCACCGCCCGGGACCACGCCCTCCTCTACCGCGGCGCGGGCCGCGGAGAGAGCGTCCTCGACACGGTGCTTCTTCTCCTTGAGCTCGACCTCGGTGCCGGCGCCGACCTTGATGACGGCGACGCCGCCCGCGAGCTTGGCGAGACGCTCGTTCAGCTTCTCCTTGTCGAAATCGCTGGTCGTCTCCTCGATCTGGGCCTTGATCTGCTTGACGCGGGCCATGATCGATTCCTGCGAGCCGTGGCCCTCGACGAACGTGGTCTCGTCCTTGTTCGCCGTGACCCGGCGAGCGCGGCCGAGGTCCTGGACCGTCGTCGTGTCGAGCTTGCGGCCGGTCTCCTCGCTGATGACCTTGCCGCCGGTGAGGATCGCGATGTCCTCGAGCATCGCCTTGCGGCGGTCGCCGAAGCCCGGTGCCTTCACCGCGAGCACGTTCAGCGTGCCGCGGAGCTTGTTCACGACGAGCGTGGCGAGCGCCTCGCCGTCGACGTCCTCGGCGACGATGACGAGGTTCTTCGTCACCTGGACGAGCTTCTCGAGCAGCGGGAGGATCTCGGTGATCGCGGAGATCTTCTTGTCGGTGATGAGGACGTACGGGTCCTCGATCACGGCCTCCATCTTGTCCGCGTTCGTGACGAAGTACGCGGAGATGTAGCCGCGGTCGATCTGCATGCCCTCGACGTACTCGGTCTCGAACTGCAGGGTCTTCGACTCCTCGACGGTGATGACGCCGTCGCGGCCGACCTTGTCCATGACCTCGGCGATGAGCTTGCCGATCTCGGGGTCAGCGGCGGAGTTCGCGGCGATCTCGCCGATCTGCTGCTTGCCCTTGACCTCGACGGCCTGCTTCTTCAGCTCCTCGACGAGGGCGTCGACGCCCTTCTCGAGGCCGCGCTTGAGGAGCATCGCGTTAGCGCCAGCGGCGATCTGCCGCATGCCCTCGTGCACGATCGACTGCGCGAGGACGATCGACGTGGTCGTGCCGTCCCCGGCGATGTCGTTGGTCTTGGTCGCAGCCTCCTTGAGGAGCTGCGCGCCCATGTTCTCGAACGGGTCCTGGAGCTCGACCTCGCGGGCGACGGTGACACCGTCGTGCGTGACGGTCGGCGCGCCGAACTTCTTGTCGAGCGCGACGTTGCGGCCCTTCGGTCCGAGCGTCGTCTTCACGGCATTCGCCATGACGTCGACGCCGGCCTTCAGCGACTTGCGTGCGTCATCGGTGAATGTGAGCTGCTTCGGCATGTTCGCTCCCTCTACTTCTCGACGAGTGCGAGGACGTCATCCTGGTGCATGACCAGGTGCTCCTCGTCGTCGATCTTGAACTCGGTACCCGCGTACTTCTGGTAGAGGACGCGGTCGCCCACCTTGAGCGTCATCTCGACCTTGTTGCCGTTCTTGTCGAGGCCGCCCGGGCCCGTCGCGATGACCGTGCCCTCCTGCGGCTTCTCCTTGGCCGTGTCCGGCAGGACGATCCCGCTCTTGGTCATCTCGTCGCGCTGGAGCGGCTTGATGACGACGCGGGCTCCCAGCGGCTTCAGCTTCGTGCCGCTCTGCGGCTTCTCTTTGACAGCTGTTGGCATGTGCTCCTCCCGTTCCTGTGCCTTCGATCTTGGTCGCGGGGCAGGCACACCCGGGGACCGACCGTCCGTAGGGGGTGTTAGCACTCCGCCCGCGAGACTGCTAATGAGGGTATTCAGCAGAGAAACGCCTGTCAAGCGTGGCGGACCGCGGGGCGGGCGGGGGCCTCGCGGGGCTACGCTACGCCGCGCCCATGCGCATCCGGAAGCTCGAGACGTACGTGCTCGAAGGCAAGGCCGAGCGGGCCATCGAGTTCGGGGCCGGCTCCTACGGCACCTTCACCGCCACCCTCGTGGAGCTGACGACCGACGACGGCATCACCGGGATCGGGGAGTGCATCGCCCGGAAGGCGCCCCGGGTGACCGACCGGGTCGTCCGGGACCTCCTCTGGCCGGTCGTGGATGGCCGCGACCCCCGCGACGCCGCGGGGATCTGGGACGACATGTTCAGGCAGCTCCGCGCCTGGGGGCACTACCGCGGCTTCGTCCAGGAGGCCATGAGCGGGATCGACCAGGCGATCTGGGACATCGCCGCGAAGGCGCAGGGCATCCCCCTCTACAAGGCGCTCGGCGGCGCCGGCCGGACGTCGGTGCCGGTCTACGGCTCGAAGGTCTACACGGCGCCGCTCGACGCGATGGCGCGCTCGGTCCAGGACAACGTCGTGAAAGCCGGCCACAAGGCGTTCAAGATCCAGCTCGGGCGGTCGGCCGCATCGGGCGGCTACCGCGCGGACATCGACGTCGCGCGCGTGTGCCGCGAGGCGGCCGGCCCCGGGATCGAGATGGGCGCCGACGTGAACAGCGCGTACGACGCCGCGACCGCGATCAAGGTGTGCCACGAGATCGCCCGGTACGACCTGGCCTTCATAGAGGAGCCGGTCTACCCGGACGACATCGACGGGTACGAGCTCATCCGGCGCTCGCAGCCGATCCCGCTCGCGGGCGGCGAGTCCGAGTTCGGGATCTTCGGGTTCCGCGAGATCCTGCGGCGCCGCGCGATGGACATCGTCCAGCCCGACGTCGCGCGCATCGGCGGCTTCACCGCGGCGATGCGCCTCGGCGCGCTCGTGCACGCCCACAACGTGCGGTACGCGCCGCACACCGGGTTCTCGTGCGGCGTCGCGCAGCTCGCGTCGCTGCATCTCGCCGCCGCGGTGCCCAACCTGTGGCGCTCGGAGCAGATGTTCATCACGGAGAACCCGCTGGCGGAGATCTTCACCGCGCCGCTGCCGACGCCGGCGAACGGCGAGGTGCGCCTGCCGACGGCGGCGGGGCTCGGCCTCGAACTTGACATGAAGAAGGTCGCGAAGCACCGCCTGGCCTAGCCGCGCGCTAGGCGCCGGGGGCGCCCGCCTCGTCGACGACCCAGCGCACCGAGCGCGAGCACGGGCACGGCCCGCCCACGCGCGCGAGGCGCGGCTGGCTCTTGATCGCGTCCTTGAGGCTCAGCTCCTTCGCGCGCACCCTCCGCAGCGTCTCGGCCCAGTGCCTCACGTCGACCGACGCGCGGTACGCCTCGGGCAGGCGCGACGCGACGTGCGCGATGCAGCGCTCCACGTCGTCGAAGCGCTCGCCGTCGAAGCCCCACATCTCGAACGCGCCGTCGCCGCGGCGGCGGAAGAAACGGCGGTCGGGTAGCCGCAGCAGGTCGTCGTACGCGATGCCGTCCGCCGCGCCGCGGTCGCGCTTGAGCCGCTCGTGGAGCGCGGCCGCGTCGTCGCGGGAGAGGTCGGGCCGCTTCGCGCGCACGTAGCGCTCGTTGAGGTCGTCGAGCATCTGCGTGACCTCGGCGACGTACGCGTCCTGGGCCTGCCGGTTCGTCATGTCCTTCAGTCCCAGGCGGACGGAGTCGGCGCCGCCGTTCGCGTCAGGGCGATCGTCACCAAACATCTCCAAGGCGCGACCGAACCACTTCGCGCAGGCCTTCTGGAGCGCGTCCATCGTGACGAGCGCGTCGCCGCGGGCCGCGGCCTCGGCCCAGCGCCGCAGCGGGACGACGCCCGCGGCGAGGTGGAACGCCTCCTCCTTCAGCATCGGCGGCATGCTCGTCGCGTAGGGCCTGTAGGTGGAGACCTTCTGCATCGTCAGCTGGTACTTCCCCACCCGGTCGATGAACGCCGCGAACACGACGTTGTCGGTGAAGCTGTCGAACTCGAGGTTGAACGCGGCGAGGACGTGCGACCCGGTGGTCATGCTGAGGATCTCTTCGACCATGTCGGCGGGCTTCTGGTCCGTCACGGGCGACCAGTCCACGCTGGTGAGCAGGTGGATCATCTGGTAGCCGTGGCGCAGCTCCTCGGCCATGACGCGCAGCACCCACGCCTGGTCCTGCGGGTCGCTGGCGCGGTGGAGCGTGCCGGTGTGCTGCTGGATCGAGCCGAACTCGGTCGACGCCTGCGCGCGGATCTGACCGAGGAGGATGTGCGCGGCCTTCGGGTCGAGCTCGGCGGGCGTCGTCGCCCTCGGCCTCCCGACGAGGTCGCCGACCTCGATGAGGTCGGACACGCCGTCGGCGACCTTCGCGCAGAGGCAGAACGGCCCGTCCCGCGGGAAGAACCGGTCCCAGACCCGCGCGAGCATCGGGTAGTCCGGGAACTCGTGGGTCTGCCAGTGCACGACCGCGTCGTGGTACGTCTTCGGCAGCTCGGCGCGCGTCTCGCTCATCGCCTCAAGGGTATGGTCAGAGCGCCCGCTCGAGCGCCGTCAGTGGCGCCGGTGTGAACCCCATCGCGCGCAGGAACGCGTCGATCTCGCGGTCGCGCTCGGCGACCATCGTGCGCGTGATCTTCGCGCCGCGCGACCGGAAGTGCGCAAGGAGGGCCTCGGTGAGGCGGCGGCCCACGCCGCTTCCGCGAGCGCTCGGGTCGACGCCGAAGAACTCGAGCCAGCCGGTGGGCTCGTCGAGGCCGAACTCGCCGCCGCGCACCTCGCCGAGCACGAACCCCACGACCTTGCCGTCCCGCTCCGCGACCTTCGGGGCGTCCGGGTCGCGCCGGATGTAGTACACGACGCGCTGCTCCCAGACCTGCGGGCGGTACTTCCCGGTGATCCTCTCGTCGATCCGCGTGATGCCGTCGATGTCGAGCTCGGTGAGATCGCGGATGCGCGCCTCGCTCACGGCAGGCCGTCGGGCGCCGGTCCCACGGTCCACCTGTTCGCCTCGAGGTGGCGTTCCACCGCGCTCTTGCCCTGCTCCGGGAAGACCGGGACGCAGATCGGATCGAGGAACTGGAAGATCTGCGCCGCGGCGGTGCGCGGGATCCGCTTCGGACCGAGGTACGTGTGCACGGCGATCATGTGCGCGACCTCGCGCGGGAAGCCGACCGACAGCGCGATCCTCGCGGCCTCGTACGCGTGGTCGAACCCGGGGGTCGCGACGAGGGCGCCGTCCTGGTAGGTGAACTCGATCACCTTCGCCGAGTCGTGGACGACCGCGCACGCGAGGAAGTGGTCGAGGTCGAGGTCGACGTCCCACTCCTTCTTGTACGTGGGCACGAGGACCTGCGAGATGGCCGTCTGCCCGCGGATGTGGGAGGCGAGGTTGCCGTACTTCTCGATCGGCAGCGTGGGATGGACCGGGATGCGCTCGATGTCGTCGTGCTCGGGGTTGCACTCGCCCACGTACCGCCACTGGTCGAAGACGGCCTTCCGGACCCGCTCCTCGCGGATCCGGGCGAGGTCCGGGAAGGCCCTCGTCAGCTGGTCTACGAGCACGCCATCAGTTTGTCGCGATCTTGGTCCTCGTGCGAGAGAGCAGGGTCGCTAGCCCGAAGAGCACGAGCGGGATCCAGCCGAAGACGAGCGTCCAGATGGCGGCGTCCGCGGCGTGGCGCAGGAGCGAGACGAGGGACGTGATCGCGCGCTCGACCGTCTTCGAGGGGTCGTACGCCTTCGGGTCGGCTGTCGGCTGCGGCGCCGGGCCGGCCGGCGCGACCTGGACCACGACCGTCGAGTACGTCGTGCGCGACTTGATCGAGTTGACCTGCGCGGTCAGCTGCTCGATCTGCGTGCGCACCTGCGCGAGGACCGCGTCGATGCGGAGGACGTCCTCGATCTTCTCGGCGCGGGCCAGGAGCGCGAGGTAGCGCCCCTCCTCCGCCTTCTTCGCGGCGAGACGCGCCTCGAGGTCCACGAACTGGTCCGTGACGTCCTTGCCGTTGACGTTCGACGACAGCACCTCGACGTCCGGGATCTCGCGGATCTGGCGGAGCGCGTCGTTGAAGCGCGCCTGCGGGACGCGCAGCGTGAGCGTCGCGCTGCGGTGCTCGCCGCTGCCGGACTGCGAGAGCGACATGACGTCGCCGCCGAGACCGACGGCGATGGCCTGGGCGCGGTCGGACACGGCCCACGCGTCCTTCGCCTTCAGCGAGACGTTCGCGGTGAGGATGAGGGCGCGGGTGGGATCGAAGGCCTGCGGGACGGGGATGGGCGGCACGGCGCTCGTGCCGCCGCCGGCCTTGGCGGCGTCGGCGGCGACCGACCGCGACTCTGGGGCCGTCGGGGCGCCCACCCCCGGATGAGCGTCGAAGGCCGTCGTGCCGGTCGGCGCGGTGGCCGTGGCGCACGCGGCGAGGAGGAGGGCTGCGAGAGGGAGGAGCGCGGCTGTCTTCTTCATGCCCAAAGAGACGAGCGGCGCCCTACTGCGGTTCCCGGACCTCCAGGCGGCGGCCGTGGTCCCAGTACTCGATGGTGTAGGTGGTCCGCACCGTCCGGAGGCCCGTCCCGCTGAAGGGGTCGGCGGGCTCCTTCACCTCGAACGTCTGGCGGTGGATGAGGCCGTCGAGGAGCCCGATCTCCACCTCGACCGACCCCGTGCTGTCGGGGTCCACGGGCCGGTCGCTGCGCATGCGCGCCTGCAGCTCGCTCGCGTTCAGCCGCATCCGCACGCGGTACGTCAGCACCCCGCGCGACAGCCCGAGGCCGCCGAACTCCGCGCGGCCAGGACCGCGGATGAAGTCGAGCGGCGCGGTGGGGCGCGAGAGCGGGCCGAGGGGGACCTTGTCGGCGAGCCGCATCCCGTCGCCGGCGTCGATCCACATCTGCTTCCCGACGATGACGAGCTCCTGCACGCGCCCGGCCCCCTCGAGCGTCAGCTGGAGACGGTCGGGCGGGACGAGCACGCCGACCGCGCGGATGCGCTGATCGAACGACCCGCCGAGGACCTCGTTGCCCTGCGCCTGCGCGACGGCCTGCATGTCGAGGCGGGCGGTCGTCACCTCCATGCGCTCGATGGCGGTGAGGAGGCGCGCGGCGGCGTCGCCCGTCGTCTGGCACGCGCCCGCGAGGACCGCGGCGGCGAGGAGGACCGCGACGCGGACGCTCACCAGCGCCGCCCGAAGAGCGCCGCGGCGTTCGCGCGCACCTGCGTCGCGAGGTGCGCGGCGGTGCTCCAGCGCTCGCGCGCCACCTCGTCGTACGTGTGCACGACGAGCGCGGGCTCGTTGCGCTGGCCCCGCCGGGCCTGCGGTGCGAGGTACGGCGTGTCGGTCTCGATGAGCACGCGGTCGTCCGGCGCCGCGCGCGCCGCCGCGCGCAGCCGCTCGCTCCCGGGGTACGTCACCGTCCCGGCGAACGAGACATGGAAGCCGCGCCGCGTCCACTCGCCCACCTCGTCCGGTCCCTCGCTGAAGCAGTGGATCCACCCGCGCACGCCGGCCACGCGGTCGACGAGCGAGCGCGCCTCGTCGCCGGCGTCGCGGACGTGCACGCACGCCGGCAGGCCGAGGTCACGGGCCATCTCCAGCTGCGCGACGAACGCGCGGCGCTGGTGGTCGAGCGGCGCGCTGCGGCCCGAGAGGTCGACGCCGATCTCGCCGATGGCGACGACGCGCCGGTCTGCGGCGAGGTCCATGATCCGCGCGAGAGCCGACGGAGAGGCCGCGTGGGCCCGGTGCGGATGGATCCCGACGGCCGCGACGACGCTGTCGTAGCGGTGCGCGAGCGCGACCGCCGCCTCGCTCGACGGGACGTCCTCGCCGCACGTCACGATCCGGGTCACCCCGGCCTCGAGGGCGCGGCGGACGACCGCGTCGACCTCGGCGGCGATGCGCGCGTCGGTGAGGTGCGCGTGCGCGTCGATCACGCGCTACGGCCTCATGCGACCTTCGGGGCCTCCAGTCGCGGGAAGAGCGCGGGGCCGGGGCGGACCTCGGTGCCCGCGCGCAGCAGGCCCCACGTCGCCACCTCGTCCCACCGCGCGGCCGCCGGGGAGGGCGCGCCGAGCTGCGCCGCGATGCGCTCCACGGTCGTCGGCAGGTACGGCCACAGGAGGTACGCGAGCAGGCGCAGCGCCTCGCACCCCGCGTACAGCGCCGCGCCGAGCTCGCCCCTCCGGGACGGCTCGCGCGCGAGCTGCCAGGGCTGCGTGCGCGTGTAGTGCTTGTTCGCGGCGTCGACGAGCGAGAACGCCGCGGTGAGGGCGTCGGCGAACCGCAGCTGCGCGGCCGCGGTGTCGTGGTGGCGCAGCGCGCGCTCGGCCGCCTCACGGACGGCACCCTCCGACGGCCCGGCCGGCGACGCGTCGGGCACGCGGCCGGCGAAGTAGCGCTCGATCATCGCCGTCGTGCGCGACACGAGGTTGCCGAGGCCGTTCGCGAGGTCCGCGTTGAAGCGGTCATGGAACGACTCGACGGAGATCGGGGAGCTCTTCTCGAACGGTGCTTCGCGCAGCAGGAGGTACCGGGCGCCATCGACGCCGTACTCGCCCGCGAACGCGAAGGCGTCCATGACGTTGCCGCTCGACTTCGAGAGACGCCCGCCGCGGTTCTCGAGGAATCCATGGACGAACACCTGCCGGGGCAGCTCGATGCCCGCTGAGAGCAGCATCGCGGGCCAGTAGATGCAGTGGAACCGGGAGATGTCGAGCCCGATGACGTGCACGTCGCAGGGCCACCACTTCCGGAACAGGTCATCGTCGGTCCCGAAGCCCACACCGGTGACGTAGTTGATGAGCGCATCGAACCATACGTAGACCGTGTGGCGCGGCTCACCCGGCCAGGGGATGCCCCACTCGAGGCTGCGCCCCCGCGAAACGCTGATGTCCCGGAGCCCGCGCTCGAACCATCCGAGCACCTCGTTCCTGCGTGCCTCGGGCACGGTGAACTCCGGCCGCTCGGCGAACAGCCGCTTCAGCTTCGCCTCGTACTTCGACAGGCGGAAGAAGTAGTTCTCCTCCTTGACGCGCTGGACGGCGTCCGGGTTGTCCGGGTGGAACCGGCAGCGGCCGCCGACGAGGTCCGCCTCCTCGTAGAACGCCTCGCACCTCGTGCAATAGAGGCCCTCGTAGGTCCCGGCGTACACGTCTCCCGCGGCGATCCACCGCCGGACGAACTCCTGCACGCCGCGCTTGTGGTCGTCATCGACGGAGGTGCGGATGAAACGGTCGTACGAGATGTTCCACTCGTCGCAGAGGCGCTTGAACTCCGCGGCGTTCCGGTCGACGAACTCCCGGGTCGGGATGCCCTGCGCCCGCGCTTCCTGCTCGTTCTTCGTCGCGTTCTCGTCCGTGCCTGTCAGGAAGAACACGTCGTCGCCGCGCTGGCGGTGGAAGCGGGCAAGGGCGTCCGCACCGGTCTTCTCGTACGCGTGGCCGAGATGCGGCGAGCCATTGACGTAGTCGATGGCCGTGGTGACGAAGAACTTCTTAGCCGGCATCTAGGTAGTTTAGGTCGAAGCACGTGATGATCGACCGATGACCCGCGCGCTCATCGCGCTCCTCGTCGCGGTCGTCAGCGCCGCGTGCACGAGCGCACCCGCGCCCGCGGCGTCGCTCCCTTCGCCCTCGGCCGCGCCCTCCGTGACGCCGTCGGCGTCGGCGGCCCCCACCGCGATCGCGAACGTGCCCGACGTCGACGGCCAGCGCGCGTACGAGCACCTGCGCTTCTTCGTCGCGCGCGAGCAGGGCGGGCGGTACACGGCCTCGCCGGGGTACGCGAACGCAGCGCGCTACATGGCCGACCAGCTCGCGGCCATGGGCGTGGAGCCGTGGGGCGACGGCGGCACGTTCTTCCACCGCTTCCGCATGCCGCTCGTGGACCTCGCCGCGACGCCCGTCCTCGCGCGGACGAGCCCCGCGGCGCGGTCGTTCCGGCACCGCGGCGACTTCACCGAGCGCGTCGGCGGGACGTTCGGGTCCGGCACCGGCGAGGGCGGGCTCGTCTTCGTCGGCAGCGGTGTCGCGACCGACCTCGAGGCCGTCGACGTGCGGGGCAAGGTCGCGCTCGTCATCACCGGCGGGCGGCAGGACCCGGCACGCGAGCTCGTCGCGCGCGGCGCCGTGGCGGCCATCTACGTGACGAGCGGCACCCTCCTGCGCTTCTCGTACATCTCGCGCTTCGAGGGGACGACCCTGCCCGGCGTCGTCGTCACGCAGACCGTGGCCGACGAGCTCATCGCCTCGTCCGGCCGGCGGATCGCCGACCTCATCCGGCAGGTGCAGGATCAGACGAGCCGGCTCGGGTCGTCACCACCGCCGCCCTCCCCCGCCTTCGAGCTCACCGATCGCGTGCGCGTGACCGTGCCGCTCACGCCCGTGCGCGACGTGGAGGCGATGAACGTCGTCGGCCTCATCCGCGGGTCGGACGCCGACGCGGCGAAGCGCGCCGTGGTCGTGGGCGGCCACCTCGACGGCATCGGCACCGACCCCGACGGCACGCTCTTCCAGGGCGCGAACGACAACGCGTCCGGCCCGGCGGTGACGATCGAGGTCGCGCGGGCGCTCGTCGCGCGCCGGGGCGAGATCCGACACTCGGTCGTCGTCGTCGCGTTCGCCGGCGAGGAGGAGGGCGCGGTCGGGTCGGAGCGGTTCGTCGAGGCGTTCTCCGCCATCCCCGGCCGGCGCGAGACGGTGATCGGCTACATCAACCTCGACGTCGTCGGCTGCTGCGGCCAGACGGTCCAGGCGTCGACCGAGAGCGACGCGCTCGTCGAGCGCGTGCGGCGCGCCGCGGAGCACCTCGGCGTCGCGTTCTCTCGCGGCGGCCGCGGCGGCAGCGACCAGGAGTCCTTCAGCCGCCGCGGGATCCCGGGCACGCTGCTCAACTGGTCCGACATCCGGACGATCCACACGGTCGACGACACCATCGACAAGATCACGGCGGACCGCCTGCGCACGATCGGCCGTGTGGCGACGCTCGTCGTCCTCGAGATGGCCGCCGGGCGCTAGCCGGCCCTGGTCGAGGATCACCCCGGGGACGCCGCGCACCGTCTCCTCGCACACCGCGTCGACCACCTTGTGGAGGCGGCCGGTCCCCTGCCAGACGCGCAGCCGCCGGTCCGCGCTCGTGCCCTCCCGCGCGTGGTGAACACGTGCTCGCACTCCCTGCGCGATCCGAGCGCGTCGACGACGTCGTCCACGAACTCGCACGGCTCGACGGCGAGGCCCTTCATCGGGGCCTCCGCCTGCTTGCCGAAGTCGACGAGCTTCGCGCCCATGCCACCGCGGATGGCGCGCCACTTGCTCTCCTGGATGAGGCTCGGCACGTACTTCCGGAACCCGAGGTTGCGCTCGCGCAGCACGAGGAGCTTCGCGCAGATGGCCTGGGCGAGCGCGGCGATGCACAGCGCCTCGTCGATCGTCGTCGCGGCGTCGCAGATCCGGAACTCGAGCGTCGGATAGAAGGCGTGCGGGCGCAGGTCCCGCCAGATCTTCCTGCCGTCGTCGATCGACCCGGTCCGCACGAGGAGCTCGACGTAGTTCTCGAACTCGTCCCATGACGTGTGGTCGGGCGGGATGCCCGTGCGCGGGAAGCGGCTCCAGATGACATGGCGGTACGACTTCAGGCCGGTGTCCCGCGCGAGCCAGAAGGGGCTCGACGTGGAGATCGCGAGCAGGTGCGGGAGGAAGTGGCGCGCCTCGTTCATCACCTCGATGCGCTTCTCCCGGTCGGGGATGCCCGCGTGGACGTGGAGGCAGAAGATGAGGAGCTCGCGGATGACGTCCTGCAGCTCCTCGAGGAGCTTGCAGCGCTCGCGCTCGGTGATCTCCCGCTCCTGCCGGCGCGAGAAGGGATGCGTGCCGGCGGACGCGAGCCGCAGGCCGGCAGGCCGCAGCAGGGCGTCGATGTGGCTCTTCAGCTGGCCGTCGCCGTCGCGGATCTGGAACTCCTCCTCGATCCCGATGGTGAGCCGCGGCACGTCTGCGGGGCCGGCACGGGGAGGGCCTCGCGCGGCACGTCGACGCGCTCCTGCACCACGTACGAGCTCGTGAGGGCCGCGAGGAACGCCTGCTCCCACTCACGCGCGTCGACGGTCCAGCCGAGCACCACGCCCTTCCCGCCGTACTCGTCGTTCGGCTTCAGCACGAGCCGCTCGCGCGCGCGCAGGACGTGGTCGGCGAGGTCGACGACCTGCCGGCGTACGTCGTGTGGCCCTCGCGCACCTTGCGCGTCCAGGGGATGTGCCGCGCGATGGCCGCGCGCTGCCCCGGGGTGTGCAGGCGCGCGTAGCGATCGTCGGACAGGAGGGCGAGGCTCATCTTCTTGTGCAGCAGCTTCGCCCGGAAGCTGTTCACGACGATGACCGCCCCTTTCAGGTGCGCGTCGACGAGCGGCTTCGCGACGGCCGGCCGCGGGAGCAGCTCGCTCGTCAGCACGCGGCGGTACACGAGGTGGACCCGCTCGCCGCTCGCGTGCAGGCGGTCGCGGCGCGGCTCGAGGTCCTCGGGCGCGCAGATGACGCGGCGGAGGCCCTGCTCCTCGAAGTAGCGCTGGAGCGTCTCGAACTCGGTGAGCGTGGGGAGGCCGCGCCGGTCCACGATGGCGATCCGCGGCTTCGCCGGCACGCGCTTCCCGTAGGAGCGCAGCGTGGCGGCGAGCTGGTGGCGGCGCGCCGGCAGCGTGCGGACGCGCCAGCGCCGCTTGAACTCGCGCATCACCGGCAGCGACCCGAAGACCGCCGCGAGCTCGTCGTTGCACGCCATGCCCGCCGGCGACTCGGCGTTGCACTCGACGAAGCGGATGACGCCGGCGGACACGAACCCGTCGAGGCGCGCCGACGGCGAGGATGCTTCGAGGGCGGACGATCCCGTCCCGGTCGAGCGGGTAGCGCAGGTTCCGCAGCGACCGCTCGCTGATGTCGGCGATGCAGGACTTGTTCGGCAGGACCACGGTCCTCGGCGCGGCGACGCCGAGGCGCCGCGCGAGCACGCACTCGAAGTGCTTCTCGTCGGCCTCCCACCAGAACGGGCCGTCACGACGACGGTGCCTTTCAGGACCTCGCCCTTCAGGTGCGCGCGGTAGTACGGGACCTCGTGGCTGATGCGGTCGACGATGACGCTGCAGCGGGACGGCTCGTCGAGGACCGCCCCGCCGAGGAGCCACGTCTCCGCGCGCACGCCGTGGGCCGCGCCCTTGCGGTCCACCGTCTCGAGGAGCGGCCTCGGGAACGTGTCCTCGCGTCCGACCAGGAGCCCGACGACCTTCTCGTCCTTCACAGGAAGACGTCCACCATCCCTTTCCAGTACGGCCAGTCGCGCGCCCAGCCCTCCCACAGGTGGAGCTCGGCCGGCACGCCCCTCTCCTGCAGCGGCGCCGCGAGGCGGCGCGGGTCGTCAACGTTCGCGTCCTGCTCGCCCGTCGCGATCACCACATCGGTCGAACGCATCGGCGCGAGGTGCCGCTCGTCGGTCAGGCCCGGGAGGAACGCGAGCGGGTCGAGGAAGTAGCCCTCGGGCGGGCCGTCGAGCCAGCGCGACACGTCGTACGCGCCGGAGAGGCAGACCGCCCAGCCGACGAGGCCGGGGCGGCGCGTGACGAGCATCGCCACGTGGGTCGCGCCGAACGACGCGCCGGCCGCGATGAGGAAGGGCGTCTCGTCTTGCGGTAGTCCCGTTGCACCGTCAGCTCTCCCCTTCGCGCGGCGGCGCGATCACCACGGTGATCTCGCCCTTCGGACGGGCCGAGGCATATCGAGCGGCCATCTCCGCGGCGTCCCCGCGGGCGATCTCCTCGTGCAGCTTCGTCAGCTCGCGCGCGACCGCGACGCGCGCGCGAGGCTCCTCCGCGGCGAGGTCGGCGAGCAGGTCGGCGATCCGGTGCGGGCTCTCGTAGAGGACGGCCGTGCGGCCGCGTGCGAGGAGCTCGCGCAGCAGCGTCCGGCGCGCGCCGCTCTTCTTGGGCGTGAAGCCGACGAACGTGAACTCGCGGGTCGGCAGGCCCGACGCGACGAGCGCGGCGATCGCCGCCGCCGGTCCGGGGACGGGGACGACGTCGTGCCCCGCCGCGATGGCCGCTGCGACGAGCGCCTCGCCCGGGTCCGAGAGCGCCGGCGTCCCGGCGTCGGTGACGAGCGCGACGTCCCAGCCGCGGTCGAGCTGGCCGACGAGCCCCCCCACCTTCCGGCGGTGGTCGAACCTGCCGTAGAACGACATGAGGTGCTTCGCGCGGATCTCGTACCTGCGCAGGAGGATCTGCGTGCGCCGGGTGTCCTCGCACGCGACCACATGCGCCTGCTGCAGGATGCGGAGCGCGCGCGGCGAGACGTCGTCGAGATTCCCGATCGGCGTCGCCACGAGATAGAGCTTGCCCACGGGCGGCGGATGCTAGGGGCGGCAACGCGGCGGCGGGACGCGCGCCTCCGCGCGCGCCCGTGCTTGCCCACGTCGACCGGGGATCCTCGGCGACGCCGTCGGTCGATGACGCGCGTGTGAGGAGATGTCGA
>Ga0194121_10004055_pt1 | contig 21573 bp, 23 predicted proteins | sample TA2MahCa50mmetaG_FD_148609 | JGI IMG/M metagenome (GOLD analysis project Ga0194121, IMG submission 148609) | Freshwater microbial communities from Lake Tanganyika, Tanzania - TA2015020 Mahale Deep Cast 50m | ecosystem: Environmental > Aquatic > Freshwater > Lake | place: Tanzania: Lake...
GACGGCCGCGGCGCCGGGCTCGCCCCGTTCGTCGCCGCGGCGGCGACGCTCGGCGCGGTCCTCAGCGCCCGGCGCGACACCGGCATCGGCCGCCGGCGCGCGAACCTGCCCCTTCCGGACGCCCACGTCGAGGCGCGTTACCCCGAAGCCGCGTAGTGCGCCCCCGCCGCGAATAGCGCAAAGGTCACGCCCCCTTAGTTTGCACGCGCTGCGTCATGACAGGTGGCGCAGGATGGCGATAATGCAGCCCTCGCCTGCCCTTAGGAGGGTCGTGAATGCGAATCGTGGCCGCTCTGTGTCTCGCTGTTGGTCTACTCGCTCCCGTCTCGTCGTCCGCGGCGCCCGCGGGCCAGATGACGTGGGCCGTGCACGTGACGATCGCGCCGACGTGGTTCGATCCGGCGGAAACGGCGGGCATCGTGACGCCGTTCATGCTGCTGTACGCGATGCACGACGCCCTGCTGAAGCCGATGCCCGGCAATCCGCTCACGCCGAGCCTCGCGGAGTCGTGGTCGCAGTCGAAGGACGGGCTCACCTACGAGTTCGTCGTGCGCAAGAACGCCAAGTTCCACGACGGCAGCGCCGTGACCGCGGAGGACGTGAAGTTCTCGTTCGAGCGCTACCGCGGCACCGCGGCGAGCGTGCTGAAGGCGAAGGTCGCGCGCGTGGAGATCGTCGATTCGCAGCGCGTGCGGTTCGTGCTGAAGCAGCCCTGGGCCGACTTCATCACCTTCTACGCGACGCCGGCCACCGGCGCGAACTGGATCGTGCCGAAGAAGTACGTCGAGAAGGTCGGTGACGAAGGCTTCAAGAAGGCGCCGATCGGCGCCGGCCCGTTCAAGTTCGTGCGCTTCAGCCCGGGCGTCGAGCTCGTGCTCGAGGCCCACGACGGCTACTGGCGCAAGACGCCCGCGCTGAAGACGCTGGTCTTCCGCGTCATCCCCGACGAGTCGACGCGGCTCGCCGCCCTCAAGCGCGGCGAGGTCGACGTGGCGTACTCGATCACCGGCGCGCTCGCGGAGGAAGTCGTGCGCACGAAGGGGCTCACGCTCGCGCCGACGCACTTCACGTTCACGGTGTGGATCTCCTTCCTCGACCAGTGGGATCCGAAGTCCCCGTGGCACGACAAGCGCGTGCGCCTGGCGGCGAACCACGCGATCGACCGGGGCGCCATCAACCAGGCGGCCTACCTCGGCAAGTCGAAGCTCGCGTTCAACTTCGTGCCGTCGGGCATGGAGTACTTCTGGGCGCCGAAGCCCTACGAGTACGACCCGAAGAAGGCGAAGCAGCTCCTGAAGGAGGCCGGCTACCCGAACGGCTTCGACGCCGGCGACTACACGGCGGAGATGATCTACGGGACGGCCATCGGCGAGCCGTCCAACGGCTACCTCCAGGCGGTCGGCATCCGCACACGGCTGCGGCTGCTCGAGCGCGCGGCGTTCTTCCAGGAGTACGGTGAGAAGAAGCTGAAGAACGTGGTGCAGAGCGGCAGCGGCGCGCCCGGCAACGCGGCCACGCGCATCGAGCAGTACACGGTGACCGGCGGCCGGTACACCTACGGCTCCTATCCCGAGATCGACGGGCTCTTCTCGGAGCAGGCCAACGAGATGAACCCGCGCGTCCGGACGCAGATCCTGCAGAAGATGCAGGAGCTCCTCCACGACCGCGTGATGTTCGCGCCGATCATCGAGCCCGCCTTCCTCAACGGCGTCGGCCCGAAGGTCGCCGTGCACGGGCTGGGCACGGTGCCCAACTTCCCGTACTCGTCGCCCTACGAAGACCTCAAGCTCAAGTAAGAAGGGGTGCCTGCCATGCGCCGACGACTCGTGACGCGCGCTGCGGTCCTGGCTTCGCTCCTCGTGGTCGTCCTGTCCGCCGCCCCCGTCGCCGCGGCCCCCGAGGGCCAGGTGACGTGGGGCGTGCACATCACGCTCGCGCCGACGTGGTTCGACCCGGCCGAGACGCCCCCGCTGATCACGCCGTACATGGTCATGTACGCGATCCACGACGCGATGGCGAAGGCCATGCCCGACAACTCCATGACGCCCGCGCTCGCGGAGTCGTGGAAGGCCTCGCCCGACGGCAAGACGTACGACTTCACGCTCCGCAAGAACGTGAAGTTCCACGACGGCAGCACGATGACCGCGGAGGACGTGAAGTTCTCGTTCGAGCGCTACCGCGGCGCGGCCGCCAAGTCCATGAAGGACCGCGTGGCGGGCATCGACGTCACCGGGCCGCTCCAGGTGCGCTTCCGGCTCAAGGAGCCGTGGCCCGACTTCCTGCTCTTCTACACGGCGGCGAGCGGCGCCGGGTGGATCGTGCCGAAGAAGTACGTCGAGAAGGTCGGGGAAGAGCAGTTCAAGAAGGCGCCCGTCGGGGCCGGCCCGTACAAGTACGTCTCGTTCACGCCGGGCGTCGAGCTGGTCATGGAAGCGTTCGACCAGTACTGGCGCAAGACGCCGAAGGTGAAGCGCCTGGTCTTCCGCGTGATCCCCGACGAGTCCACGCGCATGGCGGCGCTCAAGCGTGGCGAGATCGACATCGTCTACTCGGTCCGCGGCGAGCTGGCCGAAGAGCTCCAGCGCACGCCCGGCCTCACGCTCAAGCCCACGGTCATCCAGGCGCCGCAGTGGGTCAGCATGCTCGACCAGTGGGATCCGAAGTCGCCCTGGCACGATCGCCGCGTGCGCCTCGCCGCCAACCTCGCGATCGACCGCAAGGCGATCAACCAGGCGATCACGCTGGGCCATTCGCGCCTGACCGGCACCATCATCCCGAGCACGTTCGAGTACGCCTGGCCGGCGCCGCTCTATCCGTTCGACCCCGCGCAGGCGAAGAAGCTCCTCGCGGAGGCCGGCTATCCGAACGGCTTCGACGCCGGCGAGTACCACATGGACGTCGCCTACGCGAACGTCCAGGAGGCCATCGCGGACTACCTGCGGCAGGCCGGCATCAAGACCACGCTGCGCTCGATGGAGCGCGCGGGGTTCTTCGCCGGGTACACTGCGAAGAAGTTCAAGAACCTCGCGTACACGGCCAGCGGCGCCTTCGGGAACGCGGCGACGCGGCTCGAGACGTTCGTCGTCAAGGGCGGCGCCTACGTGTACGGGAGCTACCCGGACATCGACGGGCTGTTCACCGAGCAGGCCGCCGAGCTCGACAGAAAGAAGCGGCAGGCGATCCTGCACCGCATCCAGCAGCTCATGCACGAAAAGGTCATGCACATCCCGATCTGGGAGCTGGGCTTCGTCAACGGGCACGGTCCGCGGATCCAGGAGTCGGGGCTCGGCCTGATCCCCGGGCACGCGTACTCCGCGCCGTACGAAGACGTGAGCCTCAAGGGCAAGTAAGGAAAGGAACCGCGCATGAAACGGTTCATCCTCAAGCGTCTCGGCTATTCGCTGATCTCCCTGTGCCTGCTCGCGCTGACGATCTTCCTGTTCGTCCGCCTCACGGGCGACCCCACCGTGCTCCTCGTGGAGCCCGGCGCCAGCCGCGAGGACATGGCGATGGTGCGGCAGCAGCTGGGGCTGGACCGCTCCCTTCCCGTGCAGTTCATGGCCTTCGTGGCCGACATGCTGCGTGGTGACTTCGGCAAGTCGTTCTACTACCGGACCCCCGTGCTCGAGCTCTACATGTCGCGCCTGCCGAGCTCGCTCGCGCTCGCGGCGGCGGCGATGGCCTTCTCCCTGGTGATCGGCATCCCGAGCGGGATCATCGCCGCCGTGAAGGTCGGCAAGTTCGGGGACAACGCCGGCAAGGTCTTCGCGCTGCTCGGCCTGTCGATGCCGCAGTTCTGGGTGGGGCTGCTGCTGATCCTCTTCTTCTCGGTCTACCTCGGCTGGCTGCCGTCGTCCGGCTCGGGCACGATCTGGCACCTCATCATGCCCGCCTTCGCGCTCGGCTGGTACTTCGCCGCCGCCCACATGCGGATCACGCGCTCCTCGATGCTCGAGGTGCTCGGCTCCGAGTACGTGAAGCTCGCGCGGCTCAAGGGGCTGCCGGAGAAGCGCGTCATCGTGAAGCACGCGCTCAAGAACGCGCTCATCCCGGTGCTCACGCTCGCCGGCATCAACCTCGTGCTCATGGTCAACGTGGCGGTCGTCGTGGAGACGGTCTTCGCGTGGCCGGGCATCGGGCGGCTGCTCTACGAGGGCATCGCCTTCCGCGACTTCCCGGTCGTGCAGGCCACGGTGCTCCTCGGCGGGTCCATGATCGTGATCGTCAACCTCGTGGTGGACGTGCTCTACGCGGTCATCGACCCGCGTATCCGTCTGGGAGCGTAGCCATGGCCACCCGCGTCGCTACCATCGGCCTCTCATGGGGACTCTCCGCGTTCCGCATGAAGGGCTTCCCGTGGTTTCCCGTCTCGACCCTGCTCATCCTCGCCCTCGTGGCGATCTTCGCGGACGTGATCGCGCCGCACTCGCCGGAGGTCGGCAGCCTGGGCGCCCGCTTCAAGCCGCCGGCGTGGCAGGAAGGCGGCACCAGCCAGTACATCCTCGGCACCGACCACCTCGGCCGCGACGTGTTCTCGCGGCTGCTCTTCGGGGCGCGCGTGTCCATCGTCGTCGGCCTGCTCGCGGTCGTCGTCGCGGGCACGCTCGGGACCGCGCTCGGCATCCTGTCCGGCTACATGGGCAAGTGGGTCGACCAGATCGTCATGCGCGTGACCGACACGTGGCTCGCGCTGCCCGCGCTGACGTTCGCGATCTTCCTCGCGGCCATCCTCGGGCCGAGCGAGATGAACATCGTGATCATCCTCTCCGCCGTGTACTGGACGCGCTACGCGCGGGTCATCCGGGGCGAGGTGCTCTCGCTCAAGGAGCGCGAGTTCGTCCGGCTCGCCGTCGTGGCCGGCTGCTCGAAGTGGACGATCATGAAGCGGCACATCCTGCCGAACGTCCTGAACTCCGCGATCGTGCTCGCCTCGCTCCAGCTCGGCGTCGTCATCGTCGCCGAGGCCTCGCTCTCCTTTCTCGGCGTCGGCGTCCCGCCGCCGAAGCCGGCGTGGGGGCTCATGCTCGCGGACGGCAAGAAGGGCCTCATGGCGGGCTACTGGTGGCTCACCGTGCTCCCGGGCCTGTGCATCATGCTGATGGTGCTCTCCGCCAACCTCCTCGGGGACTGGCTGCGCGTGAAGCTCGATCCCCAGCTGAGGCAGCTGTAGATGGCGCCGCTCCTCGAGCTCCGCAACCTCTCCACCCACTACGTGAGCCAGAGCGGCGCGCGTGTCGTGAAGGCGGTGGACAGCGTGACGCTCGCGCTCGAAGCGGGCGAGACGCTCGGCGTGGTCGGCGAGTCCGGCTCCGGCAAGACCACGCTGGCGCTGTCGATCCTGCGGCTCCTGCCGCCGGCGGCGCAGAACGCCGGCGGCGAGATGCTCTTCGACGGCGAGGACCTGCTCACGAAGTCGCCGGAGGAGATGCGCCAGATCCGCGGCAAGAAGATCGCGATGATCCTCCAGGACCCGATGGCCTCGCTGAACCCGCTGTTCACGATCGGCGACCAGGTCGCCGAGCCGCTGCGCGTGCACGAGAGCATGCCGCGCAAGCGGGCGTGGGAGAGAGCCACCGCGCTGCTGAAGTCCGTGCGCATCACGGCGCCGGAGACCCGCGTGAAGGAGTACCCGCACCAGATGTCGGGCGGCATGCGCCAGCGCATCGTGGGCGCGATGGGGATCGCGTGCGAGCCGCGGCTGCTCATCGCGGACGAGCCGACGACGAGCCTCGACCTCACGATCCAGGCGCAGTACCTGAACCTCCTGCGCGACCTGCAGCGCGAGCACGGGCTCGCGCTGATCTTCATCACCCACAACCTCGGCATCGTCGCGAAGATGTGCGATCGTGTAGCCGTGATGTACGCGGGACGCCTCGTGGAGTTCGGCGCCGTGCGCAAGATCTTCGACGCGCCCCGGCACCCCTACACGCGGGCGCTGCTCCAGTCGATCCCGCGCTTCGCCGACGCGCGCACCCGGCTCACCGCGATCGGCGGCCAGCCGCCGGATCTGTCCGCGCTCCCCCTCGGCTGCGCGTTCCATCCCCGGTGCCCCGACGCGATCGACCGGTGCCGCGGCGAGGCGCCGCCGGAAACCGTCGGCGCGAGCGCGCACAGCGTGCGCTGCTGGGTGGCCGGGTCATGAGCCTGCTCCTCGAGGCCGTCGAGCTCACGAAGCACTTCCCGCTCAAGAGCGGGCTGTTCGGCAAGTCGAAGGGCGCGGTGCGCGCGGTGGACGGGATCTCGTTCACGGTCGAGAAGGGCCGCACGCTCGGCGTCGTGGGCGAGTCCGGCTGCGGCAAGACCACCACCGCGAAGCTCGTGCTCGGGCTGGAAGAGCCGACGAGCGGCACGCTCCGCGTCAACGGCGCCGACCTCTCGAACCTCGACAGCGGCGCGCGGCGCCGGTACCGCCGCGCGGTGCAGGCCGTCTTCCAGGATCCCTACGCCTCGCTCAACCCGCGCATGCGGGTGGGCTCGATCATCATGGAGCCCCTGATCACGCACGAGCCCGTGCACGGCGCCGAGCTCACGAAGCGGCTGCACCGGCTGCTGGAGCTGGTCGGCCTCCCCACGAAGGCCGCGGACCTGTTCCCGCACGAGTTCTCCGGCGGCCAGCGGCAGCGGATCGCAATCGCGCGCGCGCTGTCCCTCTCCCCGGCGCTGGTCGTGCTGGACGAGCCGGTGTCGGCGCTCGACGTCTCGATCCGCGCGCAGATCCTGAACCTCCTGCGCGACCTCCAGGCCGAGCTCGGCCTCGCCTACCTGTTCATCGCGCACGACCTCGCCGCGGTCGCGCACATGAGCCACACGATCGCCGTGATGTACCTCGGACGCATCGTGGAGATCGGCGAGGCGAACACCGTGGCGAACGCCGCGCGCCACCCGTACACGCGCGCGCTCTTCGCGGCGGCGCTGCCCTCGCACCCGGACGAGAAGCGCGAGGAGATCGTGCTCAGCGGCGAGGTCCCCAGCCCGCTCAACCCGCCGACGGGCTGCCACTTCCACCCGCGCTGCCCCTCGGTGATGGACCGCTGCCGCAGCGAGGGCGCGAAGCTCCGCCAGATCGAGACCGTCCAGGTCGCCTGCCACCTGTACGAGTAGCCGCGGCTACGCCAGCCGCGTGACCCAGTCCCGGAACGCCGCGCCGCGCGCGGCGTAGCTGGCGAAGAGCCCGCCCCGGCTCGGGGCGGCCGGCGAGTGCAGGCAGATCGCGCCCGACGGCGTCAGCTCGTACGCCGTCCGCACCGCGGCCTCCATGTCCGCGACGTCGATGCGTCGCGGCCGCCGCGGCCCGCCGAGCGCTTCGATGGCCTGCCAGACGCGCGCGCCGGTGTCCGGGAAGAGGATCACCGTGGCGAGCCGGTCCGCGAGGATCCGGCGCGCGAGCGCGCCGTAGTCGACCCCGCGATCGACGCCGCCCAGGATGAGCGTGGCGACGCGCGGGGCGAGCGCCGCGAGATGCGCGATGGTCGCCTCGGGCACGGTCGCGATCGCCGCGTTGTAGAACGTGATCCCGCGGAACGTCCCCACGTTCTCGAAGCGGTCGCGCAGCGGCTCGAAGCCCTGGACGCCGCGCACGATCGCGTCGGTGTCGATCGACAGGATGCGCGCCACGGCGACGGCGGGCAGGACGTTGCGGAGGTTGAACGGCCCGGGCAGCACGCGGCTGACGTCGCTCACGAGCATGACGTCCTCGCGGCCGAACGCCGCCGCGAACACGATGCGGCCGTCCTCGACGAAGACCCCGCGCTCCACGCGGGCGTCGAGGCGGCACGGCATGCTCTGCGCGCGGCTCGCCGCGGCGATCGCCGCGGCGGTCTCCGACGCGGCGTCCCACACGAGCCAGTCGCGATCCGACTGGTGCCGGGTGATCGTCGCCTTCGCCGCGACGTAGGCCTCGAAGCTCCCGTGATGATCGAGGTGCTCCGGCACGACGTCCAGCAGCACCGCGATCTCCGGGCTCACCTCGAGCCCGTCGAGCTGGAAGCTGGAGAGCTCGTACACGAAGCTCGCGCGCTCGCCCACGCGGCCCAGCGTCGCGAGCGGGGAGGCGCCGCCGAGGTCCGCGCCCATGTTGCCGACGAGATGGCTCTCGCGCCCCGCGGCGCGGAGGATCGCGTGGATGAGCGCGCTCGTCGTGCTCTTGCCCTTGGTGCCCGTGATGCCGATCACGCGCTGCCCGCACAGCGCCAGGAACAGCGCGGTCTGCGACGTCATGGCGGTCCGCTGCTTCCGCGCGGCGGCGAGCGCGGGATGCGTCGGTGGAATGCCGGGCGACCGGAAGGCGACCTCGTACTCCGCGACGTGGCGCAGGTGATCGGGCCCGGTGTGGAGCGTGACGTGCGGATCATCGGCGAGCAGCGCCCGGCCTTCCGGATCGAGCGCCTCCGGCGCGCGCGCCTCGGCGATGGCGAGCGGCTTGTCCGGGAACCTCGCTCTCAGGAAGCGATAGACGTCGCGCCCTTCGACGCCGAAGCCGACGATGACGACCGCGCGCCGCGCGAGGGTGGCGAGCGGATCAGCCACGCGGGCGCGAGAGCCGGGCGCGCAGCGCCTCGGCGTACGCGGGCGGCACACCGTGGCGGTCGCTCCAGTCGGCCAGGATGCGGGCCGCGGTCGCGCCGAGGTCCGGACGGCCCGGCGCGACGTCGGCGGCGAACCACGCGAGCACGGGCGGGAGCGGGCGGCCGGTCGCCGCGGCTTTCGCGTGGCTCAGGTGGAAGGCCGCGAGCGTCTCGTCGACCGCGCCCACGCACTCGAGCGGGCGCGTCTCCGTGAGCCCGGCGAGCGATCGCGCCAGCGGCACGAGGTCGGCGCGCGCAAAGAGGTCCTGACCGAAGATCGCCCGCGCCTGCTCCTCCGCCACGAACGGATAGAGCGCGGTGTAGATCGACAGGCACTTGGCGCAGTCGCCGCACCAGGCGTTGGTCTTCGAGCCGCGGTTGCAGCTGCGGAACACCGGGAACTGCCGCGGATGCGCGCTGAAGAGCTTCACCACCTGCAGCTCGTACAACGGGCGCAGCAGGCTCCAGAAGCGCGCGTCGGCGGCGAGGTGGCGGCGGACGTAGGACGCCACCAACGCCTCGAAGCGGTAGGTCTTCGAATACTGGTGGATGACCTCGGCGCCGAGATAGTGCGCGGCCGGCTCGTCGCAGCTCCGCTCGTTCGACACGATCACGTTCCGGTGCCCGTGGACGACCGCGCACAGCGCGCCGAGGAACGCGAGATAGGCGGAGAACGGCGTGTGGCCGTTCAGGTAGCCCTGCGCGTTGAGCGCGAGCATCGCGGGATCGAGCGTGCGCTCCACGACGACGGAGCGCTCGACGCCGGCCACGCGCGCCACGTCCCGCGCCGCCGGGGCCGGGTTGAGGAAGAGCGCGCGCACGCCGCGCCCGCTCTCGCGCAGGTGCTCGAGCGTGAGCGCCGAGTCCTTGCCGCCGCTCACCAGCACGAGGTCCTCGGCATCGGCGAGCGCCGGCTCGACGCGGGCGGTGGGCCGCCCCGTCCGCGGCGTGGTGACGATCGTGAACAGGTCGTCACGATGGAAGTCGATGCCGTTGACGAAGAAGAACTCACGCATGCCGTGCAGCACGAGGTCGCGCCACCATTCGACCTGCCCGGCATCGAGCGAGCCGGCCTTGATCACGATCTCCGGCGCGCACGCGGTCTTCCAGTAGCTCAGGAGCTCGATGAGGCCCAGGTGGAACGCGAGCCCGTCCAGCCCCTCGCGGGGAATCGTCGCCAGGCGCTCGGCGTCGATGCCCCGCAGCGTGGTCGTCGGCGCGAACGCCAGGTCCGGCGCCATCGTGAAGCTGAAGGTCAGGCGCAGGGCGTCGCCCGTGCGCTCGACGGCATAGTCCTCGTACGTGAAGCGGGGATGGCGCGCGCGCAGCCGCGCGAACGTCGCCGGTGCGCCGGTCATTTGAGCGCGAGCGCGCGCAGGTCCGTGAGGATCTCCGCCGTGACGTCCGGCGTGAAGCCGTCGACCTTGCCGTCCGCTTCGCCGGTGGTGCCGTCCACCGCGCCGAGCGCCGCGGCGCGCTCGACCAGCCGCCGCTCCTCGTCGACCGTCGGCAGCAGATCGCGCCCCACGAGCCCGGACAGCGCGGCCACGAGCCCGTAGCCGCCCCAGTTCGAGACGCTGGCGATCACGAGCGTGCTCACGCGCGTGACGCACGGGTCGGCCACGAGCTTGCCGGATGCGGCGACGGCGGCCGCGACGTTGCCCATGCCGATCTCGTTGCCGCCGTCGCCCACGCCGACGCTCGGGATGGCGTCCCGGAACAGGAAGTCGACCTGGGCGGTCTCCGCGGAGACGTCGAGGCCGCGCATGTTGAGATAGCGGCCGTCGGCGGTTCGCCCGCAGCGCTCGATGGCGATCAGCAGCGCGGGCGTGTAGCGCGCCAGCACCTCGCGCGCGTGCGACGCGCTGGCCGCCGCGTCCGCGACCGGGAAGCTGACCACCTCCGCGCCGGCCCCGAGCTCGTTCATGAGCGACTCGGACACGCGGTCGGTGACGTGGACGACGCGGCGGCCGAGCCGCTGGAGGGCATGCCCGATCGCGACCGCGCCGGGCGGGCCGTCGGTCTCGGGCGTGCCCGTCTTCAGGATGTAGAAGCCCGTGGTGATGAGGACGGTGCCGTCGTGCTCGGCCAGGAGCCGCGCGGCCTGGGTGCAGAAGTCGGGCGGCACGTGCGGGCGCAGCGCCGACACGCCGCGCTTGTCGTACCGCAGCACGACATCCTCGATCGTCACGGGGGCGAGGATACCACCGGCTCACCGCTTGCACGCAAGTTGGCGTAGGTGTAGGCTTTATCTCGTCTAGGGCGGTTGTCGATTCAGGGCGAACGATCTTCCTCACTGGACCGCGTCTCCGGTTCTTCTTCCGCGTTCTGGGGCGTGCAACTGGTAACTACTGAGCGGAAGAGTTACTAAAGGAGGCGCCTCATGGCGCACAAGCTGTTCGTCGGTGGTCTCAACTTCGCGACTTCGAACGAGCGTCTGCGCGAGCTGTTCGCGGAGTGCGGGCAGGTCGACTCCGCGACGGTCGTGACGGATCGTGATACGGGTCGCTCGCGGGGCTTCGGCTTCGTGGAGATGGGCTCGAATGAAGAAGCCGAGCAGGCCATCTCACGGTACAACGGTCAGGAAATCGACGGCCGCCGTCTGCAGGTCGAGAAGGCCAAGGAAGGCGGATCCGGTGGTGGTGGCGGGGCGCGTCGTGGCGGTGGCTTCGGCGGCGGCGGTGGCCGCGGCGGGGGCGGCGGCTACGGCGGTGGTGGCGGCGGCGGCTCGCGCCGCTGGTAAGCCCGTTCTGGACCAGGAACGGGGCGGCGACCAGGCCGCCCCGTTCCGTGTCGTGCACCCAATCTGATCGCCGCGAGGAGCGTTCGATGCACGTGATCGCTTACTCCACGCCCAATCGTCCCGACTGGACGTGGCGCATCATCAACAACGCCGGAGAGGTCGTCGAAGAGTCGCGGTCGCGCTTCCCCACGATCTCGGCCGCCGTCTCGGAAGGCACGGGCCGCATGAAATCCCTCAATCTCAAGGACACCACCACCGCCGCCAAGCCGGGTCGCCGCTCGACCTCGCACCTGAGACGCCGCTGAGCCCGCGCCGGAACTACGGCTTCGAGCGCAGGCGCCGCCAGGACCTGGCGAAGGCGAAGCAGGAAGCGAAGCGCGCGCGCAAGACCGAGCGCTCGGAGTCCGGGGAAGTCGGTCCGGAGATGGGCGAGGCGCAGGACGTGGGCGCGCCGCAGGGCGTCTGGGAGTGGTTCTCGGCGAGCCGCAGCCGCACGACGACCACGGCGCCGAACAGCCGGCCGCCCGCGGACGGCGTGGACGACTGGATCCTGCTGACCGACGTGCCGCCCGGGACCGACATCCCGGCGAGCTGAGCTGGGGGCCGCCGGGCCCCCAAACCCGCCCGACCGCGGCTACTTCTGCTGCTGCTTGACGGCCGCTTCGGCCGCCTGGAACCCGATCTTGCTGTGCGCGCCGTCGCAGTAGGGCTTCGTCACCGACGCGCCGCAGCGGCACAGCGCGATGCGCGGACGGTCGCTGGTGTCGACCTTCTCGCCGTTGACGTCGAGCAGCTCGACGTCGCCTTCCACCAGGTACGGCCCATTCGGACGAATCGTGATCTTCACGGCCATGGATGTCTCCTTCGGACGGTGAGATAGAACCGACAGCGCTAGAATCGCATATGCGCGGCGCGGGCGACATCCTCCTGATCGCGTGCTACGAGCTGGGCCACCAGCCCCTCGCGGTCGCGTGGCCCGCCGCGGCGCTGGAGCGCGCCGGCTACGCGCCCGCCGTCCTCGACGTCTCCGTCGACCCTTTCGATCCCGAGCGTGCGCGGCGCGCGCGGCTCGTGGCGATCTCGGTGCCGATGCACACCGCGCTGCGCCTCGGCGTGAAGGTCGCCGCGCGCGTGCGCGAGCTCAACCCCGGCTGCCACGTCGCGTTCTACGGCCTCTACGCGACGCTCAACGCGGAGTACCTGCTCGCGCACGGCGCCGACTCCGTGATGAGCGGTGAGATCGAAGGGCCGCTCGTCGAGCTGGCCCGAAGCCTCGAGGCCGGGGACGCCCCGCCGCCCGCACGGCCGCCGCACCTGGTCCGCACGGCGCTGCCGGTGCCGAGCCGCGCCGCGCTGCCGCGCCTCAAGAAGTACGCGCACCTCGAGCACGCGGGCGCCGTGCGGCTCGCGGGGTACGTCGAAGCGAGCCGCGGCTGCAAGCACCTCTGCCGCCACTGCCCGATCCCGCCGGTGTACGGCGGCCGGTTCTTCGTGGTGCCGGTGGACGTCGTGCTGGCCGACGTGCGGCAGCTCGTGGCCGCGGGCGCCACGCACGTGACGTTCGGCGATCCCGACTTCCTGAACGGCCCGCGGCACGCCCTGGCGGTCGCGCGCGCCCTGCACGCGGAGTTCCCGGACGTCACGTTCGACATCACGGCGAAGGTCGAGCACCTCCTCGACCGGCGCGCCGACCTGCCGGAGCTCGCGCGCCTCGGCTGCCTCTTCATCGTGTCGGCGGTCGAGTCGCTCAGCGACACGGTCCTCGGACACCTCGCGAAGGGCCACACCGCCGCGGACATCCGGGAGGCGCTCGCGCTGACCCGCGCCGCGGGGATCACGCTGCGGCCGACGTGGGTGGCGTTCACGCCGTGGACCACGCTGGACGACTATCGCGCGATGCTGGACTTCGTCGCCGGGGAGTCGCTGATCCACCACGTCGACCCCGTGCAGTACTCGGTGCGGCTGCTCATCCCGCCCGGCTCGCTGCTGGTCGAGAGCGCGGCGCTCCAGCCGCACCTCGGGGCGCTGGTCCCCGACGCGTTCCACTACCACTGGCGCCACCCCGACCCGCGCGTGGACGCCCTCCACGCTCGCGTCTCGACGCTGGTGGCCGAGGCGGCCGGGCGCAAGGAGGATCCGGCGGTGACGTTCGCGGCCGTCGAAGCGCTCGCCGCCGAGGCCGGCGACGCGGCCCGGGCGGCCACCCCGCGCCCCGCGCCGCCCGCCCACGCCCGGCCGCCCCGCCTGACCGAGAGCTGGTTCTGCTGAAGCGAGCCGACGGAGGGCCAGGTGGCCCTCGCGGAACGGGCCCTGCCGTGATTGGCCGGGGCCCGCGGCGTCGTGTAGATTAGGCCCGAGAGGTGATGCCATGACCACGGAAACCCCGGATCTCCGCGCGAAGGTTCAGGATCTCATCGACACGATGATCAACCCCGCGGTCGCCGGCCACGGCGGCTTCGTCGAGCTGGTCGACATCCAGGACAACCGCGTGTACCTCACGATGGGCGGCGGCTGCCAGGGCTGCGGCGCGGCGGACGTCACGCTGAAGTCGGGCATCGAGCGGCTCATCAAGGAAGAGATCCCGGAAGTGGCGGAAGTGCTCGACGCCACCGACCACTCGCAGGGCTCGAACCCCTACTACTCGTCCGGCAAGGCGTAGCCGCCGCGGGCGCGGAGGCTCCATGCCGCGCCTGCTGCTGCTCCTGCCCACCACGACGTATCGCACCGAGGACTTCGTCGAGGCGGCCACCGCCCTCGGCGTGGACCTCGTGTGCGCGTCGGAGAAGCCGAGCACGCTCGAAGCGACCGTCCCGGATCACCTGCTGACGGTCGACTTCGCCAACCCCGCCGCCGCCGCCGAGACGGCCGCCGCGTTCGCCGCCCGCCGGCCGCTGGATGCCGTGGTCGGCGTCGACGACCTGACCGCGGTCGCCGCTGCCGCGATCGCCGAGCGCCTGGGCCTGCGGGCGAACGTCGTCGCGGCGGTGACGGCCGCGCGGGACAAGTTCCAGATGCGGCAGTGCCTGGCCGCCGCGGGCGTGCGCGTGCCGCGCTTCCGGCGCATCCCGCTCGCGGACGATCCGTTCCTCGCCGCGCGCGGGGTCGCGTTCCCCTGCGTGGTGAAGCCGCTGGCGCTCTCGGCGAGCCGCGGCGTGATCCGCGCGGACACCGTCGACCAGTTCATCGCGGCGTTCACACGCATCCGCACGCTGCTGGCGCGGGACGACGTGGACGCGCGCGGGGACGCCGCGCAGGCGCTCCTCGCCGAGCAGTACGTGCACGGCATCGAAGTCGCGCTGGAGGGGTTGCTCGTGGACGGCGAGCTCCAGACGCTCGCGCTCTTCGACAAGCCCGATCCGCTCGTGGGCCCGTTCTTCGAGGAGACGCTCTACGTCACGCCGTCGCGCCTGCCCGCCGCCACGCAGGCCGCGATTCGCGCCACGACGGGGGCGGCGTGCGCCGCGCTCGGGCTGCGCGAAGGGCCGGTGCACGCGGAGCTGCGGGTGAACGAGGACGGGCCGTGGATCATCGAAGTCGCCGCCCGGTCGATCGGCGGGCTGTGCTCGCGGACGCTGCGGTTCGGGACCGGGATGGCGCTCGAGGAGCTGATCCTGCGTCAGGCGCTCGGGATGCCGCTCCCGTCGCTCGAGCGCGAGGGCCGCGCGGCCGGCGTCGCGATGCTCCCGGTGCCGCGCCGCGGGACGCTGCGCGCGATCGACGGCGTGGACGCGGCGCGCGGCGTGGACGGGGTCGAAGACGTCGCGATCACCGTCCACGTGGGCCAGGCGCTCGAGCCGCTGCCGGAAGGCTGGCAGTATCTCGGGTTCGTCTTCGCGCGCGCGGAGAGCCCGGACGCGGTCGAGCGGGCCCTTCGCGACGCGCAGGCCCGCCTCCGCTTCACGATCGGCTGAGCCGCCGCGCGTTCACCGCGTCCGGGTCAGCGTGGCGGGCCGTACGTGCCGTTGCCACGCGCCTTGTCGCGACGCCGCTGGGGCACGATGAAGCCCGCGAGCGCCACGATCGCGATGACGAGCGCCGCGAGCAGCAGCGCGGTCGTGATCGGCAGCCCGAAGATCTGGCGCGTCTGCTGACGGACTTCGCCCGCGGAGGCGGACGGCGAATCGCCGTCGCGGTTGCCGGGACGGACTTCGCCCGCGTTCGGCTGCCCGCCGCGCTGGACGACGCCGTCTTCCTTCGGCCCCGCGCTGCCGGGCGCACCCGTCTCGCGGTTGATGCCGGCGGCCGGACGATCGGGAACGGTCTGCGCGGGCGCTTCACCCGGCGACAGCAGCAACGCGACGACGGCGGCGATCACCTGCAACATCGCTAATCCTCCTACCCCTCGGCTCCTGCGGAGCAACCGCGGTGCCAGCGTGCTAGGCTCGACGCGCGATGGCCGGCCGCTTCGACCTCGTGATCTTCGACAACGACGGCGTGCTCGTGGACAGCGAATGGCACGCGAACGGGATCCTCGCCGACCTCCTGTGCGAGGCCGGACTGCCGTCGACGCGCGAGAGCTGCATCGCCGACTACATGGGCAGCTCGATGAGCCGCGTACGCACGCTCGCCGAAGCGCGCCTCGGACGCCCGCTGCCCGCCGATCTCGAGGCGCGCTACCACGAGCGGCTCTTCGAGGTGTTCCGCACGCGGCTCGCGGCGGTGCCCGGCGTGGAGGACGCGATCGCGCGCATTCCGCTCCCCCGCTGCGTCGCCTCGAGCGGCACGCACGAGCGCATCCGGCTCGCGCTCGGCACCACCGGGCTCCTGCGCCACTTCGAGGGCCGCCTCTTCAGCACGCAGGACGTGACGCGCGGCAAGCCGGAGCCCGACCTGTTCCTGCACGTCGCGAAGACCCTGGGCGCGGACGCCGCGCGCTGCGCGGTCATCGAGGACAGTCCCCTCGGCGTGGAGGCCGCCAACCGCGCCGGCATGACCGCGTTCGGCTTCGCGCGCATGACGCCCGCGGCGCGGCTGCGTGACGCCACGGGCGGGGTGTTCGCGTCGATGGACGAGCTGCCCGCGCTGCTCGCAAGCCCCTAGCTCCCCGGAGGACCCGATGAAGCTCGCGCTGAGCGTCCAGGCGCTCGAAGGTCTCTACACCACGATGGTGAAGATCCGCCGCTTCGACGAGCGGACGGTCGAGCTGTTCCAGTCGGGGCTCGTGAAGGGCACCGCGCACAGCTACGTCGGCGAAGAGGCGGTGGCGGCCGGCGCCATCGCCACCCTCCGCGAGGACGACTACATCGTCGGCACGCATCGCGGCCACGGCCACTGCATCGCCAAGGGCGCGGCCGTCGACCGCATGATGGCCGAGCTGATGGGCCGCGACACCGGCTACAGCCGCGGCCTCGGTGGCTCGATGCACATCGCCGACCTCGACGCGAACATCCTCGGCTGCAACGGCATCGTCGCGGCGGGGCTGCCGCTCGGCACCGGCGCCGCGCTCGCCGCGAAGCTCCGTGGCACGGATCGCGTGGTCATCGCGTTCTTCGGCGACGGCGGCGCCAACCAGGGCACTGTCCACGAGTCGATGAACCTCGCCGCGGTCTGGAAGCTGCCGGTGATCTTCCTCTGCGAGAACAACCAGTACGCGCTGTCCACCGCGTCGAAGCGCACGACCGCGGGCGAGTCGATCGCCAACCGGGCGAACGCCTACGGCCTCCCGGGCGTGCAGGTGAACGGCAACGACGTGCTCGCGGTCTACGAGGCCGTGCGCACCGCGGTCGCGCGCGCGCGCGAGGGCCAGGGCCCGACCCTCATCGAAGCGATGACGTACCGGTGGGGCGGGCACAGCATGCGCGCGAACCTGCCGGACTACCGGACGAAGGACGAGGAGCGCGCGTGGCTCGAGCGCGACCCGATCGCGTCGTTCAAGAGCGCGCTGGTCGACGACAGACGCGCGACCCCGATGCGCCTCAAGGAGCTCGAGGAGGCGGTGGAGGTCGAGCTGGACCGCGCGGTCGAGTTCGCCACGCAGAGCGCCGAGCCGAGCGTCGATATCCTGGAGACCTCCGTGTACGCCCCCCACGTCGAGGTGCTCACGCCGGAGCCGCCGCCCGGAGCGCGTGATCTCACGATGGCGGACGCGCTCAACGAGGCGATCCGCCAGGAGATGGAGCGCGACGACCGCGTGTTCGTGATGGGCGAGGACGTCGGCCTCATCGGCGGCATCTTCCAGGTCACGAAGGGGCTGCGGGAGACGTTCGGCGAAGACCGCGTGCGCGACACGCCGATCTCCGAGCCCGGCTTCGTCGGCGCCGGCGTCGGCGCGGCCATCGCGGGCCTGCGCCCGATCGTCGAGATCCAGATCTGGGACTTCATCGCGATGACGATGGACCAGGTCGTGAACCAGGCGGCGAAGTTCCGCTTCATGCTGGGGGGCAAGCCGACGGTGCCGCTGGTGATCCGTGGGCCGCAGGGCGGCGGCATCCGGCTCGCCGCGCAACACTCGCAGAGCCTGGAGGCGTGGTTCATCCACGTCCCGGGGCTCGTGGTCATCGCGCCGTCGACGCCGTACGACGCGAAGGGCCTGCTCGCCGCCGCCATCCGCGACGACAATCCCGTCATCTTCCTCGAGCACAAGGCGCTCTACGCGACAAGGGGGTTCGTGCCGTCGGACCGCTACGTGCTGCCGATCGGCAAGGCGGCGATCCGCCGCGAAGGAACGGACGTGACGATCGTGGCGACGCAGGCGATGGTGGCGCGCGCGCTGGCGGCCGCCGACGAGCTCGCGAAGGAGGGGATCAGCGCCGAGGTGATCGACCCGCGCACGCTGGTCCCGCTCGACGAGGCCACGATCCTCGCCTCCGTCCGCAAGACGCATCGCTTCGTGGTCGTGCACGAGGCGGTCAAGCGCGGCGGCTTCGGCGCCGAGCTGGCCGCGCTGGTCAGCGAGAAAGCGCTCGACGACCTCGACGCGCCGATCGTGCGCGTCGCCGCGCGCGCGGTGCCGATGCCGTACAACGACACGCTGGAGCGTGCGACGATTCCCAGCCAGCAGGACATCGTCGACGCCGTCCGGGGCCTGTTGTGACGCGGGCCCTGCTCTTCTCGACCACCGGCGGCGTGCTGGAGATGGCGCGCTCGGAGCTCGGCGCGTTCCTCGGCGACCGCAAGACGCTCGCCTTCGTGACGGCCGCCTCGCTCGGCGACGAGGTCGCGTACTACCTGCGCATGCAGGCGAGCTTCGCGCCGCTGCCGCCCGACGGCGCCGGAGTGCGGCTGCTGCACCTCAAGTGGAACGACGCGCCGCTCGCCACGCTCGCGCGCGCGGACGCGGTCTTCGTCGGCGGCGGGAACACCTACGCGCTGCTCGAGCGCCTGCGCGAGGCGAAGCTGCTCGACGCGATCCGCGAGCGCGTCGCGGCCGGCATGCCCTACGTCGGCTCGAGCGCGGGCTCGAACGTCGCCGGCCCCCGCATCCTCACCACGAACGACTGGAACGTCGTCGGGCTCGACGACTTCGGGGCGCTGGGCCTGGTGCCGTTCAACATCAACCCGCACTACCTCGAAGCCGATCCCGCGATGGCGGCGCACAGCGAGACGCGCGACGACCGCATCCGCGAGTACCACGTGATCTGGAGCAACCCCGTGCTCGGGATCGAGGAGGGCGCGGCGGTGCGGGTCGAGGACGGCGTGGCCACGGTGTGCGGCCACGCGCGGGTCAAGCTGTTCCGGCGCCGCGCCGCGCCGGTCTGGTACTCCGCCGGCTCGCGGCTCCCGCTCGACTGACCTGGCTGGCCGCGAGCGCCCACGCGGCGATGAGCGCGACCTCGACGACCGCGTCGAGCAGGTAGATCTTCGAGATCCGTCCCTTGGTCGCGTAGACCGTGTCGACCGCCGCCAGGCCCGCGGCGCTGCCGGCCGCGAGGACCGCGATCTCCGGCTCCACGCGGCGGCGGGCGCCCGCCATGGTCAGCACGGCGCCGATCACACCGACGAGGACGCCGACCGTCTTGACCAGCCACCGGTCGACCTTCGGCCCCGTCACCGCCTCGAACGTCCGCATGCTGAAGAGCGGCCAGACACCGGTCGTGAAGAAGTAGAGCCCCTGCCCGAGCGCCAGCGCGTGCGTGAGGCGATCTCGCATGCGCCTGGTCGGAGCAACGGCGGTGCCAGCGTTGTCGCCGTCCCGGCGGTCTGTTAGCGTCGCGCCATGGACGTCCCCGCGACCCGCGAGTTCCTCCGCACCGTGCGGCCGCTCGCGGACTTCGCCGACGGCGACCTGACGGTGCTCGCCGGGCGCCTGCGCGAGCGGCGCCTGAAAACCGGGCACGTGCTCGTCACGGAGGGCGAGCGCGGCACCGAGATGTACTTCGTGCGCCACGGCGCGCTCGTGATCGTGAAGAACGTCGGGGACGGTGTCGAGCAGGTGCTCGCGCGCGTGGGCGCGGGCGAGTTCGTCGGGGAGATGGCGCTGTTCGACCGGCGGCCGCGCTCGGCCACGATCCGCGCGGAGAGCGACACCGACCTGCTCGTGCTGAACCGGCCCGCCGTGCAGGCGCTGATCAACACGAGCCCGCGCGCGGCGGCGGCGTTCCTGCGCGCGCTGTCGGAGGAGTTCATCACGCGGCTGCGCCGCTCGAACCTCCTGGTGGCGGAGCTGACGTGCGCCGTCCTCGAAGCGACGGGCTTCGAGCTCGAGCGCTGGCAGCGCTAGCGGGGCTTCAGCTCGATGCGGTAGCCGTCCGGGTCGCGGAAGTAGAGCGACGGGCCGTTGCCCCAGGCGCCGAAGCGGTCGCGGATCTCCCCTTCGAGCGTCACGCCGCGCGCACGCAGCGACTCCGCCACCTTGCCGAGGTCGTCGCACTGGATCGACAGGCAGACGTGATCCACGCCCATCCCGCCGTCGCCGTTGCCCGGCAGGATGTCGATGAGCTGCTGCCCGAAGCGCAGGTGGATCAGCGAGAGCGGCGCGTTGACGCGCTCGAGCGTGCAGCCGAGCACGTCGATGTAGAACTGCTGCGTCACGGCCTGGTCCTTGACCCGCAGGACCACGTGGTCGAGCCCGAGCGGCGTGAAGTCCGGCATGGGCGACATTCTACTCGCGCGGCGGGATCTACTCGCGCCGGAGCACCGGCAGCGGCTTCTGGCCGAGCAGCCGCCACGTCGTGAGGAACCCGACCGCGACGGACAGCACGGTGGCCGTCAGCACGCCGGCGAGCAGCGTCAGCGGGGGCAGCCGCCACGGCGCCTCCAGCAGGAACCGCATCACGATCCACGCGAGCGCGACCGCGAGCGCGGTGCCGCCGACGCCCGCCACCACGCCGAGGCACGCGTACTCCACCGCGAACGCCCGCGCCACCACGCCGCGCGTGGCCCCGAGCGTGCGGAGGATGACCGACTCGTAGAGGCGCTGCGCCCGGGTGGCGGTCAGCGCGGCCACCATCACGACCAGGCCGGCGCCGATGCTGAACCCGGCGATCGCCCGGATCGCGAACGCCATCTGCGCGAGCAGGCCGTTCACGCGCTCGAGCACGTCGCGCACGGGCACCGCCGTGACGTTCGGGAACGCGCGCACGACCGCGTCCTGGAGCTCGGTCTCCACCGCGGGCGGCACGCGCGCCGTCGCCACCCACGTGGTCGGCGCGCCGTCGAGCGCGCCGGGCGAGAGGATCGCGAAGAAGTTCGTGCTGAACGACTGCCAGTCGACGTGCCGGAGGCTCGTCACCTCCGCCTCGACGCGGACGCCCTGCACGTCGAACGCGACGGTGCCGCCGACGTCGACCCACAGCGCCCTGGCCATCTCCTCCTCGAGCGAGACGAGGGGGCGCCGGCGCGCGTCCGCCTCGGTCCACCAGCGCCCCACGGTGACCGTGTTGCCCTCGGGCGGCACGGACGCGGTCGTCAGCGCGTACTCGCGGATCAGGAAGGACGGCTGCTGGCCGCCTCGGGCGGCGCGCCGCGCGTCGACGAGGGCGCGCGTCACCGACTCGTCCCCCACGGCCGCCAGCCGCGCGCGCACCACCGGGGTCAGCGTCGGCGTCACTCCCGCGCGCTCGCGCACCAGCCGCTCGAACGGCGCGCGCTGGTCCGCCTGCACGTCGATGAAGAAGAACGACGGGGTCTCGCGGCGGCGCTCGTGGTCGAGCTGGGCACCGAGGCTCGCCTCGAGGAGCGCGACGGCGACCAGCAGCATCACGCCGACGCCGAGTGCCACGATCACGCCGGGCACCTGCCCGCCGGGCCGCAGCAGGCCGCTCACGCCCTGCCGCCACGCGAGCGCCCCGCGCCGCGGCAGCCGCCGCGCGAGCGCCACCACCCCCC
>Ga0194121_10004061_pt1 | contig 21554 bp, 20 predicted proteins | sample TA2MahCa50mmetaG_FD_148609 | JGI IMG/M metagenome (GOLD analysis project Ga0194121, IMG submission 148609) | Freshwater microbial communities from Lake Tanganyika, Tanzania - TA2015020 Mahale Deep Cast 50m | ecosystem: Environmental > Aquatic > Freshwater > Lake | place: Tanzania: Lake...
ACTGGAATACGGAAATTTGATCGTAGAAATGGTTGGCGCCCCACGCGTTAAGTCATTTACGGCAGCATTGTATTTGGGGATGAGTGAGTCCCAAAGATTGCTGCCAGGTTTATTATATCCAGTTCTACTATTATAATAAATAAAGTCAGAAAAGACGAAGACAAAAGGAACTGATTTTTGTGTGCCGGGTGAGGTTAGCGCCTTTATGACTTCAGAAGACATTTTTAGACCATCTGAACCATCGGTTCCACATCTCAACCCGTTGATATCTGAAAAAATTGAGTTTCGTATTCTGCTGATTCGCTCGGTGCTTTGTATTGGATTCGTCTGCTCAGTCGGGCCAAGTTTGATTACTGTTACCCAATCATTATCGGGCAGTGACCTAATGAAGTCAGGTAATCTCGATTTGATGATTGAGCAAAAAATATCCTCAGAAATGTCCACAACAAAAATGTAGTGCCGAAACTTTGTTAGCGTCTTCCCCAAAATTATTATATGAGTTAGGCATGTCACTCCTTACCCTTGCTATATAATCTTCTTGGGCAATACTGTTAAACACTAAAGAAGAAAAAAGAAGAAAAAAAAGAATAGGCCTCATCTAAAACGATTAATACAAGGGTAAAATTCAAATATGCAACATCTAACCAAATATAGGAATATGGGACTTAATATGTGTCGGAAAATGCAAAATTTCACTACGAGTTACTTTGCTTTTAACCGGGCCTGACACGAAAATTAGGGGGGACATGTACTATTTAGGCCCATGAAGGCCAAAAAAGGCCCAAAAACAGCCTTTAGCGACCGTAGGTCAAATATGGGAGAAATGTATACCATTCGGCCTTTGTGGAAAAAGCGACTTCTGAGATTAACGGCCATGGGATAACCACCCCCAGGTATGTGTACTGATCAGTTTCCATGATAGTAAAGTCAAAGTGTCGACCGTCAGCATCGACATTCCAGGCATGACTTATCTCAAATCCTGTTTTTTTACTCGTTATCACCCCTTCTACATATCCGTATCCCTTTGAAAGCTTACTTCCTGCATTGCGATAGCTTAGTTTGAATGGATCTAAATTATCTCCCTCTGAGTTTGATCTTTCAAAAATCTTCAATCGGTGGACTAAAATCCAACAAAAAAAGCGCAATTAACAGATAATCAGTTAATTACGCTTCATTTTAGCGGAGACTGAGGGATGATTGTAACCTACCCCTTTTTGTAGGTCTCAATTATCGCTTGAAAATCAGTTAAAAAAGTCTCATAAATCATTGTATAATATAGTGTTATTTCAAAAGATAACAACAAGAATAAACAAAAATTCAGTACTCAAAAGTAATACAAATTAAGAAACGGTGGACTAACGGTGGACTAGAATTTTCATTGGTAAAACATACCTTTGGGTATGGGCTCAGTTCATTTTTATATACAATCAAAGGAGAGTCCCGCAGTGATATACGTCCGTATGCGGGACAGTCGTAAGGTCGATGCGAAGGCAAAGACAAAGTTGGTCGTGGATGTGGAAGACTGGAGCGCTGCCAAGGGCGCCAAGCGCCAAAACGTTACCACCAATGCTTAAAGACGGACAAACGGGGTGCCCATAGACCGAGACCCCCTTCGAGTTACGAGCCTCCCGGCCCAGTTGCAAGAGCCCGGTATAGTGTCCCATATGGGCGTGGGTAACAAAGATCATGGAGGGCTCTACCCCCTAGTTTTGGGTGGTCAAATAGCTCCACTGGTTCGAGATGTCGGGGGTAGCCTCGGCCTATCTCGAATGATAAGTACAATGATTACATCAAGAAGGTCTGCAAGCTGGCCGGGGTAGGGGATGAGGTACAGGGCACCAAGGCCGAAGTGATCAAGATGAAAAGGGGAGATCGGATGGTCAGTGCCACCCGCAAAAAGCATGGCAGATTTGCCAAGTGGGAGCTGGTGAGTTCCCACATCGGTCGCAGGTCTTTCGCTACCAACCACTTCGGAAAGATCCCTACTCCGATCATCATGGCCGCCACCGGACACAAATCAGAATCGTCATTTTTGAAGTATATTGGAAAGGGTAGAGCCGAGATGGTGAGTATGCTGGCGGAGTATTGGTATGGGGGCGATGTTGAACATAAATCAAAACAGACCTATACAGCATAATTGGAGGGATAGGGAGGTAAAATGTAGAGCTATATATAAGTTATGGGCAAGTTTACAAATTGAGGATAAAAAACTTTAGACAAATCTTTGTCAATTCAATATAAATCCTTTCATTTACGTTAAATTTAAAAAAATCAAACCATATGCAAAATTCCCAATCATCATTACTCAAGCGTGTTCTTAACGAAGTAAAAAATGCCGAAAGCAATGCGGCTAACACTACCGCTCACAGTGTTTATGTAAGTGGAGTTTTTGAAGAGAATAATGTTTTAAACCGTGTTCTTAACGAAGTAAAAAATGCCGAAAGCAATGCGGCTAACACTACCGCTCATAGCGTTTATGTGAGTGGAGTATTTGAAGAGAACAATGTTTTAAACCGTGTTCTTAACGAAGTAAAAAATGCCGAAAGCAATGCGGCTAACACTACCGCTCACAGTGTTTATGTAAGTGGAGTTTTTGAAGAGAATAATGTTTTAAACCGTGTTCTTAACGAAGTAAAAAATGCCGAAAGCAATGCGGCTAACACTACCGCTCATAGCGTTTATGTGAGTGGAGTATTTGAAGAGAACAATGTTTTAAACCGTGTTCTTAACGAAGTAAAAAATGCTGAAAGCAATGCGGCTAACACTACCGCTCACAGTGTTTATGTAAGTGGAGTTTTTGAAGAGAACAATGTTTTAAACCGTGTTCTTAACGAAGTAAAAAATGCCGAAAGCAATGCGGCTAACACTACCGCTCACAGTGTTTATGTAAGTGGAGTTTTTGAAGAGAACAATGTTTTAAACCGTGTTCTTAACGAAGTAAAAAATGCCGAAAGCAATGCGGCTAACACTACCGCTCACAGTGTTTATGTAAGTGGAGTTTTTGAAGAGAAATAATAAACAAATATAAAATCCAAAAAGCCACTCGAAAGGTGGCTTTTTTTTTTAAAACAAAATCAGAAATATGATGCTTCCATTCAATAATGCTTTTAGAAAAAGCTATGAGAATGCTCAGTTAAAATTCATAGAGCCCGTTTTAAAGACTGCATATACTGATTCCAAAGAGTTAAATATTGCGCTACTGAATATAATGTCTCCAATTTCATTTTTGTTAGCATCTGAGCTAAAAAAATCAAAACCTGATGGCGATCTTATTCTTAGATGTATTGAAAATCTAAAACAAGACCCAATATCTTTTGGAGTAATTGACGGTGAGTTATTATTAACCCCAATTGATACACGCGGAGATCAAATAAATTTTCTTAAATCAAATGAAAATGAAAGGGCGTTATTTTTAGAAAATATTAAAAAACTAAAGGATACTTTGCCTATTATTTGGACAGATTTTATTTCTATTATAAATACAATAACCTTCGTTTCTGTAACTGGTAAAGAAGAATTACTTGAACATTTTTCTGGAAGTGACTCTGACCGATGGGGCGCAATGCACATGAGCAATAACATCGATTTATTAAATATTGCTGAATGCTTGACACACGAAGCATCACATCATTGGATGAATCTATATGAATTTTATACATCCGGTGAGTTTATTGATGATGGTTGGACAAATAATTCTTTTGTTTCTCCTTGGCGAAGAGATAAGAGGCCACTAATGGGGATATATCATGGTATATATGTTTTCGCAAATGTTTTTATTGTTTTACAATATTTGAATAATTTATATCAAAAAGATTGTAATAGATTACACTATGTAGGGGCACAAGTTAAAAGAGGAATTGAAATTATAGAATTAAACTATAAATATCTTAGTCCAAATGCATTAAACTTACTTTCGGATATTATTCCAATATTTGAAACGGCTTATTTAAAATCCCCTAAAGAGGTTCGTCACGATTATTATCAGAAAATTTTGAAAGAAGAATTATCTAAGCAGCATTGAAAATGAAAGAAGAAGTAATTAAAAGTATTTTTAACCTAAAAGGTACAACACTTCAAATTAAACTAGACATTCTAGACGTGTACCTTGGTTACAGAAAAGGGGCTCGAATTCTTTGCCATTTAAATGAACAAGTTGAAGAAATCACCAAAGAATTAATAACTGCAGAAATAAAAATAGCCGTTGGAAAAGGTATGGTTACACAAACTGCTAATAGTGCCAATAATGTAAAAGATTATTTCGAAAATAATAGCGAAAATACAGAAAAGGTTGTCCCTTTTTACATTGCTAAGAATCAAGATTATGCTGATACACTTAGAGAAGCCGATGAAAGCAAGAGCGATGTTGAGTTTGGAAAAATGTTAGAGTATCCGGATTGTTGCATTAAAAAGGTAGCTGAATCCGGACATGTCCCTTCAATTATTGAATCATTTCATTATTTGCAAGAAAATGAAAAATTTAACGTCTGGACTTGGCCTGTTGCGATGATTGGTGATGCCTCACTTTTGGTGCATTATCCCTGTTCCTCAAAATGTTTAAAGTCAATGGATCTTGCAAAAAAACATTTCAAACTAATTACTAATTACGCTCCTGAAAATATTGTTACACGTGTCGAAAAGTATCATTCCTCTAATTATTCTTTAGATAAGGGGATAATTTTTATTAATGAAAAAAATGGTAGTATAAGTCCATTAAATAACCTATATGAAATATCTTAATTTAAAAGAATCTTTATCTGAATGTGAAATTAATCCCCGATTCTCAATTGATATTGCATCAGTTGCAGAAGGAGTCAGAGATTTTGGTTTGCTTCACATCGAAATCTATCAAAAAGAAAAAACGATTGAAATTCTTCAAAGAACAAATTGTAACATCATAAATTTCAGAGATTTAAAATTTACAAAAGATCTCGAATCAAGAGAAGGAATGTTGTATGATATAACGGGTTGTGAAAAGCCAACTCACTGTGAAATCTGGTATTGTAGCATAAATAAAAAAATAGATCCAAATTTTGATCCGTTTATAAATCCTGGAGAGTTCTTGGGATATCCAAAATGTTGCGTTTCAAAATATGAAAGCACTTCTGGAATGGGGCTCTTTTACAAAGAATATCTATTTAGTGATAATAAGATAAGATACAACGAGATAAATAGATTGTGTACTTTATTTTTTCCAAATCTTTTTATGCCTGATTTCTTCCCTTGTTCATTATCTTGTGAAGAAGCTAAAGAGTTTAGTTTAAAAACACAATCAATAATTAATCTTATTTATACAAAAGAAGAAATTAAAGAGACATACCGCTATAAACTAGCACCGATACTATTGACATCTGAGAAACTATACTGCTTTCCCAATTTTAAGTTGGAAAATCAAAGGCTAACTCTTATAGTGGATAATTTAACTCAATTTGTAAATCTTAGGAGTGTTTTAGATACTAAATATTGGCCTTCAATTGACGGCAAGAATTTGTTAGTTAATTTCAAAAATATAGAAAACACAGAAAAACTTTTCATTGAATCTAATGGTATTGTAGAGGAATTAAAATTTGAATTAATATGATAAATGGTGTTATTCAGGACAATGAATTGGAAAATATTTGGGCAATAATTAAAGATGAAAATGCTCAAATAAGAGACTATCTAATGCAAAGGGATGAAAATTTCCATTTTGAGTCTTTTCGAAAAGAAGTATGGTTGGAACAAATTTTTAATAGATTTTCACTTCATAATATTGACAATAACAAGAATTCATTAACTAAAGCAGAGGAAATAGCAACTGAACCAATTAAGCATTTAGATATAAGCTTAGATATTATAAAAGAATCAAAATCTATAGAGTTTCTATTACAATTTATTTTTCATCCAGATTATGACCCTTCAGGAGGCTTAAGAGTAGGATTCAAATCCATTGAAGAATATAACTTGTTTATTGAAAACTTTAGAAAAGCACTTAGCCTGATTAATCAAACAGATACTGATGCTTATGAAATGATAAAAAATAATTTAAAAGCTATTTGCCCCGTTTTTTCTGTTAATCCCTTAAAAAAAGGCGATGTGATTTCACTCAGTCTTGACTATTGCAATGGTGTTATATTTTATTCTCATGCTCCTTTCATACTTGTGGCTGAAACATTAATACATGAGACACGGCATAATGTTCTGAATTTGACACTTAAGAAGGTAAATTATTTAAAAAATCATGAGTTCAAAATAAAAACACCCCTACGTGAAGATTTAAGACCTATGCTTGGTTTAATTCACCAAGCATATGTTCTTTGTGGTCTTACAACTTTTTATAAAAAGTTATTGGAAAAAGAACCCTACAACCAAATGATAAATGTCCAAAAGCGTTTTAATGTCCATCTAAATGATTATGGCGAGGCTGTTGATACCATTAAAGATAATCATACCAATTTGACTAATGAGGGGGAAAAATTATTAAACGAGCTGCTCTTTGAGATAAAAAAACATGGATAAATATTTTAACACCCTAATAGTAAAGTTTGCAAGCCCTTGTAATTTGAATTGTACTTATTGTTATGAGTATAATACAGGGGATGTTTCATGGAAGAAAAAACCAAAATTTATTTCAGCCGAAAACGCTAAAATCCTAAATTATCGAGTAAGGGAATATTTAATTGTTTCTGGGTTACAGAAAATTAATATTGTATCTCATGGTGGGGAACCTTTGCTTCTGGGTGCCCAAAAATTAGATGAAATCTTTTCCATAATAAAAGATGGCATTGAGGATAAAATAATTTTCGGCATGCAAACTAATGCTGTATTAGTAAATACAGATTTTATCGATGTTCTAAAAAAGCATAACGTAAAATGTGGTATTTCAATTGATGGAAATTCACAACATAATAAATTCCGCATATATCATAATGGAAAATCTTCATATGAAGATACTATTAAGGGGTATAATTTGCTTTATAAGAATGATCTAGTAGCAGGTATTCTTTGTGTAGTCGACTTCGAAACTAATCCAGAAGATGTACTAAATAGTCTTTGCGTACTTAATCCTCGGCAATTAGATTTATTACAACCATTTTTTAATCATGATCACCCGCTGGGATCCGAAAAGTTAGGAGACCTTTTTTATAATTGGTTTGCTACTGCATTTGATTATTACATGAATAAACCTGAATGGCATCATATACAAGTCCGCATATTTGAAGCTGCTTTATTTTCAACATTAAGTAAAAAATCAAATTCTGATTGGTTTGGAGGTCCACATGGCAATTATCTAGTGATTGAAACAGATGGAAATTATGACATTTTGGACCACCTAAAATCTATTGGTTCTTTTGGAAAACAAATATCCAATTTAACTATGAATTTGAATGACTCAACTTTTATTACGGCTAATGAGCAGGTTCATAACGTGTATAAAAAATACAATATTAAATCGCCCCCAGATCCTTGCAGTATTTGTATTCAAAAAGAAAAATGCGGTGGTGGTTATTATCCAACAAGATACAGCTCAAAAAATAATTCTTTAAATAATCAATCAGTTTATTGTAAGGGTTTATTAAGTTTTTTTAGCAAACTTGAGAAAGAAATTATAAATACCTGAAATAATTATCATGGAAAAATTATACATAAACGGACATAAGATTTATAAGGAAGTCTCTTTAAGCTATATCTTAGATAAAATTCAAGATGTCCATTCTTCAGCGCCCACCAATCTATATATTCATGGGCCTTTCTGTGTTAATCTTTGCAATTTTTGTCAACATCAGGGGATTCAACTGAAAAACAATCTTGAAGTCCTTAATCAATATTATAAGATTTATTTGCCTGGTATAATTAAGCAATTCGAAAGCACAATAAACAATCTTAAAATACATTCTATATATTTTGGGGGGGGCACAGCCGATTTAATCCCAGAAGAACATATGCAACAACTGTTTGATTCCATTCCCAATTTTAAATCAATTCGTTGTAAAATATTTGAAGCACACCCTGCATCACTGACTCGAAACCAAATCGACATTTTGAAAACGAATAACTTCGAAAGTGGTTATATTTCTTTCGGAATTCAAACTTTTAACAAGCAAATAACCGACAACGAAAATCGAATTTATGTTTCACCAGATAAAATTCTAAATAAATTAAATTACATCTATAAAAAAGGAATATTCGTGAATATTGATTTGGTAGCTTATCTTAATCTGGATGATATCAGTTTATTAGAGAAAGATTTAAATATATTACTTCCCAATGGAGAACCTGATATAATTACCATTTACCCATTAAGACAAGCATTTAATTATCTTAATCAAAAATCTCAAGAAGTATTGCCGGGTAACACTGAAGAATCAAACCATCTTATTTCAGAAAACAATATAAAATATCTCAATATCGAAAATGTTATTCGAAATACGCTTTTAAATTTTCCAAAATACCATCAGTGGGTATCAAAGGAAAATAGGGGTGACTTTATGAAAGATTTCACAACCAATAGAGGAAGACCTTACTATTTAACAAAACACAAAGATGATATTGTTGATGAAAAAAGGTCTTACAACTCCAGCACGCCACCCTTTCATAATACTAATTCAAACACAATTGGTTTTGGAAATTATAAGAGAATTTATTCTCATAGTTATATTGAGGATAAACTTGTATTTTATACCATGAATGATAATTGGCAAACTCGATATTTTGCAGTTCATGATGAAACCGATGCAGAATTAAACCGGAATATAATAGGATGGAATGATGTAATTTATTTATAAAATATGGACATTAGAATTTGTGATGTGTGCTGGCACAAAAATCCCAAAGAAAAAGTTTATTGCGAAAAGTGTGGTAATAAATTTTACGATGCTTTTATGCGTTTTTTTAGTCGTATCAATTTCAAAAATGGAAAATAATTTGAAATTTAGCCAAGATTTCTGGAAAATCCATTTCGATAATTATCAAATAAATGGCCTCTGTTTAAAAAAACTATCAGATACAGGCTATTTTTCGGATGATCCAAATGTTCATGTTTTATATGGTGATATTGGGAAGCGATTTTTTTTGAAGAATGAACATTTTTTTAAACCCTTAAATACTACTCTCTTTAAATCGTTTGCAAATAAGAATCGTTACCCAATTATAATGAATTTTATAGAAGGGGAATATCATTTGCGATTTAAAAAGGATTTAGATAATTATATATTAAATAATTACATTAAATCTTTTAACGATTATTTATCTATAGAAATACCCAATTTTTGGGATAAATTAAAAAAGACATCATCTAGAATTGATTTATTTGATGAAATTATTGAGTACGTCATCAAACAACAATTTCTGTTCTTTTTTAATTACACTTTAAATAAAGAAGAGTTACATCATTTATCGTTGTATGAAGATTATTTTACGTTCGGACTATATCTTGATAAGCTAGCTGATTTAGAAAAATACTATTCTTTTAATGAATTTCAGAAAGCTAAGAATAAATACGATTTATTATTCCATCATTTTATAAAAGATAATCAACCATCAATTTTTAGTGAGTTTCATGATTCAATGATTGCGAAAAATTATGAGTACAACTATGTTTTCAGTCAATTTTATAATATTTCTATTGCCGGAAGTACTAATATCGCTAAATCATTTATTTATCTTTTATGTTTCTGTGAAGATGCTAAATTGAATGACACAATTTTTAACTCAGATCTTTCTGATTTAGAAACTTATATATTATCTGGAAAATTACTGGCGGAACTATACAGGCTACTTCCGTATGTTTATAATCAGGTTGTTCCGCCATTTATTATTCGTGAAGCATCAGAAGATTTCAACCTAAATGATGAAATTAAAGTTAAAAAGGGAGATAAAATATACTATTATCATCTTTTGCAAAACATTTCACACATCATAGATTCTCCTTTAGAATTCAATCCATTTAGACCTGATAACAATTATAAAGGTAAATCTTCTCCAGTATTTGGTGCAGGGCTTCATAGATGCTGTGGTGCTTCACTTACAGATACTTGGCTTCATCATTTACTAGTGGGGTATCTAAAGTCTGGTATAACGCTCAAAAGCGAAAACGGACTTCAGCATACAACCTACAATCCTGATTTCGAAGAAATAAAAAAAGTAATCTATTTGGTTAAAGCATAAAATATGAATAAAATTAAAGCTATTTTTATAGATATTTTTGATGGAGTTGATGACAACTCATCTATTTCAAAAATATATTTGAAGTGCGAAGTCATTTTTGTATTAGGACTATTGTTGCTTATTTGTACAAATCAAATACTTGAACAATTAGATAACGATTTATACAAATTATTCTTTACCTTTTTTGTTCTGTTTTTTTCATTTCAATTTTTTAGTAGATTATTAATAATCCCTTTTGTTTATGAACAATCAACTAAAAATGTTAGATCAAAATATTTCAAATTTCTTTTAGTTGATTTTTTTGCGGGTTTGATTCCTCTGTTCGCTTTGGTTTTCAGTGAATCAAATATTTATCATCTATCACTATTATCAGCTCTAAAAATTATTCGTCTTTTTGATGTTCTTCCCGGTTTTCTTTTTTTAAAAAAAGCCTTACAAAGTAAAAAAGAAGAGATTCTATATTCTGTTCTACTTGTAGTTTTTGCAAGTTTTGCTTTAAGTTGCCTGATTTATTACCTTGAAAGCAATAACCCGAATAGTCCTTTTAAAAGCGTTTTAGATACGCTCATTTGGTCTTTTTCAAAATACACAAATGACTATGGATCCATTGCTAACTTTGCTCCGTATTCACCACTTGCAAAATTCTTTGCAACTATAAATGGACTTTTAGGGGTTGCAGTTTTTGCAGTACCAGGGGCATTACTGAGCTCTGCATTTATTGAACAAATAACACAATCAAAAATAGACAAAGAGATTGAGCAAAAAAGAATAGAAATTACAACCTTGTTTAGTGAGAGTTATTGGGAATTATCTGAATTAAGTTTCAAAGAAGTACCATCAATAGAAAGTTTAAACGAAACATACTGTATTGTTGACCGATTTTGGACATTCGAATCAATTCAAGCCAGACTAATGTTGACCGACAACGACATTCTGCAAGTAGCTCGAATAAACGAAAATTTAATCTTTAGAGTATTAAACGATTCTAATAATAATAAATCACTAAGACATAAAATTCTAGAATTAAGAGAGTTTCCAGAATATTTTGATCGAGACGTAAAGCTGCTCGATGATAGATTAAGAGCACAAAAAGATAAACGACTCCTCAATACAACATATCAGAAGCGTAGCTATGGATATTTCTTTTCGAATACAAGTAGCCCACTCCTAATTATTAGTCCAAACGGAGGGTCTGAATCTTGCTTGAATCACTTCACTGCTACTCTCAGTAAAATCGTAAATTCCAATTACATTGCTCAAACAAAAAAAGTTAGAGATAAAATAACTAATAATAGTTGGAATTTTTCAAGTATTCCGGAGCTCTCCCAACTTTTAGAACGAAAAGAAATTATTCCAACTGAATTTATTGATTTTAAAAGTGATATTATTACGAGTATTGATAACGCTCATAACCTGAATACTGTTATAGTTATCCGAACAGCTGACGCAAAAAGAGGTTTTGACATAAATTATTCTCATGGCTCACCAAACGATAATAAGGATAGCTTTGCTTCTGGCTCGATAGGCAATCCTGAAAATAATCTTTTACTTTTAAAATGTATAAAAAACCGATTTTGCAATGCAACAATATGGGATAAATCTAATCCGAAATCATTTATAGATTTTACTATATCTCATAATCAATTGAGCGACTTGGCAGATGAGGGTAAACTAAATAATATAATATTTAAGGAATGTAATACAATTAATTGTATAATGCTATATGTTAACAGGGATATTATCAACGGATGGGGTGGAGATAATTATGGTGATTCAAGATATTATTCCGTCCTAAATGCGCTGGCTTTATCCATAAATGATTTTATAAATGAAAGCACTAATAATACGTCACGCACATCGTGAAAAGATGCCCAGTGAGTTAGGGCAAATCATTCAAGGTTTTCAAGAAAACCTTGTGCCTATAACTGAAGTGGGTAAAAAAGCTGCGCAGTCTGTTGGCAATTTATTATTAGCACAATATGATTTTATCACATATTCATCTGTTTTACGTTGTAATCAAACAGCAAATGCAATCAACTATTCCGGTACACTAAAAAGTATTGGAGAAAGTGCATATTTAGTTTCTGAATACTTTGGTAACCTGAGTCAATACAACGAAAAAGAGAAACAGATAGGAATTGAAAGTTTGTTAAATCGGGAGGATTCACTCAATTTAGGCCTGCATCAAAAAATGGAATCCATTATGGATTGTTTTAAAGCCAACACCAAATTAGGTAATGGCATTTATGTTACTCATGATTGGTGGATGGCTTTATTTCTGAGTTATTTTACCGATTTGTTTAATCAAGAAGGACACAATATTTGGCCGGATTTTTTGGAATATTTCGAGATAGATTTTGAAAAGAATGAAATCATTTTTAGAAATAAATTGGTAAAAGTTTTACATGAAAATGATTGGCTATTTCAACATCTTGAATTTTACATTAACAATAAAATTAGTTTTTCCCAAATGAATAGTAATTGGGTAAATGAATCAAAAATATGGAGCCTTAAAAACGGCTTTGTTCCATTCTGGATTAAAGCATTTGAAAAGTTATTTCAAAGGATTTTGAAAGAGGAAGAAATAAATATAGTTCCACCCATTTTTTTGAATGGATGGGGATCTGACGTAGCCAATATAGATGCTGTTCAATCATTTTTTAAATTGCATAATGTTAGTTTGAGGATTCCAAAAAATCCTGACGAAATGAGAATTCTTTATTCTGCTTATCCAGGTTGTGCAGAATCATATACTACTTATTTGTCAGTGAAAAAATTAAAAAATGAATTTGGACCAATGAGCGTATATTCTGATTTTCATAAAAATGGCGGAACACTTGACTGGGATTAGTATACAGCTTAAATGAAAAAGTACAAAAAACAAATTTTGCGAAAAGGATTTATTGGCTTTGCAAATCATGATGCGCTGCACAGCAACATCAAAAAGTGGCGAACGTTTTTTACGTCATCGAGCTTTTATAGTCATCTTAATACTCCTAGCATTTCCATAATAAGTGAAGATAATGGCTTTACTGATTTATATATAACGGACTCGTGGGGGATAATTAAAAACAGCGAGGATGATCCAGATACTTCCGAAAGAATACTTAATGCTAAGCATAAAAATATTCCAGTCATTGCGTTTTTCGGAGGTTCTACATTAAAGGGGGTTGGTTGCGGTTCACCCGAATTTACAATTCCAAGTATAGTTGAGAAGGAATTTAAAGCAATCTATGGAACTGAATTAGTTTGTGTGAATCATGGAGTTGCCGGTTGGTATTGCGCAGAACAGTTTCATTACCTACTCCACCATATGCCCTATGAACCAGATTATGTTGTTTTTTATGATGGCTGGAATTGCTTTTGGAATTTATATAATGGATACTTAACAAATACTAATGGCAAAATTACTTGGAAAAAAGGAACATCGCTAAGACATCTCGAATATGATTTATTGCATTCTAAAATGTTTGATGTTGGCTTTTTGTCAAAAAGAGCCAGTATTGTTGGCATGAATAAATTATTAGATAAAATTGCTCATTTAGTTAAATCTAATTTATGGTTAAAATTTTGGAATTCATTAGCGATCAAATATTTCCCAATAAAAAGAATTAATCCAATAGCCGGTCTTCATAACAATGCATTATTTGAAACAGCGCGGGATGAAATAATGAATTTAGTTGCTGCAGAGTATATAAGAATACATAGCCTCACAAAGACAATCTGCGAATCAAGGAAAGTAAAATTTATCCATTATTTACAGCCCATTCTGGAGACAACGACCAGAGAATTAAATGACAAAGAAAAGATGCTACTTACTATAGGTGTAAAAATGGGAAATCCAGAAATTTTTGCTCTTTTCCCTGATTTCATAAAAAAAGTTGGTTGGCCAATTGAATTGGTTGATTTATCAAAGGCATTTAATGATACCGTTGAAGATATATTTGTAAATGATGGTCATTTGAATAAAATGGGCAATGCTCATGTTGCCAAAAAAATTATTACTGACCTTCATTTAAAGCTCAAAAGTAATTAGATTATGTTAGGATTATATAGTCTTATAAATTCAAATAAAGTTGAAAGTTTTAAGTTAGATGACAACTTTCAAATTGTAGTAGTTGACGCCATAGGAAGGTGGGGCTATATTTATAATAAAATCGCTCATTTTCCGGTTCAATATGAGCATTCTGTTGATATATTAACTTCTTGGGGAACCTCAATCAGTACAAATCAATTTTTTAAGGTTAATGATAGTAACATATACCCTTTGCTAATCTCTAGTTTGGATGGTTCCATTCTACATGCAGAAAGGATTCAAAGCGGCTGGGTATTTAAAACATTAAAAGGTGAAACAATTAGTCACTTCCATGATGTTTATGGTTATTTTCATGAAGAAAGAGTATTCATCGATTACCCGAAGAAGTTTATATGTTATAATTTGATAGGAGAAAAAATATTCGATTTAAAAACATCACAATTTGGTTTTTTTAAAGAAGGATTTGCGAAGATATTTAAAATGAACAGCTGGGGTTATATGAATTACCAAGGCGATATTATTATTTCATGTAGCTATGATGATGCATGGAATTTTCACGAGGGAATGGCAGCGGTGAAAAAAAATCAATTATGGGGTTATATTGATAAGACAGGTTACTTAGTTGTTGAACCCCGCTTCATGGATGCTAGAGATTTTTCTGAAGGTATGGCCAGAGTTTCATTAGATGCGAGATACTTTCTAAATGGTAGTCAAATTTTTAAAGAATCATCTTATGGTTATATAGATATTCAAGGGAATATGATTATTGATCCCATTTTTTCGGAAGCCAAGGATTTTATGAATGGATACGCAGCTATAAAGTATAAAAATGCATGGAATTTTATAGATAAATCAGGAAACTTCCTATTTAATGAGAACTTTGATGCATGTAATTCATTTCAAGAGAACAATGCATTGGTTTTTAAAAATCAAAAATATTATTTTATTAATCAAATGGGGGAAATTACAAATAAAGTAAAAATTGAAAAAGCATTTGATTATAGCGAAGGGTTAGCTGGTGTAAAGTTTGAACAAAAGTGGGGATTTATAAATATGACTGGGGAATGGGAAATACAGCCAATATTTGATGATGTTGCACCCTTTAAGCTAGGAACAGCAAGGGTATTGATTGAGGGGAAATATGGATTTATTGATATTCATGGTAATTTAACAATAGAGCCTAAATATGATGAGGCAACGTCATTTACTGAAGGCTTAGCAATGGTGAAAATTAAAAACAAGCGAATGTTTATTAATGTACGAGGAAAAGAAGTCTTTGAAACCTAGAATAAAAATGAAAACATCAAATTACCACAATGGATACATTTGGTCTGGAGAATCAGAATCATTTTTTTGGGATTTTCGATTAAAAGTATTAAGAACCTTAAAATATATTCTTTTTAGAAAGAAGACTAAACGTTTCATTTTACATGTTTATACAAATTTAGCTATTTTTTAGATCGATTATGAAAATATTAGGAATATCTGCTTTTTATCAAGACTCAGTTATTTATGTTTTGCAGGTGGAGTAGCCTTAAATTGCGTGGCAAATGGGAAACTACTTGTTTGTAATATATTTAAGGACATATACATACAACCCGCTTCTGGTGACGCAGGAGGCGCAATTGGAGCCGCACTTGCTGCTCATTTTATCTATTTCGAAAAGGAAAGAAAATTAGTTGATGTATTAAGTCAAAAAAAATGCAGATTTGATGAAAGGAAGTTACCTAGGCCCCTCTTATACTGAGAGAGAAATTGTGGAAACCTTGGATAATTTAAAAGCCAATTATATTAAATATAATGATTTTCAGGAAGTAGCAAATAAGATAGCGGAAGAGATCAATTTAGGGAAAGTAATTGGTTGGTTTCAAGATCGAATGGAATTTGGCCCAAGAGCTCTTGGAAATAGAAGTATTATTGCCGATGCAAGAAATCCTGAAATGCAAAAAAATTGAACCTAAAAATAAAATATAGAGAAGGTTTTCGTCCATTTGCTCCAGCAGTTTTAGAAGAAACACAATCTGAATACTTTTACTTAAATAAGTCAAGTCCGTATATGCTTTTTGTAGCTCCAGTAAAAGATAAAATTAAAAAACAGCCCCCAGCAAATTATGCGGAAATGGATTTATGGGAGAAATTATATTTTCAGAGAAGCTCATTTCCTGCCGTAACTCACATTGATTATTCCGCAAGAATTCAATCTGTAAATAAAAAGACTAATCCTAAGTTACATACACTATTAAGTTGCATGCAAAGAAAATATAAATCTAAAGTATAATCGAAATAGTTTTAAAATATGAAAGTATTGTTATGCTACCAATTATATTATAAAGGGTCATTATTCTTAAATCAGTTTAAAAAAAACATATCTCCTTGTAACCTTAAAAATACTCAAACATGACACAAGTAAAACAAACAAGCACCAACCGGTCTATTGATATATCAAACATTGAGAATACGGTATTTTTGGTTAGGCATGGCCAATGTCTTTCAAATGTAACATGGCCAATGGATAATTATTCGGATGAGATTGATGTTTTAACTGATTTAGGTCAAAAACAAATATCAAACTCGTTAAAATACTTCAATCAATTCGACTGCGATTACAAAATAATCCCTTCAACACTCACAAGAGCTAAACAATCTGCAGATATATTGCAAAAAGGATTAAAAAAAAGCAAACTATTAGAACCTGATGAGCGAATAGTTGAAAAAAGTCACGAAGAAACAATTGAATCATTCGTCAATAGGCTGGAGTCCTTTATTAAGTCAAGAACTAATCCACAGGGTCCATTCATACTTGCGACCCATGGACACGTTATTGAATGTATGCTTCTCACTCGCCTAAGCGCCCCATATATTCTGAATGAAAAAATTGATGGCCATATTGGTATTAAAGGCATTCACGGAGTTGCCAATGGATCAGTGAGCGCATTAATAAATAGTAATTTTGTATTCTTTAATTTTGTCCCATGAGCACACCATTTAGTACTTGTATAGTAAAAGTAGTTAGTCCTTGTAATTTGAATTGCACTTATTGTTATGAATATAATAGAGGAGATGAAACATGGCGCAACAGACCAGTTCGCATTTCAAAAGATGTGGTTGAAAAGCTGGCAGAACGAATTAATGAGCATTCAGCATTACATGCCATCAAACAGTTTAATATAAATGCGCATGGAGGAGAGCCATTTTTACTCACTGCAGAAGGCCTAGAAATGTTTTATTCTACCTTACTGGCTAAAATAAATCCACAAATCAAGCTCAACTTTGGACTTCAGACCAACGCTACTCTTGCAACAGAGCAAATTGTAGATGTCTTAAACAAATATAAAGTATCTGTGGGTGTTAGTATGGACGGATACGATAAGGCAAATGAATTCAGAATTAATCACAAAGGGGAAGATTCTTTTCAGGCAATTCATAAAGGCGCATTACTTTTAAAAGAAAAGGCAAAATATTTTAGTGGCTTTTTATGTGTGATTAATGTAAATTCAGACCCCGTAAAAGTTTTAGATTATTTTAAATCATTTAACCCACCAACAGTTGACCTGCTTCAACCTTTTGGAAACTGGGATAATTTACCGCACAATGATACTGTAGGAAAACTCGGAGATTGGCTTTCAAGAGCATTTCACCATTATGTTAGTGAATCTGGTTTTGAAAAGATAAGAATTCGTATTCTGGATGATGCACTCAAAACTGTTTTAGGTGGAAAACCCTCAGTTGACTGGTTTGGGAATATTGAACCTGATTATTTTATTGTTACCACTGATGGTAATTATGAAGGTTTGGATACACTAAAAGTTGTTGGAACCATTGGACGTGAATTAAACCTATCAGTTTCTGATACATCAATAGAGGAAATAAGGCAAAGTGACTTTATTGCTATGCGAAGTTTGGGAATGGAGCAAACATCAAAGAAATGTCAAGAGTGTCATATATTCAAATGGTGCGGTGGCGGGTATTTGCCAACTAGATTTTCAAAAGAAAATAATTTTAAGAATCCTTCTGTTTATTGTGAAGATTTGAAAATACTTTTCAAAAATGTAGCCAATTGGTGTAAGGGGAATACAGAAGTAAATAACGAGATTATTAGAGAAACTTTAATGAAATATTGATGAATGGTGTTGCAAGGAAAATCGATAATAGTGACATCAAATTCTTCTGTTTTCTTAAAGCTAACAAAATTATTTATTGAAAACAGCGGAAATACTCGTAACGACTTTATTGTAATTGCAGAAAATGGATTACCATTTAAGGAAAGGTATAGAAAACGAATAAAAAAAGTAGGTTTTCTCGCCACATTTGACGAATGGTTATACACCAGATATGAAGCACTTTTTAATCATTGGGGAAAAGCTGAAAAAAATTTATTAGGAGAGGTTGATATTAGTTTATTCAAGCCTGATATTTTAACTGATTCGGTCAATAAAAGTTGTAATAATATCTTAAATCGGCTTGAGTCTTGCGAAGCTAATAATATTATATCAATAGGTTCAGGATACATACCAAGTGCAGTTTTAAAACAATTTAAGGTTAAATGGAATATACATCCTGGTATTTTACCAGAATATAAGGGTATAGGTACGCCTGAAGCAATTATGCGAAGGGATTTTTCATTTTTAGGGTGGTCTATTCATGAACTAACAACAAAAATAGATGCCGGAAGTATATTCTACACTTGTAAAATATCTTATAAAGAACTTGCAAACATGACTATTGCTAGTATTTATATTTCAGTTTATAAGTTGGCGATTACTAATTTTTTTCCGAGTCCAAATAAGACAGTTAAAAATGAAAACATTTTTTGCACTGACAAGAAATATTTTGCTTTTGTAAGATTAACTCAATTTATAAAATATAGATTAAATAATTTGTAATGAACTCGAAAATGACGCTAACATCAACATTTTGGTATGAAATTGTTTACTCAAACGGTGAACGACTGATTTTTCAGTTTCTTGACACGACCGCAGACGGCAGAATAAGATGTCGTTTATGTGACGGTCAAGTAACAACGGAAATATTTCGTGGGACATATATGGAAGTCATAGAACACGGTGATCAGAAACCTTGCTAACAAAAAAACCAGCCCATAACAGCACCTAAAAGAAATTGGCGGCAATGTGCTCCGCAGAAAGATTTGTGGTAAAAGCAAAATTCTTCTCCGCAAAAGCATCTCGGTAGAAATCGCCAACTTCTTTTAGCTGCAAACCGTTAGGTGATAATTTAAAAAAGAAAACTATGAGAATTAAAAGTTTTTATGACAAAATTGGCATAAGCTCTATAGGAGCTGGTTTAGATGGGCTCTTCATTCATTCTGACTTAACAAGTTGGCTGGATGAGTTGGCGCCTTATCTTCTTTTAATAATGATAAAAATACTGCTAATAGCGATTGGTATTTATCTTTTGCATTTGTATAATAAATCAAAGACACTAGAAGAAATATCGCTAAACAAAGAAGATATTTTACAAAATAAAAATCTTTTGGCAAAACGAGTGTCTCAGTATCATTGGTATTTATTAATATTACTTTGTTTCCTATCCATTTCTATGAATTGGGGTGACGAGCCAGGAAGTGGTGGCGGCATTGCATTTTTTATATTAATTCTATGGCTAATACTAGTATGGCCTATAATCTATTTTTGGAAAAAGAGATATATAAATCCAGCTAATACGATAGACTTAAATGGTTTAACGAAACGAGAAGAATTAATAAAGTATCTGTTTATTGAATCAAACAAACAGTATAACAAATTAATTAAAATCTTCTTGCTTTTATGTATTGTAGGTCCAATAGTCTGTGCTATTTTCCCCTCTTTAATTGGAGAGACTGATTCTGCTGCCGGCTTTGGTAGTTGTTTGGTCTTTATTTTATTTATCACCTTTTTAATTTGGCTAACTAGTCTCTTTAAGAAAAGAAATAATAATAAAATTAGAAACTATTATTTAGCTAACAGTGAGTGTAAAATATGGGCATCAGAAGAAAGCGAAAATTCACTTCATATAAAGTTTGATAAAAAGGAAATTGAAATCGGTAAAATATTTCTTCCATTTTCAATAGAAGACTGTATACAAATTATTAATAATGATAATTATCAAAAACAAACGCAATTAGAAAATGATAAAGAAGAAATCAAACCCGAAATTTCATCTAATACAAAATATGATGATGTTAATGATTCAAATGGGGCTAATGACGCTTTAGTCATGGGTGAAATAAAAGATAAATATGTAAGCAGTAAAACATTTAACCTTCCTCGACTATTATTATTTTCTATACTGTTTTTGCCACTGGGTTTTGGTTTTACTTTTATTTATGCATATTTAATGTGGTTTAACCCATTCCCTTACTTTAATGTTATAGCTACAGCAGTTTTAGGTGTTCTTATAGGTTTTGTTTTTCCGATTAAACTGAGTAAATGTACAAATACAAAGGCTGCAATATATTCAATTTTAATATTTGCATTGGTCTGTCACTATTTTGGGTGGGTAACATGGATGGATTTATATATTAACCAAAGTGATGTGATCGAGATTAATCACCCAAGAAGCCCAATTTCTTCAATAGTACCAAGTTCATCTAATTTGGATCAAATATTATACCTATTCACAAACCCATCAATTGTTTTTAGTAACATTCCCATAATTGCTCAAACTGGATATTTTAGTGTTTTTTCATATACACCCCAAGGTTTCATGCTATATGTAATTTGGATTCTAGAATTATTGATAATACTTTATTTTTCAACTTTTACTTCATACGAAAGGTCTAATGAACCCTTTAATACAGCAAAAAATAAATGGCTCGATTCCTTTAAAATCCAAATATCGTACATATCTATTTTAGATTCCTTAAAAAATGCTTTAATAAATGCAGATGAAAAATTCTTTGAAAAGATGACGCAAGCAGAAAAAGAAGAAAGTTATACTGAATTTGAGGTGTGGCATTTAGAAGACGAACAAGCGTACATTACAGTAAAAAATTACAAAAAGAGAATTGATGAAAAAGGTAAGATAAAATATGACGAACAAGAATTGATAAAGTACGCACAAATTGATAATAAAATATTAAATATATTAAAAATTAAATCATCACCTAACAGCGTGTAAGTAATATTGCCTTACCGTAGGCGCAAAACAAGGCAACATCGCCTACACGCAAAACGTTGTGGGCAAGTTTTGGACGTACAATTACACGACCATTGAAACGATAAAAATGGAGACCAGAGACCATTTTAAAACCGGGGCGAAACCGAAAAGCCAAATGAGTAGGACTTTAAAGAATATATTATGTCGCAGAAAATTTTTATCGGAACTATTAACTACTTGAAAATTGTAAGCTGTTTTGGGGCAGGAATGTGCTTTATAC
>Ga0194121_10004069_pt1 | contig 21506 bp, 21 predicted proteins | sample TA2MahCa50mmetaG_FD_148609 | JGI IMG/M metagenome (GOLD analysis project Ga0194121, IMG submission 148609) | Freshwater microbial communities from Lake Tanganyika, Tanzania - TA2015020 Mahale Deep Cast 50m | ecosystem: Environmental > Aquatic > Freshwater > Lake | place: Tanzania: Lake...
TGTAATTGAAGGTATCTGAGAGTTCGTTCAGCATGCACCATTCAACATTCTTGAAGATGTCGGGGCGTAGCGCAGCCCGGTAGCGCGCCTGCTTTGGGAGCAGGATGTCGGAGGTTCAAATCCTCTCACCCCAACCAAATGAATCAAGGAGTTAACTGTTTGTAGACGCTGCGGAGATGAGAATGACCGGCAATTCATTACTTTTGGATCTGCCCACGCTATACCCTACAGCGAACGTCACCTCAGAAACACGCGCGAACATGTTTCTACAGGGCGATCGCCAAGGTATCTTGCACGGCTTCCGAAACCGACTTCTTTGCAACCCCTTTTCCGTATAATCAAGCTCAACAGGGACAGTTAGCAGTGAAACTCTCGTGCTCATCCCCCGTAATATTGCGACGCAAAGCTCTTCCCCAAAGCCCCATTATAATGCAGATGCGCCAGGACCTCCTTTTGCGCGAGATCTAGCCGCCTGTACTTACCGGGATCGTAAGTCAACTCATTTTTTACCCACCGCCGAACAGCAGCCTTCAAGTGTCGAGAAAATGCCTCCTGCTCTGACGTGCGCTCATATCTCTTCTGAGCAAGATTATCAAAAAACTCTTCTACACCTAACCTGATATCCTCAGGCGAATTTTCGATAAATTCATACCGCGTTAACATCGGAGGCAGGTCTTCATCAAACAGCTCCTTAAACGTCTGCACTCGCCCAAGGTCTTTTGCATATGGCCTCTTATACAAAAATAGATCCGTCACCTTATACGGCTGTGCATAATAGAAGTCCGTGACATTCATAGCGAACACAGGGACACTAAACAGCATTGCCGTATCGTAAATACCCGAGTTGGTTCCCCAGTAGAACAATGCATTTTGAATCAAATATATATCCATCTCCTCCGACTTATATTTACTATTGGCATAATCCACTAACCCATCCATTGCAGGAAAAATCCCCTCAAAAGGATCGCCCAACCTGACAATTTTCACCCCCTTCGCCGCTAAAAACTTTATGGCATCTATGCAATTCCCTGGGGTAGAATTCCTAAATACAGTATTGTCATGAGAAGGCGTTCCCTTATATCGCGGTGTTCTTATATGCAAGCACACATATTGTCTTTTCTCTAGCCCCATCTCCCCAAAATATTTCAAACATTTATCCTGGTCCCTCTTAGGCAAACTCAACTGCAGATTGACTTCATACCGTTTACTCCACGATATCTCCCCTCGCCCATCCGCCCCCTCGATCACGTCTTCATCATAAATATCGGCTCCACCGTACCCAAGCCTCGGATATTCTTGTACCTGATCATAAATCTTCAACTTGTAGCGAACTAAATCCAGAATAAATATCACAAAACATTTCACACCAATAATAAAACCCACAACATCGCCGACAACTTGCCTCCAACCATTCGCAATATAGGGCGACTGCAATTTGTGTATGGCATGCCTACGCCTTATCGAAACAACGGGTACCCTCTTAAAGAGAGAGGGAAAGAATACTTTCCGATAACCAAAACACACTTTCTTGTTTAGTCGGATAGCCTTGTAGATACCAAACTGCAGCCGCGTTGACAGCCCAGCTATATTGTCGGCATCTCGACTCACAAGAACAAAATAATTCATACCCATCATCGAGACACCACTGCCTACATTCTCATCATGATGCCGGACAATCAACGCACCCTACTCACATCACCCAGCAGATAATCAGCCAAAATAGTAGCAACAAGCTCGACCCCACGCCTGTCAGTAAAATGCAGGCAGTCTTTTGAAATTTCATCCCACTTATAGTTGTACTGCCCCAGAGCACTGTATGCGTCCAAAACAACAATTCCGTATTTTTCCCCAAAATCCTTAATCTTCTTCCCCTGCTGAAAGGGCCGTACCACCACCTTCCTTCCAGCACACATCAGATTAATGCTTTCAGCTTCGTAACCAATGCACCTCTTAGGATACATGGGGGTTGCATCACACATATTGGGGATACCGGTAGGCAAGACAAATATGACAAATTCAGCACCGCTCTTCTTCACCTCGGCATTCATATCTGACAAAATCTGCTCAGTCACCTCCCAACTTCTTTGATACCGAGATGGGATTGGCCATACAGACGGAGCAATCTGATGATACCGCTCAGAATTCAGAAACTCCACTCTCTCATCGCTAGCCAACAATGTCTCCACGCGCTCGGCAAGATGCTGCATTTTCTCTGAAAGCACCTTGACCCTTTTGTACAACTCCAGACTCGCATAAACTGATCGTATCCGATGCGAAGAATCCGACTTCTTGCTCATTGGAACAAGAACCAGCTTGCCATCAATCAGTTCAAAATGCGGTTTCTCAACTACACCTCCTATCGCAGAGGCACTTGAGTTGTTGTACAAATCATTCCCGGGAGTAAAAAACAGCACGACGGTTTGGGGCTTGATCGCCTCTCCCTGAAGCTTATACGCAAGATACTCTTGATCTGTTCCCCACCCACCCGCAGACAAATTATAAACATCCCATGCCTTGCCTAATTGCTTCTGCAACAGGTATGGAATTGTATTTTCAAATGGCATCGAGCCAGTTTCATTGCAATCCAACAAACTATCTCCGACAAGAAGAATGCGCCCTACTGATGGCGAAGGAATGGCCTTGTGATCATTGTCACATAAGAAGATGGGATGGGCGCCACCATCATTCGCAACAATGGGACTCCAGCCCACATATTCTGCTAGGCCTCCTCGATCAACCATATAATACGTTGTTATGGGGAAATAGCTTCGCAAAATAATCTCTGCGGTCACCAAAACCACTGCCATCTGAATTCCAACTATCCCTACAAGAGCTATTGACTTTTTAAGCATTAAAGTAATTTCCCTATAGAGATTCCGCTGTCATTGCGAGGAGCGCTTGAAATTGCTTTGAGTCAGCCATCAAATCCCGCGGAGTCCCATCCTCAACAATGCATCCATCTTGTATCATCACAATACGATCACAAGCCAGCATGAAGTTTCGACTATGCACGATGGTTACCACCAACAATTCTCCCTTTAATAACTTTAGTGTGTCAATAATCTTTGCTTCATTCATGGGATCCAGCGAATTCGTCACCTCATCCAAGACCAAAAGCTTCGGATCATGGTACAGCCCCCTTGCAATCCCAATCCGCTGCCTTTGACCAGCACTCAGCTTTGATCCATCACTGCCAATATCTGCATCCAGACGCCTAGGAAGAGAAGCCACCAAATCATCCAAATTAGCCAGACGCACTACGCTATCCATTCTGACAGCATCAATCTTTTCCTCCGGCACCCCAAAAGCAATATTCGCTCGAATACTGCCACTCATCAAAAACACATTACTTGGCACATAGGAGATGACGGGGCAGATCTCCCGCCTTCCTCCTGAATCAGTTGCTTCTATACGCACCCTTCCTTGATCTGGCTTCAGAATCCCAGAAATAATCTCAGCAACCGTTGTTTTCCCATTTCCCGACTTTCCAACAATACCGATGAGCTGCCCTTGAGCAAGCTTCAGATTGAGATCCCTGATAGCAAACACCTCGGCACCGGCATCCCTGCGCGTCACAGAAATATTCTCCAGATTGCAAGACACACCAAACAGTCCTGAAGAACTACTGGCTTCAAGATAGTCAGTAGGGGCGGCACTCGCCTCTAACAAATCCAACAACTCAAGACATGCACCAGAGTGCTGCCGCATGTTCGTAATCGACGCGGTCAGCCTGTTTAGCGGAGTTATGACACGAACCCCTATCACACCTATCATTGTCAGCAGTGGCAGGATCTTATCGAATGGCAGTCCGTGAACGATCATTACAATTGCGAGCAACAACACAGCCGCAGAAAATGTCGTTTGTAGAACCATGGGACCCACAACATGCAAAGAAGCCAACCTGGCGTGGAGCGCACCAAGCTTTTGCACAAGGCCATCAAATGACTCGATAAAATACCTCTGCTTTTTATAGACCTGTATTTCCTTCAATCCCTTAACAATATTAATCACCTGATTAAATCGCCATGCATTTAGCTTGTCGCTTTCCGTTCCATACTTGACAAGACGGCGCTTGGTTGCGCTTAGCGCAACATAAACAACAGCTCCAGCCAAAACAGCAACGACCGGCGTAATAATGCTATCCACACTTAACAGCATAACCGCAAGCGCAAAAAGTAAAATCCCATCTGCTATTATGGTAATGACCGAGAACAATACATTATTAACGAACTTGTCCGTCAACTCGCATACATTCTTTGTAATCTCGCCACATGTTTTATCACTCAGATCCCCAATGGATTTATTAACATATCCTCCCAATACCCGCCTTGATATCACGACCATTTTCTCGGTCGTGAACCTCACAATCTGAACATGCCTCCAGAGCACAAAGGCGTTTGCACTGACAACAAGAATCAAAGACAGAACGCCAAAACCAGCAATAAATATGCGCTCGTCCTCGAATCCAAAATGAGCGTATGCTATCGAGAGGTATTCATTTTGGTGAACATACTCGGGCGAAGCAATCAACCTGAGAAATGGGTACAAGCTCCCCGCTCCAGCAAGCTCTACCAAACCACCAAGCAGACTGATTCCTATCAGGAAGATTACGCGATTAGCATCGGGGCGAATCACTTCAACTAAGCGACTTAGAGTCATCTTGTTCCGGACCACACGCAATGGAAAAGCATGAACGCGCTTCAGCAAAAGGCCGAAGACACTCCCACTAGACGGATTCTTCGAGGAGACTTTTATGAGTATGGGAAGATTGAGAAAGCTATTAACACGGGCAATGACGCACACTTAGTTCGCTTCTGAAAGCACTTTGAATAACCACTTAGACCATTTGAGGCATCGCCCAAGGCGAGTGCGAAATCCATTACTTCTTTTGAGCAATGGATTCTCCCCACGATCACTCATCAGCTCAATTTTGCTGACATCTGGTCAACGCCCGCGGACTCGAACCGCACGGGGTCGGCCATTACAGAAAGTTCATGTGCAGGGGCTTTCCCCCGACACCGGGTTTGATTCGCGCGATTCCTTTTGCGTGGTTATCGAGCGCCACGTTAACATAATGCTGAATCGGTAAGGTCCCCATCATTGTCTCAGCATTGAATGCCGGAGATGCCAAGTAGTGCATTGCTCTCCAGTATCGATCGGATTTCCAAATACTCTTGAATCGCTCCTCAGTAAAGTTGCCGATATGCAATTTTGAGTGCCTCGCATTAAAAAACACTCCGGATGGGGCCACCAAGCCGCTGCCACTAATCTGCAGAAGAAACTGCGGACCATAACACCGCCGGTATGACGGCTTATCGCCATCACGAATCTTGTCCCATTTCACAATCACCTTTGTCTGATCTGTACTCATAGTTTCAGCCTGTTTTAGCAGATCATACATGCTTTCGTATTGGCTGTAGTCGATCCCTAGTGTATGCTGCTCATCGTCCGAGCAATGTTTGATCACCGCATAGTCCACACCAAGATCCACTCCAAGTTTGGCAAACGGGATAATCTCATCCTTGAGATACGGCATCAGCACCATTTGAATGCCGAGCGTAACAGGCAATTGCTTCCGGCACTTGAGTTCAACGGCATACCTAATGTGCGACATGGCCCGATCAAACACATACGTATACTCTGGGCCTTTATACATCTCGCGGGCATAACTCTCGGGACGCCCCGTAGCCACGGTAAACCGCACCCACGTTAAGCATGGCAAAACCTGCTCAATCTTTTCAGGCTCCCACTCCCATGCATTGGTGCCATTGGCCACATCCAGCCCTAACTTCTTCGCATGCTGAATAAACGGCACATAGGATTTGGCGAGGGTGCTCTCCCCATCTGAGACCAGAGACACACTCCTGATCCCAATTTCAGCAAAATCATCGAGCAAATGAAGCGCATGTGAGGTATTGATACTGCTCCTAGCCTGCGACTCCTGCATCATGGCGTAACAAAATGAGCACATCGCGCCACAAGCTCTGGTCAGCGCCATATCGACACTCACAGGAGCGATACGCTCACCAGCCTCCCATTCATTGACCCGATCTATATGGTAGGACAATTTGTGAGAGTCAAGTATGAGTGCGCCCTCGCGCGTTTGCACTGCAGTATTCATGATTTCACCTCGATTCCACGCAAGTTACGCAATGAATTCCGGTCACCCAACGGCTCTAAGGAAACGAACAGCCCTGGGTCAATTGCCTTCTTCAGAAGCTCTTCAACATCTAACAAAATAGTTCCACGCCTCTCCGGACCGACCGACTCCGTGAATTGAAAAACTACATGGCCATCTTGCTGCGCCGCGAGTAGAACAAGGAGGCTGTTCCCGCGCACCGGACTCGTCGCCAATGTGCTCCTTACTAGACCCATCCGATTATCCTCAGACATCTGTATCCACTCCACCCCCGGGGTTGGAGTCGGCACATCTGCAAAGCGCCAAGTCTCATTCATGCATCGTTCTCCATTTCTTCCAACGCTCTTTATTTCCCTACCGTCCGAGAAACAATATGCACAAGATTGGCCTTACTCTCAAAACAACTTGCATGGAATTATTCTTCTCGATGCCACACACGCTCTAGGTAATTGCCTTAACGATCATATTAGCGTGAAATTCATCCCGAGGTAACAACGGGTCTGAATCTTCTATCGGCCTGCCATACAATAGCTTGGGAGCGATTTGAGGCCCAAACAGCTGATGAACGTTACAGACGACGGGACCTTGAGCGCTGAGCACTTTTTTGATTTTATCCGTCAACTCATCGTTGCTATCTATCCGCTCCGTCATAATTCCATAGGCCTGAGCGATTTTCTCGAAATCTGGATCTGGCAATCCCCCCTCATCGGGATGGGCTGCATGGTGGCGCCCCCCCAGCCAATTATCCTGTGTGCTCTGAATGATCCCGTGGCCATGGTTATTGAGGATAAAGATTTTGACATCAATTCTATGCCTTTGTATCGTCGCTAACTCCTGCACATTGATTTGAAATCCTCCATCCCCACTGATACAGATCGTCTGGCGGTTTGGATTCGCCAGCGCCGCGCCAATGCTCGCCGGCAACGAATACCCCATTGGAGAGTGATTAAACGCAGAAATCACCCGCTGATCGCCCTTGATCGCAAACCCCTGCATCGTCCAGATAAGATTGCTTCCGCAATCGGTTACAAGCACCGCGCGATCGCTTGCCAGGCTGGACAAACGTTCCATGAATACATACGGGTTCACCTTCTCCGCCTGGTTTCGATAGGCCTCCTGGCAAATTGGGTAATCCACCTTCCACCTATGAATCCGGGACAGCCACGCAGACCGGTCTCTCCGATGCACTGCGCCAGCCTTATCAATCATGGCCTTCATAACATCACGTGCATCCGCAGTGATAAGCAGATCGACAGCCATGCCCATTTGGGCGTATTTCTCCTGCTCTGCGGCATCGATATCCACCACAATCTTTTTGGCTTCCCGCCCAAAGGTTTTCAAGTTTGAGCCTGCCTCATGTGTATCCAGCCGTGTTCCAATCGCCACAATCAAATCGGCGTTCTGCACCGCAAAATTCCCTGGCCGACCTGACGTGACGCCAAAGCCACCCACAAATAGTGGTTGATCATGCGGGAGATAATCCATGCCAGCCCAGGTCAGAGAAAATGGCACTTGATACCGCTCGATCAATACTTTTAACAGCGGAAGCGCACCGGCCAGTCGCACTCCGCCACCAAAGATCATCACTGGCCGATCAGCGCGATTGATCAACTCAACTAACTGCGCGACGCTTTCATGTACGTGTGATACTCCTGACGCACCTTCTTCAGGATCAAACGAGACAAGGTCCGCTGGATTAATTTCAGCGCGCTGCACATCGTCACAAATATCGAGCAATACTGGCCCTGGCCGGCCAGCTCGCGCCAGGTAACACGCCTTTTCAAGCTCATAGCGGATCATCTTGGCATCATCGACAAGCTTGGCATACTTAGTTACCGATTGAAAAATTGACACCACATCCGTTTCCTGGAAACCAATCTGGCGAGATGCACTATTTCGTTTCAACTGCGAGGTTGGAACCTGCCCCGTAATCAGCACGACTGGGATTGAGTCATAATAAGAGCAACACGCACCCGTTAATAAATTGGTCGCCCCAGGCCCGCTAGTGGCTAAGGCCACACCAATATTCCCGGTAATACGAGCATAGGCATCGGCTGCCATCGCTCCAGCTTGTTCATGCTGCACCGGGATATACTCAATCCCAGGAGTCTTGGCGAGAGAGTCAATAACATGAACGATGCAGCCTCCCGTCAAAACAAATGCCTTCTCAACCCCCTGTCCAACAAAAAACTGGGCGATATAATCCGAAAGCTTCATAACCATGGCCTCTTTTGGGTTTGCTCCACCTCAATCACCTTCGCACATATCAGACAGCACGGATTTGATTCGCCCTAAACCTTGTTCGATCTGCTGTATTGAGCTGGCGTAACAGAGCCTAAGATACCCCTCGCCATGCATCCCAAAGATTGTCCCTGGCGCCACGGCTACCCCTCCTCTCTCTAACAGCAATTCCGCCAATTCTTCACTGGCATATCCCGTTCCTCGAATATTGGGAAACGCATAAAAAGCCCCAGATGGCAGTGTGCACTGCACCCCAGGAAGGGCATTCAATCCGGCGACAAGAACATCCCGGCGGCGGCGGAATTCGTTCACCATCGACACAATCTCATCCTGGTTGCCTTTCAAGGCCGCTACGCCCGCACGCTGGATAAATGGAGAGACGCACGACAAGATTGTTTCGAGTAACAGCCCCATCTTGCCGATCAAATCGGACGGCCCTGTGACAACTCCAAGCCGCCAGCCCGTCATCGCATACGACTTGCTAAAGCCATTGACAATGATCGTCGTTTCCCGGCAACCATCATACTCACCGGGGGAATGAAATCTTGTCACTCCATCTTCATAGACCATGCGCGCATAAATTTCGTCGCTCAAGAGATAGATGCCATGATGCTGCGCGATCTTGAACACCTCGCGCATTTCCGGCTCCGTCATAACTGATCCGGTCGGATTGCTTGGTGAGTTAATGATAATCACCCTGGTGCGCGGCGTCACGGCACGACGGACATCTTCAGGGTCAAGACGGAATGCATGTTTTTCATGCAGGCATACACGAACCGGCACCGCCCCAAGAAAGCTAATAATAGCCGCATAGGAGACGAATCCGGGATCAGGAATAATAACTTCTTCTCCGGGATTTACCGCGCAAGCCAGCGCAAGATATAGCTGCACATTGGCGCCCGGGGTTATTAAAACCTGATCGAGATCCGGCTTAAACTTTCTTGACCGAAGCGTCACATCAATCGCAGCTTGCCGCAACTCTGGCAATCCCATTGAACTTGTATAATGGGTGTCGCCATTCGCAATCGCCTGGGAGCCAGCCGTGGCAATATGTGCTGGGGTATCAAAGTCTGGATCGCCGATTTCGAAATGGACAATATCGCGCCCATGACGCTCAAGCTTTTTGGCTTTGGCGAGGATCTGAAACATTTTCTGGCCAACTAGTCGGCCAGCAGCATCAGAAAATTGTCTCATGCCCTAATAAGCAGGTCATTGCTACCCTTTTGAGGCATCGCCCAAGGCGAGTGCGAAATCCATTACTTCTTTTGAGCAATGGATTCTCCCCACGATCACTCATCAGCTCAATTTTGCTGATCACCCCTGACAATTCACAGAAAGTTCACGTGCAGGGGCTTTTCCCCGACACCGGGTTTGATTCGCGCGATGCCTTTTGCGTGGTTATCGAGCGCCACGCTGACATAATGCTGAATCGGCAGAGTCCCCATCATTGTCTGCGCATCGAATGCGGGGGACGCCAGGTAATCCATGGCTCGCCAGTACCGGTCGGACTTCCAAATATCGAAGAACTGCTCTTCCGCGTAGTTTCCGATATGGAGCTTGGAATACCGCGCATTGAAGAACATGCCCGAGGGCGCCACGAGCCCGCTGCCGCTGATCTGTAACAGAAACTGAGGGCCGTAAAAGCGCTTGTACGACGACTTGTCGCCGTCTTTGATCTTGTCCCATTTGACGATGATCTTTGTCCGATCGGTGCTCATTGCTTCCGCCTGCACGAGCAGGCCCTGGAGGCTGTCATATTGGCTGTAATCGATGCCCAGCGTATGCTGCTCATCATCCGAGCAATGCTTGATGACCGCATAATCGACCCCCAGATCAAGGCCGAGCTGGGCAAACGGAAGGATCTCATCCTTGAGACTCGGCATCAGCACCATCTGAATCCCGAGCGTCACGGACAACGACTTGCGGCGCTTCAATTCCACGGCATATCGGATGTGCTCGATGGTACGATCGAACACCTTGGTATGTTCCGGCCCCTTGTACATGATGTCCGCATAACTCTCCGGCCGACCGGCGGCCACAGTAAATCGTACCCACGTCAGATGCGGCAACACCGCTTCAATCTTGTCCGGCTCCCACTCCCATCCGTTGGTCGCATTGCCGACGTCGATCCCCAGCTTCGCGGCATGTTGAATGAACGGCACATAGGCGTTGGATAACGTACTTTCCCCGTCCGACACGAGCGATACGCTCCGGATGCCGATCGCGGCAAAGTCGTCGAGGAGCGCGAGCGCACGGGGAACCGTGATGCTGCTGCGGGCCTGAGATTCCTGCATCATGGCGTAACAGAAGCTGCACATCGAGCCACAAGCTCGTGTCAGTGCCATGTCCACGCTGACCGGAGCGATGCGTTCCCCCGATTCCCAGGCCTCAACGCGGTCCATGTGGTACGACAGTTTATGGGAATCCAGAATCAACGCGCCTTCGCGAGTCTGCACTGCGCTGCTCATGCCTTCACCTCGATGCCACGCAAATTGCGCAATGAGTTTCGATCCCCCAGGGGCTCCAGCCACACCACCAGCCCCTGATCGACCCTGTCCTTCAGATGCGCCTCCAGATCAAGCAGCAGCGTACTGCGCTTATCCGGAGACAACGGTTCCGGAAGACTGACGATGATCTGACCGTCCCGTTTGGCCTCCACGATCGAGAACAACGTCGTTCGCGCACCCATTCCCGACTCGGCCGACTGCTTGGCGCGCGTCAACCGCTCGTCATCGGTCAACTGACACCACCCCGGCCCCGGTTTCGACGTCTCTGCGTTTGCATAACGAGTATTGCGGCTCATGGATACCTCTTCTTTCGCCATAGCGTCATCAGGCCTAGAACGGTCCGGTGAAGGCCAGATTGGGTTTATCGTGTGCCCCCTTGGGAGCCACCTGCTCGCAGAGCGCCCGATAGCCACTCCCCTCTTTCTTGGCGCCGACCAGGTCGAGCACCCGTTCGGCGATGGCTTGCGCGCCCGGATAGTAGCCTTCGGCCATGAACGGCGAGCTCGGCACCGGGTGATCAGGAGAGGCGATGCGGAGCGGACGGGTCCGCAATGCGTCGAACGCCTGTTCGGCGACATGGCTGATCAACTCGCCGGCCACGCTGCCCGTTCGAAATCCGGTATCTGCCACGAGCAGCCGTCCTGTTTTCCGAACGGACGTCAGCACACTATCCACATCGAGAGGCCGAACCGTGCGCATATCTAACACGTCCACGGCAACGCCCATGGTCGCCAGCAATGCTTTCGCCGCGATCAAGGCTTCGATCGTCATATAGGAAAATGCGGCGACGGTCACCGCGTCTCCCTGATGACGCAGGTGGGCTCGGCCGAGCGGGACCCGGTAATATTCCTCAGGCACGACATCGGAAATGTGATAGAGCCAGCGATGTTCGATAAATACGACGGGATTGTTATCCTCGATCGCGGCAATCAGCATTCCTTTGGCGTCATGCGCCATTGTCGGCATAACAACTTTCAAGCCGGGGATATGCGCAAACATTGCCTGCAGGCTCTGGGAGTGCTGCGGCCCCTGCCCCCATCCCCGCCCGACGATCAGACGAACGACCATCGGAACCGAGGCTTTCCCGTCGAACATGTAATACCATTTCGCCGCGTTGTTGACCAGCTGATCCATCGCCAACAACACAAAGTCGATCCGCTGATGCACCATCACCGGACGAAGACCGGACAGCGCCGCCCCGATGCAGACGCCGGTCATGCCATTTTCGGACAACGGCATATCGAACACGCGCCGCGCCCCGTGCATATCGCGCAACTGCGCCGTGGTGTTGAAAATGGCCTTCGAATCGGAAACCCCTTGTCCGATTACCACGACACTGGGATCGCGCGTCATCGCCTGGTCGATGCCTTCGCGCACGGCTTGCGCAAACGTGATCTTCTGTCGCTTCATCTCAGGCATACAATCGTCCTTCCGCCTCTTGAGGCGATGGTTGCGGGCTCATACGCGCAAAGACGAACGCCGCCTCGATCTCTGCGGCGATCTCCGACTCGCACTGCTCGCGTAGCGAGGACGTCCACATCGCCTGCTGAGCCAGGCGCGACTCAAAATTCTGAATCGGACAATTCTTCAACCCGCTTTCAATTTCCGGCTTCGACCGGTAATTCAAGTCGTCATCGAAGTTCGGACCGCAATGTTCTCTCCAGCGATAGGTCCGCAGCTCGATGAATTGCGGCCCCTGTCCCGAGCGGGCATGATTCACCGCTTTCCGTGCGAGGGACAGCACCTCTTCGACGTCGTTGCCGTCCCCGCTGCAGGCCGTCAGACCGTGCGCTTCGGCCACCCGATAGATCGGACGATCCGGCTGGCGCTCTGTCAGGCGCGTGTACACGGAAAATTCGTTATTTTCGCAGACGAACACGACCGGTAATCGGTGCAACGCGGCGAAGTTGAGAGATTCGTGTATGACGCCCTCTTCGAAGCACGCGTCTCCGAAGAATACGACGCTGACCCGCGACTCTCCCTTGAGTTGCGCCGCCCAGGCTGCACCGACCGCGAGCGGTACCGTACCACCGACGATCGGCGTCGCTCCCATGAAACCGGCATGCAAATCGATCAGGTGCATTGAACCGCCCCGGCCCCCGCAACAGCCGGTCGACCGACCGTAGAGTTCAGCCACCATGGCATTCAGGTCACCGCCTTTGGCCAGGTAGTGGCCGTGCGAGCGGTGGGTGCCGAACACGACGTCGTGGGGATTCAGCGCCCCGCAAACCCCGACGGCGATCGCCTCTTGTCCGATACAGAGATGCATCGGGCAACGCATCTCCTGCTCCGCATAGCGTGCGGCCAGAACCTCTTCGACGCGCCGGATTCGCAGCATCGCACGGTACAGTGCAACTTGTTCGGCCTTTTCCATATCCAGTCCTTCGCTATTTCAACAACGTCGCCACGTACTTATTCAACGCGACAGGATCGACGGATTCCCGATTGCACACGATCTGCACATCCATGGCGGCTGCCACGCTCCCCACGAACGCCGCCACTTCGGCATCTAGCTTCTTGGCCGCACAGAGCCCCGCGAGCGACAGAAAGGCATCGCCTGCACCGATGCGGTCCACCACGTGCGTGGACAAGGCCGGCACTTTGTAAAACACCTCGCTGGGCCGGTCGAACATCATGATGCCCTTGGTGCCCCGGGTGACAGCCAACTGCCTGACCTGCTCCCGTTCCCCTACCTGCTTCGCAATCACTTCGAGCGGATCATGCCGATTATGCGCGGCCATACGTAACTCCGGCTCATTCAGCGACACGAAGTCGGCCCGCGGATATCGGTAGATCACATGGTATCCGCGATTCCCGCTGTTGATCTGAGTATTCACCACCAGAAATTTGGCCCGCTTCACCAGCACATCCACCATGGCGGGTGTGATAAATCCATTGCCGAAATCCGGCACAACCACCACGTCGAAGGCGCTGAGATTCCGGTCCAGCCACTCACAGACACCGGCTTCGGCGTCCCTCAACAGCAGATCCTCGCAGAAGAAATAGACTTCGAACAGTTTGGCCAAATCGGCGTCGACAAAACGCCGTTTGGTCACCGTCGGCGCGTCCTTGAAATAGAAGAACACGGGCGTGACATTCTTCCGTAATTTACCCCGGATAAACTGCTCATGGCTCTCGACCTTGCCCAGTCCGGTGACCAGCGTCACGGAGTCCGCGAACCCCGCCACATGGTTCGCAACCGCCATCGCGCCGCCGGCAAACTGCTCCTCGGAATCGTATCGCACCGCGAATACGTTGCCCTTCCCGGTCTGTCCGAGCGGCACGGTGTAGTGGTATTGATCGATGATCGCGTCTCCAATCACCGCCACCTTCAAATCCGACAGAGACGCGATCTGGCGCTGCAAGTCCTTCTCCGACCAGCGGCTCCGAAATCCTCTGAGGAATTCCTTCGTTTCTGGCGGAAAGATGTTGAAATGCTCATTCAACAGGCTGCTTGAACTGAACGTGATCTCGTCGGTATAGAAAATGTGCCCGCCATGGTCCTCAACCGCTTCCTGTTCTCGCGCGATGTTCCCAGTCACATCATCGCCATGCGAGCGATAGTCACTCCCCTTCGCATAAATATTAGGCTTGATTGCGTGCAGCGCCTCCACAGCGGTGAAGGCCTGATTAATGGCGACAAAATCCACACACGCCAGCGCAGCCAGACTTTCGGCACGCAGATGCTCGGCAAACACAGGGCGTCCGGGTCCCTTGTTGACATAGGCATCCCCCGTCATCGTCACGAACAGCACGTCACCTTCCTGCTTCGCTCGCTGAAGGTACCGGATGTGGCCGGTGTGCATGAGATCGAACGTGCCATGACACAGCACCACGCGCTTTCCCTCCGCCCGCAACTGTCGAGCGCGTTTCGCGAGTTCTTGAACGCTCACGATTTTATGAGTCGTCATAGGGCTGCCGTCTCTCCGCCATCGGCTCCGAACCGGTCGGCAAGGTTATGCAGGACGAATTGGTGCCCGATCTCCACCTGCCCGTAATTGCGCGAGTCGAGCCACACATTGACGTCGCCTAGAATACGCAGGGGATTGTCGGGCGCAAACCCGCTGAGCGTCACCACGGACATCCCGTTGTCCGCAGCCTGCGCCGACGCGTTCCGAATGTTCTTCGAGTTGCCCGAACTGCTAATCGCAATCAGCACATCCCCGGCGTTCCCGACTTCCGACAGAATCCGCGCATACGCGTTCTCATACCCGTAATCGTTGGCCATGCAGGTCAGCAGGGAGGAATCGTGCAGCGTGTACGCTCTCAGTTTCGCCACATTGACGAAGTCGTTGACCGTATGGCTGGCAACCGACGCACTACCACCATTGCCGATCACGTACACGCTGTTCCGATTGGCTCGTGCCTGTCCGAGCAACCGCATGACCGTGGCTATGCCTGGCTCAACTCCGAGGACGGTGCCATTCTTTCCTGTGATTTCACACCGGCCAAGCACAGCGCTAAGTTCCGCTATACAGGCCTCCAGCGATAGATTCCGAGCGGTGAGTGTCACGGTTTCGCTTCTCCCAGATAGTGAAACCAGGCCGCAGTCGCCTGGTTGATGGTGGACGGATTCCACACCGGCGCATCTTTCCAGTCCTCGATACGTTCCAACATCAAGCTCACACCCGCCTCAAACGAGATGCGGGACTTCCAGTCGAGAAGCGTTTTGATTTTTCCCACATCAGCAAAGGTACAATCCGGCTCGCCGGGCCGTTTCGGGATAAATTCCACCGGTCCACCGAGCAACTCAACCAACCGATTCACACTGTAGTGGTTCCCGCTCCCGACGTTCATGGCTTCGCCGGAGACGTCCGACTCCGCGGCGCAGAGAAACGCTTCGGCCACATCTGTCACATACGTAAAATCGCGCGTCTGTTTACCGTCGCCCACGACGGTGAATGAACGCCCATTTAACTTTTGCGCCAGAAACACCCCGAAGACCGCTCCATACGCCCCCGTGGTTCTGGAGCGGGTGCCATACACATTGAATAGCCGCAGAGAAACGGTGGGGAGTTTGTAGACCTTCGCCCAGTGGAGCACCAATTCTTCCCCCATATATTTCGTCAGGGCGTACGGATACTGCGGCCGAATCGGCGCGGTTTCCGGCGTGGGGTAAGCGTCGGGAATGCCGTAGCTCGATGACGAGGCCGCGTACAGAACCCGTTTGGCCCCGCTGCTCCGGGCACATTCAAGCACATTGAACGTACCTGATACATTCGTGCTGTAGTATTGGACTGGCATTTCGATCGACGGGACGATATCCGCCAACCCGGCGAGATGAAAGACCCACTCCACACCCTCGAACAACGGCTGAAGGGCCGCAGGATCACGAATGTCCGCCTGGGCAAATGTGAAGCGAGGATGATCCGCGACGGTTTGGAGGTTTTTCATCCGGCCAGCCGTCAGATTGTCGACGACCGTCACGTGGTGCCCTTTGGAGATCAAGAGCTCCGCCAGATGGCTCCCGATAAAACCAGCCCCGCCCGTCACAAGAGTGTTCATAAGACTCGATACCACCCCGCATTAGATAAAGTTGACGTGCCGCACCAAACTTTCGCGCATCTGATAGAGATACCGGTTCACTTCGTCCATCCTGCAGTTTCTCCGGCAGTCACTGATGTTCAGTTCGCTTCGCACGAAATGGAAATTCGCCTCACGCCGGCTCCCCTCCCAAATCTCTTGAAATGACTGCTCGTTCAAATTGCCGTATTCAAACCGCTTATCCAGTAGGTAGGCGCTGCATCCATACACCGCCCCGTCGGCCATGACATACGCCCAGAAGAACGGCGTGGCATTGCACTTCGTATACCGATCGGAGCCATCGCCGATATATTTCTTCATCGTATTCTCTCGGAAGATGACGCGGAACGTGTCGGTGCTGAGCGTCTCCAGCGCTCCCGCCATATCCAGATACCGCGTGTAATCCACATTTTCATACACGTGGGTGTCGCTGAACAAATGCTGTGAGTACGGCTTCACGACCAGGTAGTCCAGCCCAATATCGTCTCGGCAAATGCGAGCCAGCGTTTCCATCTCCCCGGCATTTTCCGGCAACAAGAGCGATTGTACTCCGATTGTACAATCGAGGCCCCGTACTTTCCTCGACTGAATTGCGCGTTTGAGATTGCTGATCACCAGGTCAAAATCCCGCTCGTGGGTCTGGTGAATTTTCGCATAAGTCGCCGCGACACCGGCATTGAGCGATACTTTAATCCACGATGTCCTTGGCAACGACTGGTCAATAAACGACTCATTGAAAACGGTCGCATTGGTCGTGAACGCCACATCGATTCCCGCGTCTTTGGTCGCTTTCACGATCTCGTTGATCTTCTTATGCAACAGCGGCTCGCCTTCCCCTGCATACATAACGCTTCGCACCCCAAGACGACCCATTTCGGCCAATCGCTGAGCCAGGACGTCAGAATCCAGCATCCGGCTTTGATAGCCGATGTAATCGACCGCGCAGAATGTACACCGATGATTGCAAGCTCCGACCGGAGAAATTTCGACGTAGATAGGATAGACCGTCTTCGCCCTCTCCCATTCCTCGCCCGCCGCCAAGAACTGGCTCACTCGATCAGGATGAAACATCAGCTTATGGCTGTCTATGCGAAATATATCGGACATAGTTGTCCTCACAAGGGCTACGCTAGAATGTGTTGATTAATTGGCTCACACTGCTCCAGATTGTCCACAATACAAACGGAGCCCAAAACCATTCACCTCCATCACGCTCCGTTGCCTATATAACACGAAACAGGGCTATCGCTATCAACGCAAAGAAATCCACCTCACACCGTCACTACGTCCCGCACATCGATCTCCACCGCGGCGGCCTGCTGAATAAGGCAAACACCAATCACCAGCCGATGGCGCCTCTCTTTCCTCAACAGAATCCCCTGCACCCCTTGCAGCGGGCCTCGCACAACCTCCACCGTCATGCCTTCATGTAGATAGGGATGCGGATCGTAGCGGAGCACGCTCTCCATCAAGGTCTTTAATGCCTTGATCTCCGCATCGGGAATTGGCTCGGGACAGCCGCTGCTTCCCACGATCTCTATCACGCCTGACACTGTTTGCACCTGCAGCTTATCCTGTTGCACAAACCGCACGAAGCAATAACCAGAAAAGAGAGGGACTTCGACTTCCTTTTTGCGGTCCCTCCACTGGCTGAGCCGTGTGACGGTCGGCAGCAGCGGTTCGAACCCCTGCGAGGCCAGACGATCGCGCACCAGTTTTTCGTGGCGTGATTTGGTTCGAAGAGCGTACCAGCACACGTCTCCATCACTTGTGGACATAGCTTCGCTTTCTCACTTACATCGCTCCATGGCCGCCGGGCGGAAATTCCTTCCTTTCGCGGAAGGAATTTCCGCCCGGCCTATCCCTCCAACACCAGCGTGACGATCCTGTCCTCGGGCACACCGGCGCTGATCAACTGCGCATGAATCTTCTTCACATCCGTCAAATCGGCAATCAACACCGCGTCATAGGTCCACTGCATTAGTGCTTCGATCGGCCTCAACGGATAGGACAGGAATGTCTGCCCCTGCGCATCATCGACAAATCCCATCAACGTGAGGTCCATCTCACGGAGCGTGAGATAGACCAGTTCCGCCAGTTCGCCGGTTCCATACACGACGATCCGTTTGGCGCCCATCTGCGACAGCCCGAACAGCAACTGTTTCAGCCGTTGCCGTATATCACGGTAATAGGACAACGAATGCTGCATGTACTGATAGGTGAGGCGGGACTTTTCGATCATGCCCTCCGGTGTCAGCAGGTACTTGATACGATGGCTCGGAATGGTGTTGATTTTGATGTAGCCCTTATGAGCTAATCGCTTGAGGTATAGATTGGTCAGACCCAACGCAACGCCCATTTGGGTTGCCAATGACCGCTGGGTCACATGGCTGTTTTGTTCCACTGCGCGGAGTAGTTGGAGGGCGCGCTGACCTTGCAAGTCCATGATTGTTCTCCGTTTTTACTTCAAGATGTTCAACATGTGAACACAAAAAGCAGCCCAAGTCAACTAAAAAAACAACCGGATCGGCAGGGGCACCTGCTCGCAAAGCCCCAACCAGGCTCAGCACTCAACAGACGCCACCGCATGGTATTTATCTAAACAGGACGATTCAAACCGGGATGGAGCAGCAGAGAACCGCGACGCGTGACGAGTTACCGCACTGACGCAACTGAAGCTGTCCGATGGACATCCAGCCAGGCCTGGAACATCTAGGACGCCCTGCCTGTCTTTGCCGAAGAGAACCAGCATGCCCTCGAATGGCCATTTGATCCCACTCGTCTGGTCATCCCAGATGATGCACTGTTCATGTTACGGGGCGTAGTAATCGTGGGCTTTATACAAGCACTCGGCAACATCGAACAGCACGCTGAATCCGTGCGCAAACCCTTCCGGTATCCACAGTTGCCGTTTATTCTCCGCCGAGAACACCTCACCGACCCACTGCCCAAACGTCGGTGATGAGTGACGGATATCGACCGCCATGTCGAAGACGGCGCCCGCCACCACGCGAATCAATTCGTCTTGCGGCTGCAACTCGGCTGCGTCGATCCAACACTGACGATACGCGATCTCTTCCGGACAGGCACTCTTAAGACCTTGGCGATTTTCCAAAGTGGCGATGAATTGGCTGGCATCGAGCAGCGACTCATGTGTCCTGGATCGAGCACAAAGTTGGATCCAATGAATCCGGCCCTTCTCGTGACGAAAATCATTCTTGTCTAGGCCTCCAAAACATCAAGCGAGGTGTAGGCATTCACTTAGGCATAGAACGACGCAATGCTCGCGACGACTTCAGCCTGCTGGCTGGTCGTCAACTCAGGATAGATCGGAATCGCGATCGTCTCATTGGCCGCCCGTTCCGATTCTGGGAAATCCCCTACTTTGTGGCCCAGATAGCGGAAACATTCCTGGAGGTGGAACGGGACCGGATAGTAGATCTCAGCTCCAATACCTTTGGCTTTGAGATGAGCGATCAGGTCATTCCGCCTATCGACTCGGAGAACAAACTGATTATAGATATGGTAATGCGTGACTCCAGAACCGCGGTAGATTGCCTCCGGCAGCCGAACCCTCTCTTTCTGAACCAACCCGCTCTGCTGAAACAAGAACTGGTATCGATCCGCATTCTCCTGGCGCCGCTTGATCCATCCATCCAGATACTTCAGTTTCACATTGAGCACTGCAGCCTGGATCGTATCGAGGCGGAAATTTCCTCCGATCAGTTTATGGTAGTACTTGGGCTGGCTGCCGTGAACGCGCAAAATTTTCATCCGCTCTGCGAGCACAGGATCGTTCGTCACCGCCATGCCTCCGTCTCCAAGACAACCCAGATTCTTACTCGGGAAAAATGACAGACAGCCGACCGTCCCCATGCTGCAAACCCGCCGGCCATCGCGATACTCCGCGCCGATCGCTTGGGCCGCATCTTCGATGACACTCAGGTTGTGCCGCCGAGCGAGCTCCATAATCGGGGCCATATCGGCGCACTGACCATAGAGATGCACGGAGATGATGGCCTTCGTCTTCGACGTGATCGCCTGCTCGATTCTCGAAGGATCGATGTTGAATGTGGTGGTATCGATATCCACCAGCACCGGTTTGGCGCCAAGTCTGGCCACCACCCCCGCCGTGGCGAAAAAAGAATAGGGCGACGTCATCACCTCGTCGCCGGCTCCAACTCCAAGTGCCATGAGAGCGAGCAGTAAGGCATCCGTTCCCGAGGTCACACCGATCCCGTGCTTGGCCTGACAATAGGCTGCGATGTGCTCCTCAAGTTTCTCCACCGCCGGCCCAAGAATGAAGGCGTTACTCTGAAACGTGTGTTCCAGCACCGCCATGATTTCTGTGTGAAGCGGCTCATGATGCGCTCTCAGATCGAGTAAGGGTACTCCCATGTTCTCCTCTTTTGACCGTTATCATTGAACCGTGCTAACTCAGCTCGCCATTTCAATAGATCAGCCTCGTCATTCCTCCCGATGTTCGATATACCAACGGTAGGTTGCCGGGATCCCGTCACGGAGCAGCACTTTCGCCGACCACCTCAACGCGTGGATGTACATGCAATCGCAGAGTTTGCGTGGCGTTCCATCTGGCTTCGTCCGATCCCAGTGAATCTCTCCCGTCTATCCCACCACCTTAGCCACCATGACCGCCAATTCTTTGAATCGAATCTTCGGCTCCCAGCCCAGCTTCTTCTTGGCATGGCTGGCATCGCCGATCAGGAGATCGACTTCGGTCGGCCGATAGTACCGGGGATCGATTTTGACATACCGCTTCTAATCAAGCCCGGCATGCCCAAACGCCACATCGTACATGATGTTCGCGTAACTCTCCAGTCGACCGGCGGCCACAGTAAAACGCACCCACGGAGGTGTGCCGCCAGGATCAGACTCAGCTGTGTGCCGATCACGATCAAAGACCGATACTTGAGCAACAGGCTTCCGCATCTGTCGGCGAACGCGTGGAAAGATGACGCCGTTCACTTCTTATGCGAGGACACAAACCGGCGTGACGGAATGCAGTCGCCGTCGGTAAAGATGATGTAGTCCGCCTCGGTCGAAGCTACCGCCCGATTACGCACGGCCGCGAGGCG
>Ga0194121_10004070_pt1 | contig 21502 bp, 17 predicted proteins | sample TA2MahCa50mmetaG_FD_148609 | JGI IMG/M metagenome (GOLD analysis project Ga0194121, IMG submission 148609) | Freshwater microbial communities from Lake Tanganyika, Tanzania - TA2015020 Mahale Deep Cast 50m | ecosystem: Environmental > Aquatic > Freshwater > Lake | place: Tanzania: Lake...
CCAGCAGAAAGTCGTCAGGCATGAAGTCGATGAGCGTCGTGGGCCGCGACCCGGGTGAGCGCTGCCCAATGTGGCGGGAGTAGTTTTCAATGCCGGGGCAGAAGCCCAGCTGCTCCATCATTTCCAGGTCGTATTCAGTGCGCATTTTGATGCGCTGGGCTTCAAGGAGCTTGCCGTGCTTCTCAAACCATGCAATGCGGTCGCCGAGTTCCTCGCGGATGGTGAGGATAGCAGCCTTGAGCTTCTCGTTGGTCGTTACGAACTGCTTGCCAGGATACAGGACCACGGCCTCGAGTTCCTCCAACACTTCACCGGTGAGCGGCTCGAAGCGCGTGATGCGATCCACCTCGTCGCCAAAAAACTCAAACCGCAGAGCGTCTTCCGTATAACCAGGCCGCAACTCGACCGTGTCGCCACGCACGCGGAACTGGGCGCGCTCAAAAGCAACGTCATTGCGGGCATATTGAATGTCCACAAGGCGCACGAGCAACTGCTCACGCGAGAGTGCTGCACCTTTGCGCACCGGAATGACCATGGCTTCGTAGTCTTCCTTGCTGCCTATGCCGTAGATACAGGAGACGCTGGCGACCACCACCACATCTCGCCGAGCAAACAGCGAACTCATCGCTGAAAGCCGGAGCCGCTCGATCTCATCGTTCCGGCTGGAGTCCTTTTCAATAAAGGTATCGCTGCGTGGGATGTATGCCTCAGGCTGATAGTAGTCAAAGTAACTGACAAAGTATTCGACGGCGTTCTTGGGGAAAAAGGACTTGAACTCGGCGTAGAGTTGCGCGGCCAGCGTCTTGTTGTGCGAAATTACCAGCGTCGGCCGCTGAATTCGCTGGATGACGTTCGCAACGGTAAAGGTCTTGCCCGAGCCGGTGACGCCGAGGAGAACTTGATGCTTCGCACCGGCCTGCAGGCCCGCAGTCAACTTCTCGATGGCTTGCGGCTGGTCACCGGCAGGCGAGTAAGGCGCGACTAGTTCGAACATGGCTCGTTTGCAACAAACTTAGCTCAACATTAGCCTACTTCCCTTGTCTTGAGAAATGCGCGAAAGCACTGGAGCAAATGCATAGGCTGTTTACGGGCATGCCTGCTCAAGACCAATTTACGGAGCAGACGGCAAGTTATCGCTGGCCCGGCTGTTTTGTGTAAGCCGTCACCGACTTGATCTTCGCGGACTTGGCCGCATCCATTACCTTCACTAACTGACCGACGGGTGCGTCCGTGTCCGAACGAATGGCTAAGATGACCTGCGGATTGGCGCGCGCCTTGGCCGCGAGTTCCTCCTGAAGCTTCTCTATTGTCACCGGCAGACCACCAAAGTGCAGGTGAGGCGCGGCTTTCACGATATCCACAAAAATCGGCGGAAGCTTCTCAGACACACCTTCCTTGGCCTGTGAGGACTCCGGCAAAGTTAGTTTGACCGCCGGCTGTTGGCGAAAAGTCGTAGTGACCATCAGGAAGATGAGCACGACCATCAGCACGTCAATTAAAGAGATAATGATGACGGCGGGAGGCGAGCGGCGTTTGCGGGTGATGAACTGCATGGCGGCCTCAAGTGCGGTTCACAGCGCGATATTGACGTTGAAGGAATTCCCCGCAAAGCGTCTCCAACTCAACAGCTAAAGTATCCACCTTCTTACTGAGATAACTCCATGCGACTAGTGAAGGGATGGCGACCAATAGCCCCATTAAAGTCGCTCGCAACGCCAGTGCGATGCCCGCGGCAAAGAGCGCATTGTCGCCTACAAGCGCCTGTTGCCCCAGCCCAGTGAATAGGAGGATCAAACCATAAACTGTGCCCACTAAGCCAAGCAGCGGGGCGATACCAATGATGATCTCTAAGATGACAAGGCCGCGCTCCAATTGCGCTACCTCGTGCCGCGCCTTGGTTTGTAAAATATCCACGTTTTCGCTCTTGGGGCAGTCGAGGTGACTCGCAGCGATTAGCAATAACCGACCGAGTGGCGAGGGATGCTGCTCGCACAATCGTCGAAGCATTGGCAGGTCGGAACCAGATTGGCAGTTCTGAACCGCCTCCGCGAGCACAGGGGGGATAACGCGCGCAGTCCGTAATGCCAACGCGCGCTCAAAGATGAAGGTCAAGCTGACGACCGAGGTCAGTGTCAGCAAAATAATGATGGCCTGTTCCATTGTTAGACGGAATTGATGCCGTTCCTAGGCCCTGCGGCAAGCGGAGAAGTTCCACTCAGGCCAACACGGCTTCCACCACGTGTCCATGAACGTCCGTCAGCCGACGCTCAATTCCGTTGTTGTAGAAGCTCAGACGCTGGTGATCAAGGCCCAGAAGGTGCAGTAACGTCGCGTGCAGATCGTAGATGCTCGTGACATCTTTCACAGCGCGATAACCAAACTCATCCGTGGCCCCGTGAGTGAAGCCGCGCTTCACGCCTGCGCCCGCAAGCCAGATAGTGAAGCCACTGGGGTTGTGGTCGCGCCCGCTTGCGCCTTTCTGAAACGTCGGCATCCGCCCGAACTCGGTGACGAACGCGACAAGCGTGTCGGCGAGCAGGCCGCGCGCCTTGAGGTCGCGGAGCAGCGCGGCGCACGGTTGGTCGAGGATGTTCGCGTGAACAGGATATTGCGTGGCGATGGTTTTATGGCCGTCCCAGTTGCCGACGCCTTCGCCCATCGCATACGCGCCGTTGAAAAGCTGCACAAAACGGACACCGCGTTCCAAAAGCCGCCGCGCGAGCAGGCAGTTCCTTGCGAAACCTGCCTTGTTCTTATTTGGGTCAGTGACGCCGTAAAGCGCAAGCGTTGCGGCGCTTTCACCGCGAGTATCGCTGACCTCGGCAGCGGCGAGTTGCATTCGTGCGGCGAGTTCGTAGCTGGCGATGCGCGCGGAAAGCTCGGTGTCGCCGGGATACTGCGCAAGGTGCCGCTCGTTGAGGAACTTCACAAAGTCGCGCGTGGCCGAGTCGGCATCCGCGCTGATGGAGGCGGGCCGCGCGAGGTTGGCGATGGGTTTATCCGCGTTGAAAGGCGTGCCCTGATACGCGGCGGGCAGGAAGGCCGAGGCCCATTGGCGCGTGCTGATTTGCGGCACGCCGCGCGGATCAGGAATCGCAACGTAGGCTGGGAGATTCTGGCTCTCGCTGCCGAGCGCGTAACTCACCCACGAACCCATGCTCGGAAAACCGTCCAGAATAAAACCCGTGCTCATCTGGCTCTCAGCAGGACCGTGGGTGTTGGACTTGCCGGTCATCGAGTGAATGAAGCACAGCTCGTCAGCCAGTTCGCCGAGGCTGGGTAAGAGGTCGCTGGTCATTTTTCCCGACTGCCCGCGAGCGCGGAAATCCCACAGCGGCTTGATGAGGTTCCCGTTTTCTCCTTGAAACGTTACGAGTTTGTCCTGACCCGGCATTGGCGTGTCGTGCCGTTTAACTAATTCGGGCTTAAAGTCGAACGAGTCCACATGGCTCAACGCGCCCGTGCAAAAAATCATCAGCATCCGGCGCGCTCTCGGTTCAAAGTGCGGTGGGCGGGCCGCGTAAGGTCGGGCGGCATCAATTTCCGGTCGGATGGGCCCCGAACCCGCCGCCAACAAACCCTGCTCCGCTAGCAGCGAAGTCAGCGCCACGCCGCCCAAACCCATTCCTCCGAGTTGAAGGAAGTTGCGACGGTTCACGAGCTGGCCTACAGGTGATCGTCGAAAGTCACTCATGACTCAAAATACGCTTAAAAATTCGTTCGCGTTGAACAGCGCGCGGCACAGCGCAGGGAGACCGTAGGCTTTGACTAACTTGGTGCTCGCGGCCAACTCATCGCGCGTCGGCTCGCGGAGGAAAGCGAGTTGAAAAGCCCGCTTGGTTTGCGCCTCGTGTGATTTTCCTGCGTCCGTCGCCACCCGCTCGGCGAAGAACCCGGCCTGCTGCAAGGCAAACGGGCTGTTCAAGAGGTTTAGTGCCTGTAGCGGCGTCGTGCTGCGACTGCGCTTCGGCGCGACTTGGCCCGCATCTGGGCAATCGAATGCGCCAAAAGTGTTATCTAACTCCGTGCGGGGCTTCGATTGATAGACCATGCGCCGGAACTCGGTCGGTCCGAAGTCGGCGCGCGAGTTATAGACTTTCACGTAATTCGAGTTTGCCTCGAAAAGATCGAAACCCGGCCCGCCCATTGCCCGATCAAGCTTGCCACTGACTGCGAGCATCGTGTCGCGCAACGGCTCGGCATCGAGGCGACGCGCGGGGAAGTGCCAAAGAAAGCGATTGGAAGAGTCCAGGGCCATAGGCCGAGAATCGGGGCGATTCGATAATTGATTCTCAACACTCGACTGCTGGAACGCCGCGCTCGTGAGAATCAACTGGTGAATATGCTTCAGCCGCCAGCCACTCGCGATCAACTCGCTCGCCAGCCAGTCGAGCAACTCCGGGTGGGATGGACGGCCGCCGTTTAGGCCGAAATCACTCGGTGTGTCCACTAGGCCAATGCCGAAATGGTAATGCCACAGCCGGTTTACGATGACGCGCGCCGTCAGCGGGTTCTCCGGAGCCCCGAGCCACTTTGCCAACGCAAGCCGACGCTCCGAGTCCGTGGCTTCGAGGGGCACACTCAGCTTCGGCGCGAACGACGCCAGCACTCCAGGGCCAATCTTTTCGCGCGGCTGCATTGGGTCACCACGATGCATCAAAAACGTTTCGGCGGTTTGACCGAATTTGCCCGCGTAAACCATCGGGAAAGTCGTCACTGACACAAGCTCGGCTTCCCATTTCTTGCGTGCTGCCAGCAACTCCTCCAACCGCTTCGCTTCTGCCGGGGCCATGCCTTCCGCCGAGTAAGTGATGCCGCCGTTTGCTTTGCCGCCAAACGGCTCGCGATCGTCCGAGGTCGCCACCGTCTGCCACGCCATGCCGTCGGGCGACACCTCGATGCGATACCGCGTGGCAAGCCGGTCGTTGTAGCGAGGCACGTTGTCGCGGTCGCGGCTCCACTGCACGCGGTCAATCGTCTCGGCCTTCGCAAACTCGATTTGCACCCAGCCCTTGCCGCGCTCGTTGGAAATCCAGCTCCGGTCGTTGCCGTATTGGCCGTCGTTCACGTGGGCCAGCTTGTGAATCGCATTGCCCGGCAGCGTGCTGGATGCCGTCGCCGTCGCGCCTGCGCTCGCGAGCGCCACGTTGCGCGACGCGGCCCCGGCAGTGAACGCCTCCAATTCATCAATGCACGGTTCGAGTTGCGTGGTCGCGGTAATGCTGAAGCGGAGGAACTTTGCCGTGACTGCGGGGAAGCGGTCCAAGTTCAGCCCGCGCGTGACCGGCGGGCGGCGACCCGGCCCGTTCGTGCCGGTCTGCGCGACTGGCTCGAAACGCTCCATTTGCTTAGTAAGCGTCGCGAGTTGAGCGCGCAGCCCATCGGCCTTCGCCTGCAACTCCGCGAAATTCGGTGGTTTCACCGCGCGTTCGCCGTGCCGCACGCCTGCGAAGCAAGCCACGACGGAGTAATAATCTTTCATCGCAATGGGATCGAACTTGTGATCATGGCAGCGTGCGCAGTGCAGAGTGAGCCCGAGGAACGCGCTTGCCGTTGTGGCGGCAAAATCATTCAAGTCTTCCGCCCGCTGGTTGGCCGTCAGCACTGGGTCTGGCGATTTCACAATGTCCGTCGGTCCGCCGACGATGAAGCCCGTGGCCTCGTCCACGCCAAACGCGTCGCCCGCGAGTTGCTCAAGGATGAAGCGGTCGTAAGGCAGGTCGTTGTTGAACGCGCGGATTACCCAGTCGCGATACGGCCAGGCGTTCTTACGCGTGCCGTTGGTTTCGTAGCCGTTGCTCTCCGCGAAGCGCACCACATCGAGCCAGTGCCGCGCCCAACGCTCGCCGAAATGCGGAGAGGCCAGCAGCTTTTCGACCAGCTTGCCGATTGCCAATTGACGATTGCCAGTTCGGAACTCGCGCTCGAACGTCGCAACTTCCTCTGGCGATGGCGGCAGGCCGATAGTCGTAAAGTAAAGCCGGCGAATCAACGTGCGCGCGTCGGCGGGCGCGGAGAATGAGAGCTTCTGCTCAGCCAGCTTGGCGAGGAGGAAGCGGTCCACCGGATTGCCGCTTGCCGCTTGCCGCTTGTCGATTGTGGGGACAGTCGGCCGCTTCACCGGCTCCCACGCCCAGTGCTTCGCGCTCACGCTGGAGCCGTCGTCCGGCCACTGGGCCCCCTGGTCAATCCACGCGCGCAGCAGGCCGATCTGCTCACTGGTCAATGGCCCACCCTTCGGTGGCATCTGCATGTCCGGCACGAGGCCGGCGACGAAGTGTATCAGCGGGCTGTCCGCACTCTTACCAAGGACAATGTCCGGCGCGTGCGAGTCGCCGCCCTTGAGCGCGTCCGCCTTCCGGTCCAGGCGTAACTGGCCCTTCTGCTTATCCGGGCCGTGACAGAAGTAGCACTTCGACTCGAAAAGGGGCTTGATGTCCTTCCTGAAATCCACCGGGCGCAACGCGGCGGGCGGCAACTTCGACTTATCCACATCCGCCGCCGAAAGCGGCAAAATCCAGGCCAGTGCTGGGGCGAACAGGACAGCGGCACGACGACTTTTGCGTTTCAAGGCTACTTGAATTAAACTTTAGGAAGACACTGAGACAAGCCAGAAAACGTGGGCACATGGATCCTTGGAGGTCAACGCCCTAAACGCTTACCCACGCAGAAACTCCTTGATTCAGCGCCCCAGAAACTGGTCTCGACTGCTACCGGCGCCGTATCCACTGCCACGCAGGCCGCGCTCGAAGTATCGGCCTAACGAAAAGTGTCTTGCTGATCCACGTCAGCGCGGTTCTGCGTGGCACTTGGTCCGGTGATTTGCCAACATTCAGGTCGATGTTTAAAACGCTCCGCAAGTGGGCTGAGTTTGTTAAGCTGTCGCACACGGTCTTCGCATTGCCGTTCGCCTTGGCCGCAATGGTCGTGGCGGCGCGCGACACGCGTGGCTGGCCGGGCTGGCGGACGTTTGGGCTGGTTGTGTTGGCGATGTTCTGCGCACGGACGTGCGCGATGGCCTTCAACCGCATCGTGGATCGGAAGTTCGATGCTGCGAACCCCCGCACGGCCAACCGCCACCTGCCCGCCGGGCAAATCTCGCTCGTTAGCGCGTGGGCGCTGTGCCTGCTAGCAGGCGCGGGCCTCGTGGGCGCGGCCTGGCTGTTGAACCCGCTGTGCTTGTACCTCTCGCCCGTCGCCCTATTCTTCGTCTGCTTCTACTCACTGACGAAGCGGTTCACCAATTATACGCACGTTTGGCTGGGCCTCGCGCTCGCGCTGGCCCCGGTGGGCGCGTGGCTGGCGGTAAAGGGACAGCTGGGCTTCAGCGCGGTGGAGGCGTCCTTTGGCATGGGGCCGCTCGGGCGCGTGGTGGCGGAGCGCGGTTTGACCGGGCTGCTGCCGCTCGTGCTCGCGCTGGCAGTGGTGTTCTGGCTCATCGGCTTCGACATCATTTACGCGATTCAGGACTTCGAGTTCGACCGCTCGCACGGATTGCACTCGCTCGTTGTGGCGTGGGGGCCGAAGAACGCGCTGACCGCCTCACTGCTCGCTCACGCGGTCATGTGGATTTTGCTGGTCATCTTCGGCCTGATGGCGGGCTTTCGGCTGGCTTACTACGTAGGGCTGGGCCTGATCGCAGGCTGCCTGTTATTGGAGCATTTCCTCGCCCGACGTCGCAGCCTGAATTGGATCAATAATTCCTTCTTTCGCCTCAACGCCGTCATAGGCGCTGTATTCCTTGCGGTGACAATAACGGAGGTGATCTTCCCCGGTTTTCGCCTGCGCGAATAACTAGCCGGCAAGAAAAATTGAGCGTTGCCAGACCCGTGGGGCTCCGGAGCCCGCACCCCATCTCAGGCCAGCACTTCGGCCAATTCCACCAACCGGCTGCGCTCGTTGACCGACTTAGCAGTGGCGGCCAAAATCGCAGTGACTTCGAGAATTTCCTGGTGTGGCACGGGCTCGACGCGCGTCTCGGCCATTTTCAAAAAGGTCTGAGCCATGCGGAAGATCTGGTAGTGATGGCCGAACCAGTAGTTACCATTGATAGCGGGGGTCCACTCGTAGGTTTTCTTCACGAAAGTCGCGGCAGCGGAGCAGTAAGTGGGCGCAACGTCAGGCCGGCCGTACCAGACCTCGGCGGGCATGCGGTCCTCGTAAGTGATCCATGCGCGGCAGGTGGCCTCCCGGGCATACATGTTTACGGCCTTTACCCCGGAGCCGCAAAGGGTCACGCACATCCAGACGGGATGCTGGCCGTAGATGAACCAGTTTTGGTAACTCCAGCCACCGGCCTGGCTACAGATCACATTTTGCAGCGGGCCGAATTCGCCGGTGGCCTTCATGCGGAGCGCTTCCTCGGTGCCCCATTGATGGCGGTAAAGGCTGGAGGACATGAGGGGCGCGTTGTGCTTCTTCGCAAAGTCAAGAATACGCCGCGTCTCAGCCACGGTGCCGCCAATGGGCTTGTCGCAAAAAGTTGGCAGGCCCTTGGCAAGACCCGGCGCACAAAGGTCGAAGTGGTCTTCACCGCGCCCGCTGGCGTCACCCACCCAGATTGCGTCGGAGTGCTTTACCAGTTCGTCGAGCGTGCGCGCGACTTGGACACCCGGAAAACAATCGGCAAATGCCTGTGCGCTAGGCAGGTCGGCGTCGTAGTAGGCGGAAATAACGGTGTTATCGAAGGGCAACTTGGCGAAGTCCTCTTTTGGGTTGCGGAAGTGCGACTTAAACAAATCCACTGGACCTTTAGTGAGGTGCTTCTCGATCATTTTAAGATCCACGGTCGGATGAAAGCCTTGCGCGAAATGATACGTGTGGCCGTTGGCCTTATGCGGTCGCCCGCCCATGGCGGCGGAGATGACACCAACACGCAGCGGCTTGCGCGGGCCGAACGTGGTCAGCGGGTCAGCAGCGGACGCGGCGGCAGTGAGAACCGTGGAGCTGGCAGCAGCCAAGAAGTCGCGGCGAGTAAGGCAGGAGTGCATGCGTGCCAAACCGACGTGCTTGCCAGCGGAGAAGTTCACTTCTACTTTCCCGCGCCTATGGAAAATGTCGTCATCATTGGCTCGGGCTGTGCAGGCTGGACGGCGGCGCTTTACACGGCGCGCGCGAATTTGAACCCTATTGTCGTTACCGGTGCGACCCCCGGCGGACTGCTCACAACCACGAGCATCGTCGAGAACTTTCCCGGCTTCCCCGAGGGCGTGGATGGGACTGAATTAATGATGAAAATGCAGGCGCAGGCCGAGCGCTTTGGCACGCGCGTCCAGTTTGGCGCGACAGTTGAGGCGGTCGACCTTGGCAGACGCCCATTTGTCGTGACCATTGACGGCGAGAAAGTGGAAACAAAATCCATCATCATCGCCACCGGCGCAGGTCACAAACATCTCGAAGTACCCGGCGAGGTCGAACTGGAAAAGAAGGGAGTCACTTACTGCGCCACCTGCGACGGCGCGCTGCCGATGTTCCGGAATCAACCACTCGTGGTCGTGGGCGGCGGTGACTCCGCATGCGAAGAAGCCACCTATCTGACGCGTTTCGCTTCGACAGTATATCTCGTCCACCGCCGCGACACGTTACGAGCCTCGAAAGTCATGGCCGAGCGCGCACTCTCCAACCCAAAAATCAAGCCGGTTTGGAACTCTGTCGTGACGGAGGTGCTCGACGTTTCCACCGGTAAAGTCACGAGCGTGAAGCTGAAAAACACCAAGACCGGCGCGGAGAGTTTGCTGCCGTGCGCGGGCGTATTCGTTGCCATCGGGCACTATCCAAACACGCAGCTATTTAAGGGCCAGATCGCGCTCGATGAAAACGGTTACGTGGTGCGCGCGAGAGGTTCGCAGACCACGGTTGAAGGCGTGTTCGTCGCAGGCGACTGTTCAGATCACGTTTATCGCCAAGCGATCACGGCTGCGGGCATGGGCTGCGCGGCGGCGATTGATGCGGAGCGGTACCTCGGATCGCTGAACCAATGATGCCTGTATCAAGGATAAACGCTGACCAGCGGTAATCCCCCTTAGTAAACGGGAGGACGACAGAACAAAGCCTGCCTGCGAGTGCCCCACTCAAACGGGTCACCGTGACATTATCTGTTCACCCGAATCTGCATGCGGGGCATCAATCAAATCGTTTCCCCACGGTCAATTTTGGTGGGCGAATCAAGATTGAATCCGCCGGGAGGCTTGCCTAGCTTACACATAAAACCGGCCTGCGAGTCGGCTCATTCAATTACTCATCATGAACGCTCTCCTTGTGCGCCGCCACGCCCTGACGGCCGTCGCAGTTTCCACCGTTTGCTTCCTCGCTGCCTGCAAAAAGGAGGAGCAGCCCGCGCCCCCGTCGGGCAAGCCGGGGGAAGGACCGGCTTCCGCGAGCGTTATCAAAGTCGGCGAGTTCGCCTCGCTGACCGGCAAGGAGGCGACCTTCGGCCAGTCCTCGCACAAGGGGACATTACTCGCCATCGAGGAACTCAACGCCGCGGGCGGCGTGCTGGGCCGGAAGTTCGAGCTGATCACCGAGGATACGCAATCCAAGCAGGGCGAGTCCGCCAGCGTCGTCCGTAAGCTCGTCTCGCGCGACAAGGTCATCGCCATTCTTGGCGAGGTCGCGTCTGGCCGCTCACTCGAAGCCGCGCCGATTTGCCAGAACGCCAAGGTGCCCATGATTTCTCCCAGCTCAACGAATCCGAAGGTCACGGAGGTCGGTGACTTCGTTTTCCGCGTGTGCTTCATTGACCCCTTCCAAGGCACCGTGATGGCGCTCTTCGCGAAGAACACGCTCAAGGTAAAAAACGTCGCCGTGCTCACAGATGCGGCGGCCCCTTACAGCGTCGGTCTCGCCACGTTCTTTAAGGAAAAGTTCGTTGCGGACGGCGGGAAAATCGCGGTGGAGCAGAAATTCAGCAGCGGCGACAAAGACTTCAAAGCCCAGCTCACCGCCATCAAGGCCGCAAACCCCGACGCCATCTTCGCTCCCTGCTATTACACCGAGGCCGGCCTCATCACACAGCAGGCGCGGCAGCTCGGCATTAACCTGCCGATTTTCGGGGGCGACGGCTGGGAAGCGCCCGAACTGCTCACCATCGGCGGCAAGGCGATGGACGGCACCTTCTACTCCACGCACTACTCGCCCGAGGACAAGGCCGAGATGGTCGCCACCTTCGTGAAAAAGTTCAAAGCCCGCTGGAACAACGAAGTCCCCGACGCGATGGCGGCGCTCGGCTACGACTCCGCGCTCGTCCTTGCCGACGCCATCAAGCGCGCTGGCAGCACCGACGGCCAGAAGCTCCGCGACGCCCTCGCTGCCACCAAGGACTTCATCGGCGTCACCGGCAAGACCACCCTCGACGCCAAGCGCAACGCAACGAAACCCGCCGTCATCATTGAGGTAAAGGACGGAAAGTTTGTTTACAAGGAAACCGTCAACCCGTGAAGCAGTGTTGAGAGTTGATGGTTGAGAGTTGAGAGAAGCGGCCGATGCTTATGTTTAATTTTGAGAAGCTCGAAGTGTGGCACAAGGCGATTGAATTCGCCGATGCGGTCTATTCGGTGACGAAGACTTTTCCGAGTGACGAGCGCTTGGGCCTCACGAATCAGATGCGTCGCGCGGCGGTTTCCGTTTCCTCGAACATCGCGGAAGGAACGTCCCGGTCTTCGCGCAGCGACTACGCCCGTTTCGTTGAACTGGCCACCGGCTCACTCTTTGAGGTGATTTCTCAGTCTGTGATCTCGAAGCGGCAAGGTTTCCTGTCCGAAGCGGATTACACCCGTCTCTACGCCGCCGCCGAGGAGCAAAGCCGGATGTTAAGCGGCCTCCGCCGCAGCTTGCTGGAGCAGTAGCGCGTCCTGACGCCGCCTCTCAACTCTCAACTTTCAACTCTCAACTCATCTGTCCGAGTTCTTCCAGCAGCTCATCAACGGCCTGTCGCTCGGCGCGATTTACGCGCTCATCGCGCTGGGCTACACGATGGTCTATGGCGTGCTGCGCTTCATCAACTTCGCGCACAGCGACGTGTTCATGGTCGGGGCGTTCGCGGGGTTCTACATCGGGCGAGGAATGCCGAAGGAGTCATTCGCCACGGGCCTCCTCGCGTTGATGGGCGCGATGGCCGTTTGCGCGCTGCTGGGCGTGACCATTGAACGGCTTGCTTACCGCCCGCTCCGCAACCGTTCCAAACTCACGGTGCTCATCACCGCCATTGGCGTTTCGCTCCTGCTGGAATACACCGGACAATTTGTCTTCGGTGCGGCCCCCAAACCGTTTCCCACACTCTTTCCAACTCGCACGTTCAACATTGCCGGCTTGGTTTTCTCGTCGAACCAGCTCGTCGTCTTCGCCGTCACGGTCGGGCTGCTGGGTGCGCTGCAATACATCGTCCTCCGCACCAAGGTCGGCACGGCGATGCGCGCTGTCTCCTTCAACCAACAAGCTGCGTCGCTCGTAGGCATCAACAACGACCGCATCATCTCCTTCACCTTCGCGCTCGGTTCGGCGCTGGCGGCAGCGGGCGGCATCCTCTACTCACTGAACTACCAGGCCATTGATCCGCTCATGGGCGTGCTGCCGGGCTTAAAGGCCTTTGTCGCGGCAGTGCTCGGCGGCATTGGCAACATCCCCGGTGCGGCACTCGGCGGTCTGCTGCTCGGCGTGGTGGAAACCTTCTTCAACGGCAGCCGCTTTAGCACCTTCACTGATGCGATTGCCTTCGCAATTCTGATTGGCATCTTGCTCTTTCGTCCAGCGGGCTTGCTGGGCAAGCTGCAGATCGAGAAAGTCTGAGGTATGCCGAATTTCGAACATCAAATTCCCACAACACCAATTGGGTGCAGTCATTCTGCCACAGGGACGCATTCACCGCTCGCCATCGGTAGCTCGCAATTTATCCCGTGATTCCCCGTTCCCAAATCGTCCTCGCCGGCGCTCTCGCCAGCGCTGGCCTGCTCGCCGTCCTCCAGCCGCGCATTGATGACTACTTCGCCCTCATCATCTCAAACATCGGCATCAACATCATCCTCGCGGTTAGCCTGAATCTCATCAACGGCTACACCGGGCAGTTCTCGCTCGGCCACGCGGGTTTCATGGCCGTGGGCGCGTACACGACGGCGGCCATCACCATGTTCGGCGCACCGAAGTTCGCGCCCGCCCTCACTCAAGGCGCAGGCATCCACGCGCTGTTCCCGATTGCGCTCATCGGCGGCGGACTCACAGCGGCGCTGGCAGGCGTGCTGGTGGGCGCGCCCTCGCTTCGGCTCAAGGGCGACTACCTCGCCATCGTTACGCTCGGCTTCGGCGAAATCATCCGCGTCCTCTTCCGCAACGTGGACTCGCTCGGCGGCGCACTGGGACTCAACAGCATCCCTGCCTATACCAATCTCTTCTGGGTCTATGCCTTCGCGGCGCTGACGGTTTACGTGGTCGTAAGCATGGTAAATTCGACTTATGGCCGTGGCTTCCTCGCCGTGCACGACGACGAGATCGCCGCTGAGGCGATGGGCATCAACACCACGCGCTACAAGATCACCGCGTTCGTCGTGGGCGCGTTCTTCGCCGGCGTGGCGGGCGGATTGTATGGGCACTCCATCCTCACCATCGCGCCGACGGGTTTCGACTTCATGCGCTCCATCGAGATCGTAGTGATGGTCATCCTCGGGGGGATGGGCAACACGGCTGGCGTCATCATCGCCGCCGTGCTGCTGACGCTGCTGCCGGAGGGCCTGCGAATGCTCGCGGGCGTGCGCGTGGACCTGCCCTTTGCCGCGCCGTTCAACAACCTCAAGTGGATCGCCGACACGCGGATGATCATCTACTCGCTGCTGGTGATCGTGCTGATGCTGGCGCGGCCTCAAGGCTTGTTCAACTGGGCCAACCGCGGAGCAGCAAAGTCAAAATTTTAAGGCGCAGCCGAGCAGTCATCCGCTTCGATTTGTAGCGGGAGGTTTTTCTACACGTGGCACTAACAGCGCTCCTTTAATTAGCCGGCAAAACTCCTTTTTTGAGGCTTTCTGCAATGGGCCACCCCTGGCTTCCGGGGAACCGCCAGCCTTGTATTCCACCGCTAACCGGTCCAGCCGCGTGATCCGGAGGAATGCCTGACCTTTCTGCCAGATCTGGCCCTGCTGAAGTCGGAGTAACTGCGCCATGGCGCAAGTTTGCGGCAATCGCCCAGCAGCACAAGGCGGTTTGCGGCTACTTCGCCTCCCACGCTTTGGCGCGGGCAAGCGCCTTCTCCCAGCCGGCGGTAAGCCGTTCGCGCTCCCGGCTTTTCATCGCGGCGGCGAAGCGCCGGTCTACCTGCCACTGTGCGGCGATTTCCTTTTGGTCCTTCCAATAACCAACGGCGAGGCCAGCCAAATACGCCGCACCGAGCGCCGTAGTTTCCGAAACGTGCGGGCGCACGACGGGGACGCCAAGTAGATCGGACTGAAACTGCATCAAGAGGTTGTTCCTGCTCGCGCCACCATCCACACGAAGTTCCCTTAACTTAATTTTCGCATCCGCCTCCATCGCATGCAACACGTCGGCAACTTGGTAGGCAATACCTTCGAGTGCAGCGCGGGCGATGTGCGCGGAGGTGGTGCCACGGGTTAGGCCGGCGAGCAGTCCGCGCGCGTATTGGTCCCAATGCGGCGCACCCAGGCCGGCAAAGGCGGGCACGAGATAGACGCCGCCGGTGTCGGCGACCTGCGCGGCGAGCGCCTCGACATCGCCCGATGCCTTAATGAGGCCGAGGCCGTCGCGCAGCCATTGCACGACCGCGCCGGCGATGAAAATGCTGCCCTCGAGGGCGTATTCCGTGCGAGTCCCGATGCGCCACGCGACCGTGGTAAGCAGGTTGTTTCGCGAGGTCACGGGCTTGGTGCCGGTGTTCATCAGCATGAAACAGCCAGTTCCGTAAGTGTTCTTAACCATGCCGGGCCGCGTGCAAGCTTGACCGAAAAGCGCGGCCTGCTGGTCGCCCGCGATGCCCGCGATGGGAATCGGCGCGCCGAAATGCGTGGTCTCCCCATAAACCTCGCTCGACGCTCGCACCTTTGGCAGCACCGCACGCGGGATGCTGAAAAGAGCGAGCAACTCATCGTCCCAGTCGCCGGTGTGGATGTTGAAGAGCATCGTGCGCGAGGCGTTGCTGGGATCGGTGACGTGAACGCGGCCGCCAGTGAGTTGCCAGACGAGCCAGGTGTCAATCGTGCCGAAGGCAAGTTCGCCGCGTTTCGCCCGGGCCTTCGCGCCAGGGACGTTTTGCAACAACCATTGGAGTTTCGTGCCGGAGAAGTAAGCGTCGAGCACGAGGCCAGTCTTGCGGCGGATGAGGGCGGCCTTGCCGGCACGCTTGAGTTTGTCACACGTAGCGGCGGTGCGACGATCCTGCCAAACGATGGCATGGGCGATGGGTTTACCGGTGTCGCGCTCCCACACCACGGTCGTCTCGCGCTGGTTGGTGATGCCGATGGCGGCGATGTCATTGGCGGTGAGGCGGGCCCTGAGGATGGCATCCGCCGCAACATTGGATTGTGTGGCCCAGATTTCATTGGCGTCGTGCTCCACCCAGCCAGGTTTGGGGAAAATCTGCCGGAACTCCTGCTGGGCCACGGAGACGATGGAGCCGGCGTGGTCGAAGACGATGGCGCGCGAACTGGTGGTGCCTTGATCGAGGGCAAGGATGTGTTTCATGGAAGAGGTTGAGGTTTGAAAGTTGAGAGTTGGGAGAGGGAAGCCGGTGTCTCTCAATATTTAACTTTCATCTCTCAACAGTCTGCCGTCACGCCGGCCAGAACATCTTAAACAGGCACGCTCCGAGCACGCCGCCGATGAGCGGACCGACAACCGGCACCCATGCGTAGCCCCAGTCTGAGCCACCCTTGCCCGCGATAGGCAGCACGGCGTGGGCAATGCGCGGGCCGAGGTCGCGCGCAGGGTTGAGCGCGTAACCAGTCGGGCCGCCGAGCGAGAGCCCGATGGACCACACGAGCACGCCGACGAGCGCGGGGCCAAAGCCCGTGTCCCAGCCAAACTCGGGCTTGAGGTTTGCCTTGGAGCCGATCGCTAGCACGCCGAGCAGCAGCATGGCGGTGCCGATGATTTCGCAGACCAGGTTGGCGCGTGGATTTCGGATGGCGGGGCCGGTGCAAAAGGTACCAAGTTTCGCGCCTTGGCTTTCCGTCTCGGCCCAGTGCGGCAAATATGCGAGCCACACGAGGATCGCGCCGAGGACTGCGCCGGCCATTTGTGCGGCGATGTAAACGGGCACCAAGTCCCAACTAAGCTTATCGAGGCTCGCCATCGCGACCGTCACAGCGGGGTTCAAATGCCCGCCGCTGATGCTACCCACACAATAAACCGCCACTGTAACAGCGAGCGCCCAGCCAGTGGTGATAACGATCCAGCCGGAGTTCTGCCCCTTGGATTTGTTGAGCAACACGTTCGCGACAACACCGTCGCCCAAGAGTATAAGGATCGCGGTGCCGATAAGTTCAGCAAGAAAAGGTGACATTCTGTGACGCAATAGTTAGTTGAGGGAACTTTTGAAAACTAATCGGCTCACGGGCGCAGCGTCACGAGAAAACGGTGGTCACCATGTGACTGCCGCCAGTTAATCCCCTCATTCAGCGTGCAACGATGGCCGCCCAGGGCAAACGTCAACCGACCAATTCCTTCATCACCTCGTGCTGGTGGTCCACGAGCGGATGCGGACGGCCGGCGAGGTCGGTGAACATCGTGGCGTGCGGATCGAGACCTAAGTGCTGGTAGAGCGACGCAAAAACCTCGCCGAAGTGAATACCACGCTCGGCAATCTCGCCGCCCAGCCGGTCCGTCGCGCCGATGACCTGCCCCGTGCGGAAGCCACCGCCCGCCAGCAAGCCACCGCCCACGCGTGGCCAGTGGTCGCGGCCCGCTTCCTTGTTGATGGTCGGGGTGCGACCGAATTCGCCCCACGCCACGACCGCTACGTCCTTGGCCATGCCCCGCTCATGCAAATCCTGCACGAGTGCGGCCATGCCTTGGTCGAAATAGGGCAGGTGCGTGTTTTTCGCTTCGTTGAAGTTGTCCGAGTGAAAATCCCAGCGGCCAAAATTCAGTGTCACCACACGCGCCCCGGCTTCAACAAGCCGACGGGCCATCAGGAAGTGCTCGAGGTTGCGCGGGGCACCATCGCCATAGTTCGCAGTGAAGCCTTTGCCGTAAAGCTCCCGGGTCTTCTCGTCCTCTTTTGAGACGTCCAACGCCTCGGCGAGCTTGCTGGAGGTCAGCATCCCGAGCGCGCGTTGTTGGAAGGCATCGAGGCCGTCGAGCACGCCGCTGTTGTCCACGTCGCGGCGGAGGTGGTCGAAAGATGCGAGCAGCGACTTGCGGTCCTTGAGGCGGGCGGGGGAAATCTCGTTGAGCGTGAGGTCGCCCATGCCTTCGCCCGCGGGACGGAACGCGGCTTGCGGCGCCCCAAGGCAGCCGGGTAAACCCGGTGAGCCATACGGCGGGTGCCCCGCCTTAGGCGCGAGGCCGACGAACGGTGGTACGGACATGTCCACCGGTCCTTGGAACTTCGACACCACGGAGCCGATGGCCGGCCAGCCGCCGGGCGGTTGAATGCGTTTGTGCCGCCCCGTGTAGCAGATGAAGGAATCGTGGTCGCCGTCGGGTGAGCCATAAACCGAGCGCAGCGGGACGAGCTTGTCCATGATGCGCGCCAAGCGTGGCAGGTGCTCGCAAATCTCGATGCCGGGGACGTTGGTCTTGATGGGGCGGAAGGGGCCTCGAATCTCCGCGGGCGCATCCATCTTCAGGTCATACATGTCCTGATGCGGCGGCGCGCCGACGAGGTAAATCATGATGACCGCCTTATGAGATTTGCCCACCCCGGCGCGGGCCTCTGCCTCCAGCAACTGCGGCAGTGCCAGCCCGCCCATGCCGAGCGCGCCGACCCGGAGGAAGTCACGCCTCGACGAGCCGTCGCACAGCCGACCGTTGGAGGATCCAAAAATATTTAGCATCGTTAAAAATGCTGACGATCATTCGCAGCGGTCGCATTCAAAGCGAATGCCATGAACCCGCGCTTGCTGTTTGCGGACGCCGTCGTCACAAACCCGCCAAGGCTGACCACGACAGCAACGGCTCAACCCAGATTCACAATCGCTGGGTCGCCATACAGTGTAAACGGTGCGGCGTGAACAATCTTCACGTCCATCACTTGGCCGATGTGCCGCTCGCTGCCCTCAAAGACAACGATTTTGTTCGACCGGGTGCGGCCCTCGAGCCGGGCGGCGTTTTTGCGGCTCGGGCCTTCCACGAGGATTTCCGCGACACTGCCTTCGCAGGCCTTGTTCTTCCGCTCGGCGATAACATTGACGGCAGCGAGCAGTTCGGCGTGACGGGCTTCGATGACTTCCTCGGGCAACTGGTCGGGCATCACGGCCGCCGGGGTGTCGCGGCGGGGCGAGTATTTGAAGACGAAGGCGTTGTCGAACTCGACCTCGCGCACCAGCGAAAGCGTCTCCGCGAAGTCCGCGTCGGTCTCGCCGGGAAAGCCCACGATGATGTCCGTGGTGATGCCCATCGCGGGCTTCACAGCGCGGAGTTTCGCGATGATATCGAGGAAGCGCGCGCGAGTGTAGCCGCGGTGCATGAGCTTAAGCACGCGGTCGCTGCCGGATTGCACGGGCAAGTGCGCGCTCTCCACGAGCCTCGGCAACCGCCCGTATGCCGCCACCAAATCATCGCCGTAGCCTTTCGGATGCGGCGAGGTGAAGCGGATGCGCTGCAACCCTTCGATGGCGTGGACGGTCTCGATCAGCTGGACGAAAGCGGACTTGCCCTCTCGCTCAGGAATTTCCCTTCGGCCATAGCTCGTCACAATCTGCCCGAGCAACGTGATTTCCTTCACCCCGCGCGCGACGAGTTCGCGGCATTCGGCCACGATGTCAGGAATGGTCCGGCTGCGCTCCTGGCCGCGCGTGTAGGGCACGATGCAGAAGGTGCAATACTGGTTGCAGCCCTGCATGATGCTGACGAAGGCGGTCACGGACTTGGACTTGGCCGCGCCGGTAAGCAGGTGTTCCTTGATGGCCGCCTCGCTGCCGCGTTCTTCCTCCGTGTCCACGATCTTTTCGCGGCGGCCGGCGAGCAGGTCATCCACATAATCCGCCACGCGGTGGAACTTCTGGGTGCCGACCACCAAGTCCACATCGGGAAGTTGGTCAATCAGTTCCCTGCCCCGGCTTTGGGCCATGCAGCCGAGGAAGCCCAGTAACACGCCGGGTCGCTGCTTGCGGAACTGCCCAGCCAGATTGGTCATCTTGTCCACGGCCTTCTGCTCGGCGTTGTCGCGCACGCTGCACGTGTTGAGCAGCACCACGTCCGCGACGGCTTCGGACGGGGCGAGCGAGTAACCCTTAGCAACGAGCTGGGCGGCGACGGCCTCGCTGTCGCGCTCGTTCATCTGGCAACCGTAGGTCTTGAGGAAAACGCTGGGCATTAAAGCAAAACGGCGCGCAGTTTAGGGGCCGCGCGCCGGTGGGGAAAGGGGGAAACTGTTATACCAACTACTGGAGAATACCGGTAGAATCCCAAGTGGGTGAAGCGGGGAGCCTGCTCCCTTCGCGCAGCGAGGGGAGAAGATGGCCGCAGGCCGGATGAGGGGAGGGGCCACCATCGCCGCCGCGGCTAACCCCCCACCCCGGCCCTCTCCCCTTTCTGCGAAAAGGGAGAGGGAGAAGCGCAGCGGGCTGGCGCATGATTTTACCGGATTACACCCAGAGTTGGTATTACTCCGTCGTTCGCAACTTGAGCCATTCGATGTCGGAGCCTGGGCCGCTGAAGGCGTTATTTAATCGTTGCACGTTGGGGATTGCGGCGCCGACGGCGAGTTGCACGCTGTTCCACTTGCGCATCTCCGCCCGGCCGTCCGCCCAGCCAAACGCGGTAGCTCCATTGTGCACGGCGGCGGGACGGTTGTCCGATCCCCAGCCATTAGGCACCGACATATCAATCGCGAAATACCCATCATCAATGCTGTTGGGATCCTCATGCAGAAAGACGTATTTGTCGGTCGGCGCGGAAATATCCGTCACTCGGACATAGACCTTTGGCACCGGGGTGAAGCCAGGATTCGTGAGCATTCTCGCGCTCCCGTTCATCCAGTTGTTCATGGAGACGCTTCGGCAAAAGGTGTCGACGGTGCCGGGGTATTTGAACTTGTCCGCCGGGCACTTGAAGATCGCCGCAGCCTGAGCGTAGCGGCCCAACTGCGCATTCATGAAGAAGGCGGTGTTCGTCTCATCGCCGGCCGCGTAAACGCCGCCGCCGGGTCGCATCCACCCCGCACACCAAGTGTTGTTCGTTGTGCTCAACGCCCCACCATTGCCACCGCGACATATCCGGCTGTCGAAATCATCGTAGTAAAGGATCCATGCCAACTGCAGCTGCTTGTTGTTGGAAATGCACTTCGCTGCCATCGCCTTGTCCTTCGCCTTGGCCAGCGCCGGCAGCAGCATCCCCGCCAGAATCGCGATGATCGCGATGACGACGAGGAGTTCGATGAGGGTGAAGCCGCGACGGCGAACCAAGTTACCGATCAGTTTCATTGGCGTTTGATTGAAAGAAAGGACGGTTCCTCACTGCCGCTCCGTCGCGCGGTTCTTGAGCCAGGTAACGTCCGTCGTGTTATTCGCGGGCCGGATGACCGGAGACGCCAGGTAGGTCGCAGTCACCGTCTGCACCTGATTCCAACGATGCAGCTCGACGTGGCCATCAGCGAACCCGATCGCACTGGACTGGCTGTGCATGGCGGACGGCGCGTTGTTGAAAGTGTTGAACTGGTCCAAATCCAGGCGGAAGTCCCCGTTGTCAATCGTAACGCCGTCCTCATCCACCCAAACGAACAGATCGGAGGGACGGTTCAACTGCTCAATTCGCTGGTAAAACTGATACTGCGGCGCGGGCGGCGCTCCGTTCCGCGGCGTGTTGTTCATCCAAGTGCTCATCGCCACGCTGCGCGCGTAGGGCTGGCCGGTGGGGGTGTAGATCGTCTTGTCGGAGCTGCATTTGAACACCTTGGCCGCGTTCGCGTAGCGGCCCAGCAGCGCGTCCATGAAGAACGCCGTGTTGGTAGCGCTGCCATCCGGGGTGGCCGCCCGCATGTTGCCCACGCACCAAGACTGGTTGGTGCCCGGGTTCAACGCCCCCGGCGCACTATTGCGCACCAGCCGGCCATTGTTGTCGTCGTAATACAGATTCCACGCGAGCTGGAGCTGCTTCATGTTCCCCAAGCACTGTGTGGCCTGCGCCTTCTGCTTGGCCTTGCTCAACGCCGGCAACAGCATCCCCGCCAAGATCGCGATGATCGCGATGACGACGAGGAGTTCGATTAGGGTGAAACCACGCGCTCGCGCTTCAAGTTTCATTCGTATTTACGAATTCGACTATTGGGATGCCCGGCTCTTCAGCCAGTCAACATCGACCGTGTTGTTAGCGACGACGGGGACCCCGTTCCAAAGGCCCAACTGAC
>Ga0194121_10004076_pt1 | contig 21490 bp, 21 predicted proteins | sample TA2MahCa50mmetaG_FD_148609 | JGI IMG/M metagenome (GOLD analysis project Ga0194121, IMG submission 148609) | Freshwater microbial communities from Lake Tanganyika, Tanzania - TA2015020 Mahale Deep Cast 50m | ecosystem: Environmental > Aquatic > Freshwater > Lake | place: Tanzania: Lake...
GGCCGCTGCAGGCCCGCGCGCGCGACGAGCTTCGCCGCCGCCACGAGCGCCAGGCCCGCGAGGACGCCGACCACCGCATAGCCGCCGGGCGGCAGATGGCCGTGGACGTCCACGACCGCGCCGGCGATGCCGACGACGACCGCGACGAGCAGCGCCGCGCCCCCGAGCTTCATGGCGCGCCCGCCACCTGACGCGCGGTCATCGCGGCGAGCGTCAGGAGGCGGCCGCCCGCATCCGGCGCGAGCCCGAGCCAGAGGCCGGCGGCGGCCGTCGCGAGCAGCGGCACCACCATCGTGGGCCGCGCCTCGGCGCGGGGACTGCCGGGTGCCCCCGGCGCGAAGCTGCGCACGACGATCGGGGCGAAGTAGGCCACGTTGAGCACCGCGCTCGCGATCAGCGCGACGGACGCCACCATCGACCCCGCCTCGGCGGCGCCGCCGAGCAGGCGCCACTTGCTCACGAACGCCACGCCGGGCGGCAGCCCGGCCAGCATGAACGCGCACACCGCGAACGCCGTCATCGTGAGCGGCATGCGGCGCCCGATCCCCGTGAGCTGGCTGACGCGGTCGAGATGCGCGGTGGCGGCGATGGCGCCCGCACAGAAGAAGAGCGTGATCTTGAGGAACGCGTGGCTCGCCATGTGCAGCGCGCCGCCGGTGAGCGCCTCCGGCGTGCCGAGCGCGGCGCCCAGCACGATGTACGAGAGCTGCCCGATCGTGGAGAAGGCGAGCAGGCGCTTGAGGTTGTCCTGCACGAGCGCGCCGACCGAGGCCGCCACGATCGTGAGTGCGGCGAGCCACGCGAGCGCGGTCGCCGCGCCCAGGTCGTCGAGGACGACGGGCCCGAACACGAAGCCGGTGACGCGCACGATCCCGAAGACGCCGGCCTTCACGACGGCCACCGCGTGCAGCAGCGCGCTGACCGGCGTCGGCGCCACCATCGCGAGCGGCAGCCACGTGTGGAGCGGGACGAGACCGGCCTTCACCCCGCAGCCGGCCACGAACAGCGCGAAGAGCGCCCACAGCGCGCCGGCGGGCGCCTCGACGCCGGTGAGCAGGCCTCCGGGCACGAAGTCGAGCCGCCCCGCGAGCCGGCCCGTCCACACGATCGCGATCAGCAGGAGCAGACCCGCCGTGAGCGTGTAGAGCAGATAGACGCGGCCCGCGCGGAAGGCGTCGGGCGTCCCGCGATGGACGACGAGCGGATAGCCGCCGAGGGTGAGCAGCTCGTAGAACACGTAGAACGTGAGCAGGTTGGCGGAGAACGCGAGGCCCACGGTGGAGCACAGGCACAGCGCGAACGACGCGAAGTATCGCGTCTGCGACCGCTCCTGCTCCGCGCGCGTGTAGCCGATCGAGTAGACCGTGGTCGCGATCCAGAGCGTGGAGGCGACCAGCGCGAACAGTGTCCCGAACGCATCCGCGCGCAGCTCGAGCGGGACACCCGGCACCAGCGTGAGCGGCCTCCACGCGGGCTCCCGCCCCGCGAGCACCTCCGGCAGCAGCGCGGCGACGAGCGCGGTCTGCGCGATCGCCGCCAGCACGCTCCACGTCTCGCGCAGGGCCGGGCGGCGCCGCGACAGCAGGATCAGCACGATCGCGACCGCGCTCGGCATCAGCGCCCACGCGGGAAGCGCGGAGACGACGGGCACCCTAGAACGCTCCCGCGGCGGCGGGGAGGAGCACCGCGTCCATCAGCGCGGCGCTCGCGAGGCCGACCGCGAGGGTCGCGGCCGCGAGCGTCAGCAGTCCGACCTGCATCGACGCCGGGGGGTCGCCCGCGCCCGCGTGGGCGACCGGCGTCGCCCAGATCGCCTCGGTGAAGCGGTACATGTACGCCGCCGCCAGCAGCGATCCGACGAGGATCGCCGCGACGGCGAGCGGGCGGCTCGTGGCGACCGCGGCCTGCAGGAGGTACCACTTGGAGAAGAAGCCGCCCGCCGGCGGCAGGCCGATCATCGAGATCGCCGCGACGATCGCGCACGCCGCGGTCACCGGCATGTGGCGGCCGAGCCCGAGCGCGCCGACGAGCGGCCGGCCGCCGGCGGCGAGCGCGGCGCCCACGACGAGGAACAGCGACGCTTTCATCACCGCGTGATTGAGGATGTGCAGGTACGCGCCCGCGAGCGCCACGGGCGTGGCCAGGCCGAACCCGAGCGCGATGTAGCCGAGCTGGCTCACGCTCGAGTACGCGAGCATGCGGCGCACGTCGTGCGCGCGCAGCGCCAGCACGCCGCCCACCACGATCGCCGCCGCTCCGGCCCACGTCAGCACGAGCGGAACCGGCAACTCGACCGGGCGGAGCACGTACCAGACCATGCGCGCGAGCGCATAGGCGGCGGCCTTCGTGGCGACGCCGGCGAGCAGCGCGGTGACCGGCGTCGGCGCGTGGGTGTAGGCGTCCGGCAGCCAGCCGTGCAGCGGGAACAGCCCCGTCTTGATGGCGAGGCCCACGAGCACGAAGCCGACGCCCCCCACGAAGAGCGGCGAGCCGCCGAGCGCGGGCAGGCGCGCCGCGAGGTCAGCCATGTTGAGCGTGCCGGTGAGCGCGTAGAGCAGCCCGACGCCGAGCAGGTAGAACGACGCGCCGACGGTGCCGAGCAGGAGGTAGCGGAACGCCGCGGCGAGCGCGGGGCCGCCCGCGCTCGCCACGAGCGCGTAGCTCGCGATGGCGGCGATCTCGAGGAACACGAAGACGTTGAACATGTCGCCGCTGGCGATGACCCCGAGGAAGCCGGTCACCGCCACCAGCGCGAGGGCGTAGAAGGCCGCGATCGTGGACCCGTAGAAACGCGCGGCCGGGCTGCGCGCGGCGATCAGCGTGGCGGCCGCCACGCACGCGACGACGGCGGCCATGAAGCTGCTCAGCGGATCCAGCACGACTTCGATGCCCCACGGCGGGGGCCATCCCCCCACCGCGTACCGCCGGCTGCCGTGCGCGACGACGTCGGCGACGCCCGCGAGCGCGGCGAGCGCGGCGGCGCCGACGGCCGTCACGGCGAGCGGCCACGCAACCCGGGGCCGCACGATCCCGAGGATGGAGACGAGGAGCGCGCCCGTCAGCGTGAGGACGAGCGGCAGGACCGGAAGCTGCGCGCGAATCACGGCACGGGCTCGTCGGCGGCGGACGCGATGCGCTCGGCGAGCAGGTCCTCCTCGAGGGTTCCGTAGCGCGCGTACAGGCGGGTGAGGATCGCGAGCGCGACGCCGGAGGTCGCGACCATCACGACGATCGCCGTGAGCATGAGCGCGTGCGGCAGGGGATTCATGTACGCGGCCGCCTCGGCGGGTCCGAGCCCGACGATCGGGATCGTGGCGCCGCGCTTGACGCTCGTCATCAGGAAGAAGAGGATGATCGCGGTCTGGAAGATCGTCATCCCGATCAGCTTCTTGGTGAGATTGCGGTGCGCGACCATCGTGTAGAGGCCGAGCATGAGCAGGCCGATCGCGACCCAGTACGGGTAGTTCACGGCTCGGGCTGGTGCTCGGTGTCGGCGAGGCGGCAGAAGAGCACGATCAGCGTCGCGGCCACGGCCGCCGTCACGCCGATCTCGATCAGCAGGATCCCGTAGTAGCGCGCCTTCACGGCCGACACCGGCAGCGGCAACCGCGCGTAGTCGAGGAGCGTGCCGCCGGCGAAGCCCGCGATTCCGGCGGCGAGGAAGAGCAGCACGCCGGCGGCGGCGATCGCCAGGCACGCGCGCTCGTTCACGCGGCGCTCGAAGGACTCGCGGCCGAGGGCGAGGAGCATCAGGATGTAGCTGGCCCCGAGGATCACGCCCGCCTGGAATCCGCCGCCGGGCCCGTAGTGCCCGTACGCGAGCACGTAGAGCGCGAAGAGCTGGACGAGCGGCATCAGGACGCGCACGAACGTGACGACCACGAGGCTGTCGTGCCGCTCGATCATGGGTCGCGCCCCGCGAGGAGCAGCCACGCACCGAGCCCCGCGGAGAAGATCACGACGGTCTCGATCAGCGTGTCGTAGCTGCGATAGTCCGCGAGCACCGAGGTGACCACGTTCGGCGTGGCCGTCTCCGCGACGGTCGCAACGAGGTAGCGTGGCGACACGTGGCGCGCGGGCGGCGCATCGGGATCGCCCCACAGCGGCAGCGCCGCCGTGACCGACAGCAGGACCGTGCCGACCGCGATCACCGAGGCGAGGGCGACCCAGCGGAGCCGGCTCGGCAGCGGCGAGCGCCGCCGGGAGGTGCGCAGCAGCGCCGCCAGGAAGAGGACCGTGCTCGCTCCGGCGCCGACGACCGCTTCCGTGAACGCGACGTCGACGGCGCCGACGACGGCCCACACGAGCGACATGACGAAGCCGTAGGCGCCGAGCACGATCACCGCCACCAGCAGGTCGCCCGCGCGAATCGCGACCACGGCGAGGACGACCAGCAGCACGAGCAGCATCGCGAAGATGGTCTCGCTCACGGCGCGTCCCCGGGCTCCCGCCGCCACGGCTTCTGGCCCGCGCGAAGCGCCGCCCGCGCGATGGCGTGCGTGGAGGTCGGATTCGCCAGGAAGAGGAAGAGCGCGAGGAACGCGAGCTTCACCGACACGAGCGAGACGCCCGTCATCACGATCAGCCCCGCCACCATGAGCACGACGCCCGCGGTCTCGGTCTTGCTGACGGCGTGCAGCCGCGTGTAGAAGTCGGGCATCCGGAGGACCCCGAGGGCAGCGACGGCCTGGAAGAACAGCCCGGCCGCCAGCAGCACGCCTCCGACGACGTCGGCGATCACCGGGGCTAGCCGCCGCGCTCGAAGTAGCGTGCCGCGGCGATGGCGCTCACGAAGCTCAGCAGCGCGTACGCGAGGCTGAGGTCGACGAACATGTCGAGGCGCTCGTAGCCCGCTCCGATGAGCAGCAGCACCAGCGTCGTCTTGGTCCCGAACGCGCTGAGCCCGAGGAGCCGGTCGAAGACGGTCGGCCCCGCGGCCAGCCGGTAGACGTACACGGCGACGAGGAGCAGCATGACGACGCCCGCGACGGTCGCCAGCGTGGCGCTCATGCGCCGGGGTCGCCGAACACGCCGCCGACCCGGCGCGCCATGCCGCCCGCCCGGACGTCGTCGGCGGCCTCGCGAGTCAGCGCGTGGACGAGGAACTCGTCGGGGCCGGTCTCGATGGTGATCGTCCCCGGCGTCAGCGTGATCGAGTTCGCGAAGACCGCGCGCGCGAGGTCGCTCGAGAACCGCACGGGCACGCGCACGAGCCCCGGGTCGATGGGCAGGCGCGGATCGAGCACGAGCTTCAGCACCTGGATGTTCGACAGCCAGACCTCCCGGAGGAGCCACGGCAGGTACGCGAGGAGGCCGCGGCCGTAGCGAAGCACCTCGCTGAGCTGCTCGAGGTCGCGGTTGAGCGCCGACACCAGCGCGGACGCCAGGATCGCCATGACGAGGTCGGCGACGGTGAACCGACCGGCCATGAGCAACCACAGCAGCACACACGTGACAAAGACCGGGAGGACGGCGGCCATCGCTGCGGTATTGTAAACGGCCCGGCCCGAATTGCCGGTGGGTGGGGCGCGTGGTATACAGTTGTCGTTTATCCATAGGGGTTGGTGTGCGGAGGGGGGACGAGCTAGTGACCAAGGTCATCATCGAGCCCGACGAGTCCTTCGAAAGCGCCCTCAAGCGCTTCAAGAAGCAGTGCGAGAAGGCCGGGCTCCTGTCGGAGTTCAAGAAGCGCCAGCATTACGAAAAGCCCAGCGTCCGCCGCAAGCGCAAGGCGCTCGCGGCGCGCAAGAAGGCCAAGCGCCGCGAGCGGATGTCCGATTAGTCGCGGTAGCACTCCTGACGGTACCGCCGGCCATTCCGCGGTTTGTGGCGGGAGGCGATGAGGCGAAGGATGGAGTCGGGCCGGATCTGGGGCAGAGGAATCGAGTGGGACGCGGTGCGGGCCCTCCTGGCCCGCGAGGCCCGCACCGTGATGGGGCGCGAGCGGGCCGCCCTCGCGTCCCCGCTCACCGATCTCGCCGCGATCCGCGCGGAGATCGCCTTGACGCGCGAAGCCCGCGCGGCACTCACCAGCAGTGGGGCTCCGCCCCTGGAGAGCGTTCCTGACGTTCGACCCGCGCTCGATCGTTGCCGTGCCCCGGGCGCCGTCCTCGACGGCCCGGACCTGGTCCAGCTGATCCCCGTGCTCGACACCGCGCGCGCCCTGTCAGGCTGGGCGCGGGGCGTCGCCGCCGTCGCGCCGACGCTCTCGGCGCGGGCCGCCGCGCTTCCCGCCCTCGCCGACCTGCACATCACCCTGCGCCGCGCGCTCGACGACGACGGCGCGGTGACCGACGCGGCGAGCCGCCGGCTCGCGCAGCTCCGCCGCGACGTCCTCGACCGCCGCCAGCGCCTCGTGCGCGACCTCGAGCGCCTCTGGGACACCCGGGACGCCGAGCGGATCCTCGCGGAGCGCTACGTCACCGTGCGCCACGGCCGCTACGTGGTGCCGGTGCGCGCGGAGTCGCGCAGCCGCCTGCGCGGCATCGTCCACGACCGCTCGCAGAGCGGCCAGACCCTCTTCGTCGAGCCCGAGAGCGCGGTGGACGCGAACAACGACCTCGTGCAGCTCATCCGCGAGGAAGAGGCCGAGGTCACGCGCGTGCTCGCCGAGCTGAGCGACGCGGTGCGCGCCCGCGTGGACGACCTCGACACGCTGATCGACGTGATCGGCGCCGTCGACTGGATCGTGGCGCGCGGCGAAGCGGCGCAGCGGATGGACGCGGTGGAGCCCGACGTCCGCGAGGCGCGCGCGGTCGCGGTGCGCGCCGCGCGTCATCCCCTGCTGCTCGCGCAGTCCTGGCAGGACAGCGCGCGGCCCGTGGTGCCGGTCGACCTCGAGCTGGGCGACGATCGGCCGCTCCTCCTGATCACGGGCCCGAACGCGGGCGGCAAGACGATCGCGCTGAAGACGCTCGCGCTCTTCGTGCTGATGGCGCAGATCGGCTGCCACGTGCCCGCCGCCGAGGGCGCGCGGCTCCCCCTGGTCTCGCAGCTCTTCGCGATCATCGGCGACGACCAGAGCGTCAGCGAGAACCTCTCCACCTTCTCCGCGTTCGTGAAACAGGTACGCGAGATCCTCGACGCCGTCGACGACCGCTCGCTGGTGCTGCTCGACGAGCTCGGCGCGGGCACCGACCCGGACGAGGGCGCCGCGCTCGCGCGGGCCATCCTCGAAGAGCTCGAGGGGCGCGGCGCGCTGGTCGTCGCCACCACGCACCTCGAGCCGCTGAAGGCCTTCGCGAGCACGCACCCCCGCGCGCGCAACGCCTCGGTCGAGTTCGACGGCGCGACGCTCGCGCCGACCTTCCGCCTGCGCTACGGCCAGCCGGGGCCGAGCTACGCGCTCGCGATCGCCGCGCGGCTCGGCCTCACCGCGGAGCTCCTCGCGCGCGCGCAGAGCCATCGCACCGCGCAGCAGGCCCGCATGTCGGAGCTGCTCGCGTGGCTCGACGAGCACACGCGCGGTGAAGCGGAGCGCACGCTCGCGATCGAGCAGCGCGAGCAGGAAGCCGTCGCCCGCCTCACCGCGGCGCGCGAGGCCGAGTCCGCCGCCCGCGCGCGCGCCGACGAGGTGCTCGCGCGCGCCCGCGCCGAGGCGGGCGCGCTCGTCACCGAGATCAAGCGCTCGATCAACGCCGAGTGGGAGCGCCTGCGCCGCCCCGACCGCTCGCGCGAGACGCTGAACGAGAGCCGGCGGCGCGTCACCGATGCCGCCGCGCGCCTCACGATCGTCCCGCCCGCGACGGCGGACGAGCGGACCGGGGAGACGATCGTGCCCGGCGCCCGCGTGCGGGCCGAGCACCTCGGCGTGCAGGGCGAGGTCGTGGCGGTCACGGGCTCCACCGCCACCGTGCAGTCGGGCACCGTGACCGTGCGGGTGCCGCTGCACGCGCTGCGCCTGGCGGCCGCGCCCGCGCCCGGCGCGACCACGCCGTCGCGCCGGGATGCGCGCGTGACGCTCCCCGACAAGGCGGCGCCGCAGCCGGAGCTCCACCTGATCGGCCGCACCGCCGACGAAGCGCGCGACCTCGTCGAGCAGTATCTCGACCACGCGTTCCTCGCCGGGCTCGGGCGCGTGCGGCTGGTGCACGGCAAGGGCACGGGCGCCTTGCGCAAGGCCGTGCGCGACCTGCTCGCCGGCCACCCGCTCGTCGATTCGTTCCGCGACGGCGAGCCGTCGGAAGGCGGCACCGGCGCCACCGTCGCCGCGCTGAGGGTGGGGTAGATGCCGACGTACGCGCCGACGCTCCTCGACGAGATCCGCGCCGGCGTCGACATCGTCGACCTCGTCGGGCGCTTCGTGAACCTCAAGAAAACGGGCGTGAACTGGAAGGGCCTCTGCCCGTTCCACGGCGAGAAGACGCCGTCGTTCATGGTCAACCCGAAGAAGGGCATCTTCCACTGCTTCGGGTGCGGCGTCGGCGGCGACGCGTTCGGCTTCCTGATGCGCCAGGACAAGCTCACGTTCCCCGAGGCCGTGCGCGCGCTCGCCAGGCAGGCGAACGTCGCGCTGCCCGAGGAGCGTCGCGAAGGCGACTCCGGCCGCGAAGAGCTGCTGCGCGCGATGGACCTCGCCTCCCGCTTCTACGCCGAGGCGCTGAGCACGCCCGCGGGCGAGCGCGCGCGGAAGTACCTGGACGGCCGTGGCATCGATCCGGAGGTCGCGCGCCGCTTCGCGATGGGCTACGCGCCCGAGGGCTGGGACAACCTGCGCGAGTTCATGCGCGGCGAGCACGTGAGCGAAGACGTGCTGCTGACCGCGGGCCTGCTCGTCAAGCGCGAGAGCGGCACCGGCACCTACGACCGTTTCCGCGGCCGCCTGATGTTCGCGATCCGCGACCTGCAGGGCCGCGTGGTCGCGTTCGGGGGCCGCGCGTTCGGCGACGAGCAGCCGAAGTACCTGAACTCGCCGGAGACGCCGCTCTACACGAAGGGCAACCTGCTGTACGCGGCGGACGTGGCCCGCGAGAGCATCCGCGCCAAGAGCCGCGCGCTGATCGTCGAGGGGTACGTCGACTGCCTCATGGCACACCAGTACGGCTTCACGGAGACCGTGGCGGCGCTGGGCACCGCGTTCACGCCCATGCAGCTCGGCATCCTCCAGCGCTACTGCGACGAGGTCATCACGTTCTTCGACGCCGACGCCGCCGGCCAAAAGGCCGCCGAGCGGGCCGAGCAGCTCCTCGAGCCGACGAGCGGCGGCGCCACGTGGGCGATCACGCGCTCGGGGAGCTTCGAGTCGCCCGGCGCGTTCCGCGTGAAGGTCGCGCTGCTGCCCGCCGGCCACGATCCCGACACGTTCCTGCGCGCGGAAGGCGCCGAGGCGTTCGCCGAGCGCATCGGGGCCGCGCGCAGCCTGCTCGCCTACGCGCTCGACCGGGTCATCACCGACCCCGACGGCGCCGCCGGCCCGCGCGCCCGGGCGAACGCGTTCGCCCGCGTGGCGCTGCTCCTCGCCAAGGTCCCCGACGCGCAGGAAGCCGCCGCGCTCTCGCGCGAGGCCGCGCGCAAGCTCGGCATCGACCCGACCCAGCTCTGGATCGAGGCGCAGAAGCTCCAGGCCTCGCTCCGCAAGCCGTTCGCCTCCGCGCCGAAGTCCCCGCCGCTGCGCGCCGCCATCTCCACCACGCGCGAGCGCGACCTCGTGAGCTTCCTCCTGCACGCCAAGGAAGGGCGCGAGGAGCTCCTGCCGCTGATCGACGTCGCCGACATGCGCGACGAGCGCCTGCGCGAGCTGCTCGCGGCGCTCAAAGCGCGCCCCGACGCCGACGCCGAAGCGTTCATGACCGACCTGGCCGACGACGCCACGCGCAGCCTGCTCGCCGCGCTGCTCGTCGACGACCGGGCCCCCGAAGATCGGAGCGCGCTCGTGGCGCAGTTCCGCGTCCATCTCGAGCGCGAGCAGCGATTGAAGCGCCAGCGTGCGCTGGCCCGCGTGATCGCCGAGACCCAGGCGAGCACGGGGTCGGCTGCCGCCGTCCATGACGACCAGTTCCGGGCCCTGCACGCAGAGAGCAAAGTCGTGTACGGGATCGCGGGCGGCGTCGCGCAGTCGCTGGAACACGGGCCCCGCGGCCCTCAAGGAGTCGAGACGAATGAGTGAAGAACCAAAACTGGAAGAGCTGGACCGCCTCATCTCGAAGGGCAAGCAGAAGGGGTTCCTCACCTACGACGAGGTGAACGACGCCCTGCCCTCGAACATCGTGTCGTTCGACCAGCTCGACGACATCATGATGATGTTCGGGTCGATGGACATCGAGGTGGTCGACTCGGCCAAGGCCGCGCGCCTGCCGTCCGAGGTCGAGCGCCCGACCCCCGCGATCGTCGAGCCCGACGACGACGACGGGCCCGCCGAGCCCATCGACCTCACGCCCGGCCCCGTCGGCCGGACCGAGGACCCGGTGCGCCTCTACCTGCGGGAGATGGGCCGCGTGTCGCTGCTCACGCGCGAGGGCGAGATCGCGCTCGCCAAGCGGATCGAGGAAGGCAAGCACCAGGTCACGCGCGCGATCCTCTCGACCAACCTCGCGCTCGAGCGCTTCCACGAGCTGCGCGACGCCCTGCGCAAGGGCGACATCGGCGTGAAGGAGATCGTCGACGTCAACGACGAGGAGTTCACGGAGGAGAAGGAGGCCGCGCTCACGCGCCAGGTCATCGCCGCCTTCTCGAACGTCGACCGCATCCTGCGCGACCGCGACAAGATCATCGCCGCGGCCAAAAAGCTCAAGGCCAAGACCGGCGCCGGCGGCAAGAAGAAGGCGAGCGCCAAGGGCGCCAAGCTCCCCGCGTGGAAGACGCAGGAGCTGAAGGCGCAGAAGATGTCCGAGAAGGTCATCGAGAACCTCCGGAAGATGAACATCGGCAACCAGATCATCGACCGTGAGGACTCGGACCACCTCCGCCGCGGGCTCGTGCAGCGCCTGCGGAGCCTCGTGGAGGACATCGAGCGCGCCGAGCGCGTGATCGAGCTGTGGACGAACGGCAACGGCAAGGCGCGCGAGGAGCGGCAGAACCTCCTCTACGTCTCGTTCGGCGAGCCGGGGGCCAACGGCCTGGCGGGGCAGAGCGACCTGCACCTGAAGGCGGCCAAGAAGTTCGGCACGCTCAAGCAGCAGCAGGTCTGGGTCTCGCAGCAGGAGATCAAGGCCGCGGAGCAGCGCGCCAACGCCAAGGCCGAGGACCTCAAGAAGGTCATGTCGGTCATCAAGCACGGCCAGTTCAAGGCCGCGCTCGCGAAGAAAGAAATGGTCGAGGCCAACCTCCGGCTGGTCATTTCAATCGCCAAGAAATATACGAATCGTGGTCTTCAATTCCTGGACCTCATCCAGGAGGGCAACATCGGCCTCATGAAGGCCGTCGACAAGTTCGAGTACCGCCGCGGCTACAAGTTCTCGACGTACGCGACGTGGTGGATCCGGCAGGCGATCACGCGCGCCATCGCCGACCAGGCGCGCACCATCCGCATCCCGGTCCACATGATCGAGACCATCAACAAGCTGATCCGCACCTCGCGCCAGCTCGTGCAGGAGCTGGGCCGCGAGCCCACGCCGGAAGAGATCGCCGTCAAGATGGAGGTGCCGGTCGACAAGGTCCGCAAGGTCCTCAAGATCGCGCAGGAGCCCATCTCGCTGGAGACCCCGATCGGCGAGGAGGAGGACAGCCACCTCGGCGACTTCATCGAGGACAAGCAGGTGGTCTCCCCGGTGGACTCGATCATCGGGCTGTCGCTGCGCGAGCAGACCAACAAGGTCCTGAACACGCTCACCCCGCGCGAGGAGAAGGTCCTGCGCCTCCGCTTCGGCCTCTCCGACGGCTGCGAGCACACGCTCGAAGAGGTCGGCCAGGATTTCGCGGTCACCCGCGAGCGCATCCGGCAGATCGAGGCGAAGGCGCTGCGCAAGCTGCGGCACCCCTCGCGCTCGAAGAAGCTCCGGAGCTTCCTCGAGTCATGAGCTGGAGGCACTGCCCTTTGAACATGGGGGCCCCGCAGCTCAGGACCCCCAAACCCCCACGGGCCCATAGCTCAACGGTAGAGCGCCCGGCTCATAACCGGTCAGGTCTTGGTTCGAATCCAGGTGGGCCCACCAGCAGACCAGTGGAGACAACGTGAGTCCCGAGCTGACGGCACTGATCGACCTGCAAACGTACGACACGAAGATCGCGGCCCTGGAAACCGAGGCCGCGCGGCTGCCCAAGCAGATCGAGGCGATCCAGGCCTCGCTGGCCGAGGCGAAGAAGACGGTCGACGCCTTCAAGGCGAAGATCGAGCAGACGCGCAAGGACCTGCGGGGCAAGGAGAAGGACCTCGAGGTCCACGCCGCCAAGCGCGCCAAGGAAGAGACGCGCCTGTACGAGGTGAAGACCAACAAGGAGTACTCCGCCGTCCTCCTCGAGATCGAGGAGGTCAAGCAGGTGAAGGCGAAGACCGAGGAGGAGATCCTGGCCTTGATGGAGATGCAGGAGCGCCTCGCCGTCGACGTGAAAGAGGCCGAGGCGCGGCTCCGCACCCGCGAGGAGCAGGCGAAGCAGGACGAGGGCGTGGTGCGCGCCAAGCTCACGAAGGTGGAAGCGGAGCTCTCCGGCCTCCGCACGGAGCGCGCGGCGCGCGCCAAGGCGCTCCCCGTCAACCTGCTCGCGAGCTACGAGCGGATCATGAAGGCGCGCGGCGGCACCGCGGTCGCGTCCGTCGGCTCCGCGGCGATCTGCGGCGGCTGCCGCATGAGCATCCGGCCCCAGGCGCTGATGGAGCTGCGCGTCGCCACCGGCCTGATGAACTGCGAGAGCTGCGGCCGCTTCCTCTACTGGCAAGAGACGCCCTGAGCGCGGTCGTCGTCTACACCGACGGCGCCTGCCGCGGCAACCCCGGCCCCGGCGGCTGGGCCGCGGTGATCTTCGACGGCGCCGCCGAGCGCGAGCTCTCCGGCGGCGAGCCGCACACCACGAATCAGCGCATGGAGCTGCGCGCGGCGATCGAAGCGTTGACCGCCCTGCCGAGCCCGCGCGACGTCGCCCTCTACACCGACTCGACCTACGTGATGAACTGCTTCGTCCAGCGCTGGTGGGTGCGCTGGGAGCGCACCGGGTGGCGCGGCGCGATGGGCCAGGCCGTCGCGAACCGCGATCTCTGGGAGCGGCTCATCGCCGAGACGCGCCGCCACACGGTCGCGTGGCACTGGGTGAAGGGCCACAGCGGCGACCCGCTGAACGACCGCGTCGACCGGCTCGCCCGCGCCGCGAGCGTCAGCGCCACTCCGACAGCCCCGGGCCCCGGCGCCGGCTGAGCCCGGCGGTACAATCGCGCCGTTGATGCGCCCCCGTCATTTCCGCGTCCTCACCCTGCTGCTCGTCCTCACCCTCGCGCTCGCGGGCTGCGGCATGCTCCGCCGCGGGACCGCGTCCCCCGATCTCGTCCGGCTGACGGTCCTACAGATCAACGACGCGTACCAGCTCGAGCCTGTCGACGAGGGCAAGCGTGGCGGCATGGCGCGCCTCTCGACGCTCGTGAAGCAAATCCGCGCGAAGAATCCGAACACGCTGTTCGTGGTGGGCGGGGACTTCCTGTCCCCCTCCGTGCTGTCGACGTACCTCAAGGGCCGGCAGATGATCGCGGTCCTCGACGCGATCGGCGTGGACGCGGTGACGTTCGGCAACCACGAGTTCGACTTCGGCGCGCAGGTGCTGCTCGAGCGCATGCGCGAGTCGCGCTTCGTGTGGATCTCCTCCAACGTACGCGACCCGCGCACGGGCAACCCGTTCGGCGGCGCGCAGCACGACCGGCTGATCACGCTGGGCGGCCTGCAGGTCGGGCTGCTCGGGCTCACGCTCGCGGAGACGACCCACCGCGCGGCCGGCGGGCAGGCGGCGAAGTTCGAGGACCCCTTGAAAGTCGGGATCGACACCGCGAACGGCCTGCGCCGGCGCGGCGCGCACGTGGTGATCGCGATCACGCACCAGGACATGGCGGACGACATCGCCCTCGGCGAGAAGGCCGCGATCGACCTGATCACCGGCGGCCACGAGCACGAGCCGCTCATCGCCGAGGCCGGGCGCGCGGTGATCACCAAGGGGGGCAGCGACGCGCGCTACCTCGTGCAGGTCGACCTGTGGCTCACGCGCGACGGGCGCCTCGTCGAGCGCTCGTGGACATTTCACGAGGTCAGCGCACGCATCCCGCCCGACCCGGCGATCGAGAAGATGGTCGCGCGCTACACGGCGGAGTTCGAGAAGGCGCTGGGCGGCACGATCGGCCGCACCGACGTGGCCCTCGACGCCCGCCGGCAGATCCTGCGCACGCAGGAGGCCGCCGTCGGCAACTTCGTCACCGACGTCATGCGCGAGGCGCTCACCGCGGACGTGGCGGTGATGAACGGCGGCGGCATCCGCGGCGACAAGATCATCCCGCCCGGCCCGCTCACGAGCCGCGACGTCTACGGCCTGGTCCCGTTCAGCAACGCGGTCGTGAAGGTGGAGCTGACGGGCACGGCGCTGCGCCAGATGCTCGAGCACGGCCTCGCGCAGGCGGACAACCAGGGCGGCGGCTTCCTGCAGGTGTCCGGCGTCCAGCTCACGTACGACGCGCGCCGTCCGGCGGGCAGCCGCCTCGTCGACGTCAGCGTCGGCGGCAAGCCCCTCGATCCGAACGCGCGCTACTCGGTGGCGACGATCGACTTCATCGCGAACGGCGGCGACGGGCAGACGGCGTTCCGCGGCGCGCGCCGGCTGGTCACGGCGAACAACGCCCCCGACCTGCCGACGCTGATCCTGCGCGCGGTGGAGGCCAAGAAGACGATCGCCCCGGCCGTCGAGGGCCGCATCCGCGCCGCGGGCCCGAGATCGAGCCTGTTCCGGGGCGTATACTTGTCGAGCGCCAGAGAAGATCGGACGGTCGCCGGTCACTTCGCGTGACGGGAGGAAAGTCCGGGCTCCGCAGGGCAGGGTGCTGGCTAACGGCCAGGGGGGGCGACCCCACGGACAGCGCCACAGAAAGCAAACCGCCGCGGCCGTGGAAGCGGCTGCGGTAAGGGTGAAACGGTGAGGTAAGAGCTCACCAGCGGCGCGGGTGACCGCGTCGGCTCGGCAAACCCCACCCGGAGCAAGGTCGAATAGGGGAGCAATGGGACGGCCCGTCCCGCTCCCGGGTCAGACCGCTGGAGACGCCGGGCAACCGGCGCCCTAGAGAAATGACCGTCGCCCCGCAAGGGGGACAGGACCCGGCTTACAGATCTTCTCTGGCGCTTTCTGACCTAGGCCCCCCTGCTGACACAAGAGAGCGGAGCCATCTCAGGTCGCGCGCCTTGTCACCACGTGACCGAGCCGGGTCGGCTTCCAGGGCATACGCAACGAGAAAGCGAAGTCCCCAGTTCACCGCCAAGCCCAGCGACGCGCGGCGGTTTGCCTCTACGAGAATCGTACGCCGGTCCGTGACCCCAGCGTTGACGAGTGCTTCACAGAAGAGATCCTTGAACAGCGACGCTGGTGTTCCTAGCGGCAATCCGAAACGCGCCGCATCGGTCGACGCGACGCGACGTCGAAGCTCGGACACATTGTTGAGCGCAGCCAACCAATGTCTTGCGGTCGGAACCACGCCATGACGTCGACAGGCCGCCGCGAGTGCAAGGGTCAATGGCTTGTAGAGCGATCCGTCGGAATCGACTGGTGCATCGATGATCGTCTTCGCGTTGCGAGAGAGCACCTCGACAATCGCGGCATCTCTATGGGCTGGACTCGACGAGATGTCGAAATACACGGAGCTCCACAAGCACACGATTTCATTGAACCAGTCTGCCAACTCGGCGGCGACCGACGCGAGCTTCCTGTCTGATCGGCTGGTTCTCATGCGACTTCAAGCGTATCGGCAGGCTTCTGAAACCGGTCCAGGACATCGAGATGAATGAGCCCTTCGCCGGTTTCAGCGAGCCTCTGACCCGCAAGCAGGCGTACCGCATTCTCCACCGTGATCAGCCGCTCGACAGTCAGCCCGCCCTCGCGACCACTCTCGAGGCGACTGACATTACCCTTCGTCGTACGCAAGACCCTTGCTAACTGCTCCTGCGAAATGCCGTGTGCGCGACGAAAGACCCCGAGCCGGACGCCGAGAGCCGCAGCAAACTGCCGCCGTTCCGCGTGCCGCCGGGACAGCGCATCGATCGCGGCCCGCTCGACCGACGGCGGTACTCGGAGGATCTCGCCGCGCTCGAACGCTGCGAGAAACCCCACGTCGGCACGTCGCTCACTCGCGGTTCGCGGGTCGGTACGGTATCGCCGAATCGGCATTCACCCTCTCCTTGGTTTACGGCGTCTGCGCCCCTGCTCCCGACTGCGACGACGGAAATACGCCGTAATGGGCCATACGGCTCCGCCTTGCCATCGCCACACCATTGTCAGCGGCTTCCCTAAGCGCGCGGTCCCGACGCTCACAGCGTAGGGACCATGCTCGTTATGACGCTTCTCGGCGAGATCGCGCCTCTCGGGGTCGTGCCAGGCGGCGTCGAAGTCCAAGTCCGAGACCCCGTGGCGGGCCCGGATGTGCTGCTCCTGCCACAGGCCCCACAGGATCTCAGCCACTCACACACGTTATCCGTAAAGATAACTTATGCAATAGGGCATCGCGCCCACAACCGCCTGTGACGACCAGGCAGGACCACGACATGCGGAGCGACCCAGCGGCGCGCGGACACGGCAGTCTTCAGCGCAGGCCGTGGCGCAGCAGCCGGCCCGAGAACCTCTGCGTCGGCTGGTCGTCCCTGATCGTGACCTCGCCGTTCACCAGCACCCACTTGTAGCCCCGCGCGCGCTGGATGCGCCGCCACTCCCCGCCCGGCAGATCGTGCGCGATCTCGTCGTCCAGCACCGCGAGGTTCTCGTAGTCGTACACGATGATGTCGGCCGGCGCGCCTTCGCGGAGCACGCCGCGGTTCTTGAAGCCGGCCACCTGCGCGGGCAGCGCGGAGAGCCGCCAGTGCGCGTCCTCCAGCGAGAGCAGGCCGTGCTGGCGCACGACCTTGCAGAGCGTCTCCGTCGGATAGCGGCCCGCCGTGAGGAACTTCGTGTGCGCGCCGCCGTCCGAGACGCCGAACAGCACGTACGGGTCGTCGACGATCTCCTTCAGGTGCTCGATGCGGCCGTTCGGCGGCGCCGCGAAGAACTCCGTCCGGAGATCCTCGTCGACCGCGAGATCGAGCATGACGTCGACCGGATGCTTGCCGGTCTTCTCCGCGATCAGGCCGAGCGTGTGGTCCTGCCACTGCTTGTTGCGCTCGAGCCGCGGCCCTAAGACGACGATGCCCGGCAGCGGCCCCGTCGCGGTGATCGGCAACTGCTTGCGGAGCGCCGCGCGCCGTGACGGATCGGCCAGCTTCGCGCGACGCTCCTCACGCGTGCCCGTCGTCGCCTCGCGCCACGGCGGCGAGTCGTCGAAGAGGTTCCACTCCTCGAACGTGAAGGTGAATCCCGCGTCGGTCGTGAGCCCCTGCCCGACCACGCGGATGCCGCGCTCCCGGCAGCTCTTGAGCCAGCTCAGCACGCGGCGATGGATCTCCGGACGGTGGTCGAACGCCTGCACGACGTTCATCACGATCGGACGGCCCGACAGCTCGGCCATTTCCTCGTAGAAGAGCTGGTCGCGCCGGTTGTCCCCCGAGATCATCAGCATCTGCATGCAGCCGTCGTTGCGCTCGCGCAGCACCTGCGCCAGCGCGCGGCAGGTGTCGTCGTGCATCACGTCCGTCACCATCGGCGAGCCGTCGAAGTCGCACTGCACCGCCGCGGGCCCGTCGGGCAGCATCCGCTGCGCCGACCACCCGCAGCCGCCCGCGTCCATCGCCTCGCGGAGCAGCCGCTGGATCTCCGCGTGCTGCGCGTCGGTCGGCCGCACGCCGGCCTTCGCGGCCTCGAGCCCGAGCACCCACACGAGCAGCGGGCCCACCGGCACGAACGGCAGGATGTTCATGGCCTTGGGCGTGCGCTCGACGCTGTCGAGGAACTGCGGGAAGCTGACCCAGTCCCACGGCAGCCCGGCGCGCATCGACGCGAGCGGGATCGCCTCCACGCGCGTCATCGTGAGCATCGCGCGCTCGCGCTCGTCCGGCCGCACCGGCGCGAAGCCGAAGCCGCAGTTGCCGATGACGACCGAGGTGATGCCGTGCCAGCTCGAGAGCGTGCAGTACGGGTCCCAGAAGACCTGCGCGTCGTAGTGGGTGTGGAGGTCGATCACGCCGGGCGCGACCACGAGGCCGTCGGCGTCGATCACGTCGTGCGCATCGTCGGCGTCCACGCGGCCGATCGCGGCGATGAGCCCGTCGCGGATGGCAACGTCGCCGCGGAAGCGCGGCGCCCGGCTGCCGTCCACGATCATGCCGTCCTTGATCACCCGGTCGTAGCGCGGCATCGGATCGACTATACAATCCAAGGCGCATGGACGCCGAGACCGACGCGCTGTTCCAGACCATCCGCAGCGAGATCAAGCACGAGGACGACCTCATCGGTCAGCGCGTGAGCTGGTTCACCGCCTCGCAGGCGTTCCTGCTCACCGCGCTCGCGATCGCGCACCAGGGCAAGACCACGCTGCCCACCCCGGCCACCAACGCGCTGTTCCCGCTGATCCCGATCATCGCGCTCGCCTCGTCGGTGGTGATCTTCTTCGGGGTGCTCGCGGGCATCGCGGCGCTGCTGCAGTGGCGCGCGCGGCTGCTCGCGCTGTGCGAGCGCGCTCCGGCGCTGCCGCGGCTCACGCACGAGGGGTGGATCATGACGCTCGGTTGGAGCGCGCCGATCGCGCTCCCGATCGTCTTCATCCTCGCGTGGGTCTACCTGCTCGTCCACGGCTACCGCGCCGGCTGACCCGGCGCGATCCGTCAGGCGGCGCGGTCGCGTGAGGCCGGCACGGCCGGCTCGACCGTCTCGACGATCGCCTCGCGCACGCGCGCGGCGACCGCGGCGACCGCGTGGAGATAGAGCGCCAGGACCGGCGCCCACAGCAGCGCGTACGCGGCGAGCGCCTCGGCGTTCCAGGCGCGGCGCACGAACCACTGCCACCCCATCAGCGGCGCCACGACGTGGAGCGCGAGGAGCCAGAGCGCGCACGCGTAGGCGACCGACGCGAGCAGCATCTCGGGCAGCCGGCGACGGCGCCCGGCACGCTGGCGCGACACGACCGACGCGAACACCACCCCGAACGCGCCGGCGATCGTCAGGTACACGAGGACACCGGCGACGGCAACGGGCACGGCCGGCGAGCTCGGATCGACGGCGCCGGGGCCGAGGAGAATGCCGGCGGCGCGCCGGATCGGGGCCAGCGCCCACGCGGGGCCGAGCGTCACCGCGGCGGTGGTGACCTCGCCCGCCATGGCGAGCAGGCCCCCGAGAATGCCGCCCACCGCGCCGTGGCCGAGCCAGGCGGCGTCGGGCGGGGCCTCGGCGCGGCGATCCCGGCCGATCGAGCGCCGGTACTGCGCGAGTCGCGACGCGTGTCTCACGGCGTGCTCCCCCCGCCACCGGAAGGTGCAGCCGCGATGCCAGCGAGCTCCACGGGCACGCGCTATGCAGTTTCTCCACGCAGTGCCCGGGAAGCCCGGGATGGAGGCAGGGATATGGACGGTATTCGCGAGAACGAGTGGCGGGCGTGGCCCGTGGCGTGGAGCGGCATCTGGGTCGGCACGCTGGCCGCCCTCGCCGTGGGGCTCATCATCGGATTGATCGGGTACGCGGTCGGCGCGCACGAAGTGGCGTCGCCGCGTCCGACGGATGCGGGCAAGCTCCGCATCATCGCGGTGGTCTTCAACATCCTGGGCGCGTTCTTCGCGTTCGTGGTGGGCGGCTGGGTCGCGGCACGGATCGCGGGCATCCAGCGCGCGGAGCCGGCGATGCTGCACGGCGCGGTCGTGTGGCTGGTCGGTGTCTCGGCGCTGATGCTGCTGGCCGGCCTCGGCGCGACCGCGTATTACGGCACGTGGTACGGCGGCCTCGCGGGCCCCGCGACCATGCGGAGCGCGGTGCCGATGGATCCGGAAGTCGCGCGCATCGTCCGGAACGCCGCGTTCGGCAGCGTGGTCGGCCTGCTCACCGGCCTGATCGGCGGCGTGCTGGGCGGCTGGCTCGCGTCCGGCGAGCCGATGTCGATCCGGTACTACCGCAGCCGTTGGACGGAGCGCCACGCCTCCGTTCGTCGCGTGGCGTAAGGAGGCACACATGGCGTTGATCCTGCTCTGGCTGCTCGGCGCTCCGCTGAGCTTGCTCTTGATCCTGTTCCTGTTCGGCGTCGGCCGCTGAGCCGCGCGGGAGGGGCCGGCAACGGCCCCTCCCCTCACCCCGCGATCACCTCGGCGTAGTCGCTCACGCGGCCCGCGCGCCGCACGTGCGCGGCGCCGTAGTGCTCGGCCAGGCCCTGGCACAGCAGCGGCAGCGCGATCGTCACGTCCGCGAAGCACATCACGTTGACGCCGTCCGGCGTCTCCTTGCCCCATGAGAAGCACTCGCTCGACACGCTGGCGCCGCCGAGGCCGCCGAACACCGTGTTGTCGGTGGTGATCTGGATCGCCGCCCGGTGGGGCGTCGCCGCGCCGCCGCGGATCGCGCACACGCTCGTCGCGGTGATCTGGATGAAGTCCTTCGGCACGCCGCCGCCGAGGAACACGGCGGCGGTCCCGCGGTCGGGCGCCATCGCGCGGTCCATGATGCGCAGCGCGATGTCGTAGTCGCGGAAGAAGTCGACGGCCGGTCCCTGCGCGCCGCTCTCGCGGTAGCCTTCCGCGAGCGGCCCGTCGTGCGCGGCCGGGACGAAGAGCGGCACCCCGTGGCGCGCGCATGTCGCGGCCACCGACCCGCCGAGGCCCTGCGCCTCCAGCCAGCGCCCGTACTCCGTCATGAAGCGTGCGCCGCTGATGGTCGCGTGCTTCCAGGTGCGCTCCAGGTGCTGAAAGAATCCGGCGGTGAACGTCTCCATCGCGTCGTAGTCGTCGGCGCTGACCACGTGGTCGTAGAAGCGGTAGCGCCGCGCGCGCCACAGCGCGGCGTCGTCGACGTGCTCGGGGTCGACCTGCTCGTACACCGCCCCGCGCAGCTCGAGCACGTCCTCGGTGACGTTCGCGCACGTGGAGGCGACGAGGTCCACGTAGCCGCGCTCGATGAGCCAGGTCACGAGCGGCCACTGCCCCGCGCTGGCGAGCGAGCCCGCGAGGCCGAGGCAGATGAGGCCGGAGCCGTCGATCATCGCCTTCCACGCCTCGAACGCCTCGCCGAGCTTGCGTCCCTGGAACGCCGAGCGCCGCATGCGCCCGAGCAGCGCGCTCACCGCGGGACCGCCCGCCGCCGCCACCCGGAGCGGCACGCGCGGGGCGCCGCCGTTTTCCTCGCTCATTCACCCTCCCTCACGGAGAATCGGCGCTAGAGCATCGCACCAATGCGCGGCGAGCCACAATCCACCGTCACCGAGCGCTTCGACGCCATGGCGGAGCACTACGACGTGCTCGAGCCGTGGTACGAGCACCTGTAC
>Ga0194121_10004085_pt1 | contig 21463 bp, 26 predicted proteins | sample TA2MahCa50mmetaG_FD_148609 | JGI IMG/M metagenome (GOLD analysis project Ga0194121, IMG submission 148609) | Freshwater microbial communities from Lake Tanganyika, Tanzania - TA2015020 Mahale Deep Cast 50m | ecosystem: Environmental > Aquatic > Freshwater > Lake | place: Tanzania: Lake...
TAAAGTCTTCTTGAATACAATTGAATATCGGTTTATCAAACCAACATAAATCTACACCGGTTATTTCATAATCATTATTTAATTCTGTAAATAATTTTGTTCCGATATATCCATTACTGCCTAAAAGTAATATTTTCTTTTTCATAGACATTCTTTAAAATTCAAAGTAGTTTTTACATCTTTATTATAAATAGGTTTTACAAAAGTATCAATATCGTACTCAGGAAGTCTACCCCATTTTTTTATAAATTTTTGTATGTTAATTTGTTCTGCATTTGTTTGTCTAGATGATTTTTTATTAAAGTCATCTTTAGCTTCATCTCTGAAATGGCTTCCTCTGGCACTAAAATGATAAACTACTGATTTGCTAGTCATTTTAAATTCATACCCCTCTAATTGCATTCTTATAAACAAATCTACATCTTCCCAACTAGCAGGAGAAAATAATGGATCGTTACCACCAATATATTTGTAATCAGATACTCTACAAAAAAAACCTGCCCCGCCGCCTTTTCTAACAACGACATCATTATTTTCTGAAAATTGTGTTGCCCAATTATCAAACCAATTAAAATCAAAATTATTAAAAAATTCACCAAACTCATCTTTATTTACAAATACAGTTCCTGGTCTATAATTTGGATCATTTGGAAATATTTTTGGCTGAATTCTAAACGATGATGCAATTAGTTTTGTATCAGAATCTATGTTTTCATATAACTTTAATAGTTCTAAATCTTGATTTGGTGCAATCCACATGTCAGAATGGATAATGTTTACAAATTCAGTTTCTGCCAAGTGTACACAATTATTCATACCTCCACCAATTCCTTTTGGCTGTGTGTTATGTTCGATTAGATACCTTAATCCTAATGATTTAGAGTTTTCATCAAGCCATTGATCTGTACCATCTGTACAATTTTCTGCATATACAATTATAGGCTGATTCTTAAAAAACGCATTTTTTCTAACGGACTGTATGGCTAATTTAAGATAGTCTAAATTATTATTAGTAGAGATACATGTTGTTATTAAATGATTTAATGTAGCAGTCATGTTCCATTTATGTGTTTTTGTAAATGTATATCCATATGATATTAGATAGTTAAGTAACTGTATAGTCTTAGGACCACCACTATATTTAGGGCCATCGATATGTATATCCTCAAAAATAATATTTTGTATTTTATACTTATGTAAATCTATAGACATGATTATATCAGCATCAAACCCTTCTGCATCAATAAATAAATAATCTAACGTATCTATTGTATATTTATCAAACAACTCATGAATATGCATACACTTGACAATACGTTCGTCAATATCAATATCAGCGATATGATGATCAACTAAATGATTTCTATTAAATGATCCTATACCTGTATGCTGTTTACTTGTATAAAATGATAACTCAGTAATACCCGTTGTACTAATAGCTACTTGTTCTAAATGTATATTATTAATATTCTGATAACAGTTTTTTATTTGCTGTTCATATTCATGTAACGGTTCAACTAATATTCCTAACTCAACATCTTTATCCTTTACAAGTTCATATACATCATCGTTAGCGACACTAGTACCAACTTGTACAAATTTAATTTTATTCATTTATTACTCCGTTTTGATTTGCAAAAAAATTATACCAATGCATTGCTACATTATGATATGAATATACATCGAGTAATCTTTTTCTAGCATTTTCAGCAATATATTGATAATTCTTATAATTTCCTAATATATTCATAACTATTTCCGATAAATCTGAATAATCTGCTTTACATGGTATATATGTTTCATTAGCAATAAAAAGATTAGGTTCAGTTAATACGTTACTCATATCAGGTTTAATTACTATACATCCATGTTGTATAGACTCTAGATCTCTATAACATAATTCACCCATGCCATATGGTGATACTGATATTTTAGATCTGTTAAGTACATGAGCCGATGTATTAGTATCTAATTGCTGTGTTACTTTATTTATAGCTAACTTATTTAGCTCATCCCAGACCGCTACACGATGATTTGCATAGTATGTATCAGTACGTACTTCATGATCATAAACTTCTTTAGGTATGTATGTCTGAAATACAGCTGCTGCATCGATATCCTTTACATTGTAATCATATAATTGATGTAACTGTGGCCAGTTATGTCCTACATTATAACCGCATAATTTAAGTTTAGAATATTCATCTACTGATAAGTCATAACTAACATCTAATGCAGATCCTTGTCCAAAAAACCATTTGCCAATAACGCTAGGTTTAGCATATTCTTCACGAGTTAATAATTGTTTTTTAAACAAATATTTAGCATTTGAATTCTTAAATACTTCATATGCTGCCATTAAAGATGTTGAGTCACCTCCATGTACAAGAAAATAATCACCTGTTTTTTTTGATAAGTTTTCAATGCCATATTCAATACTCTGCTGTAATGGTAGATTTGATTTTATATACTGTACTGTATCAATTAATTCATAATCGTAACTATCACTATCAACTAGTTGTATACTATAGTCAGGTAAAATGTCTTTAGCGAACATAAGTCCGCTAAAGCATTTAATATTATTTGGATCGGATAATTTTATACGTATCATACGCTAGCATGGTTCATTTTAATATCTTCAAAACCCTCTTCATACTTTTTTACCATTTCGTTTTTATAACCAACACGTATTTTATTCAATAATACTTTGAGAACTATCCCGTGTTACTTCTTGAGTATATGTATCTTTAACATCACTTTGGGTCATTACAACTATAATCACATTATCACCGTTATTGATATGTTTTTTTAGTGTCCCAAAACAACCAAATTCTAAATCATCGGGATGTGCCCCAATCCCTAATATATTTCTCATAACTTTATAATAAATACAAATTATATACTAACAACACCAGCTTTTTGAACTACTTTTGTAGAACACTCGTTTGCGAATTGTATGGATTTTTTTATATCACCACTATCCAAATATTCTTTAACTAAACCAGCCAAAAAAGTATCTCCCGCACCAGATACATCTTTTACAGAAACTACAGGCACATTAAAAATAGAACCATCATACTCACATCCATCTTTTCCTTTTGTTATTATCAACTTTTTATTAAAGTAAGTGTTTGTTTGTATTTGTTCATAGTTTTTTTGATACTCAAATTCATTTATTTTTATAAATTGTATATTTTTAGCCCACTTACCAAGCTTCTTCTTTGTATCCAAAAATGTAATAGGATGTTTTATGGAAATATATTCTATATCATATTCGGTTAAAAACCCTTTACAATAATCACTTATAACAATAGCATCATAATCATTCCATTTTGTATTTTCTAATAAAGAAAAATCTATTTTATCAGATTTATCATTTTCATCAACCCGCATAACCATTTGGCCTGAACGATTATCCATAAATCTTGTTTTTATTATTGCATTATTATTTGTTAATATTTTACAATCAACCCCCAATGATGATAGATTTGCAAAAACATTACTCGCCATTCCACCATTTTCTTTTTCATACAATGGATTCAAAACAGGAACAGGCGCTTCAGGACAAATTCTACTTATATGACAATATATAAATTTATCTAAACAACTATCGCCAATTATCAAAACGTTTTTCATAATTTAAGAACTTGCGTGATTCATTTTAATATCTTCAAAACCCTCTTCATACTTTTTTACCATTTCGTTTTTATACCCAACCCGTATTTTATTCAATTCCCTAATTTGAATAGCTCTCCTACCAACCTCTTCAAGCCCCAACTCATCCTCTTTTCCTTTGCGAATATCGGATTCTAAATCCCATATTTTTCCATTTATTTCAAACAATTTTGTGGAAAATTCTTCTATATCATTATAACCACTCATCTCATGTCTGAGTAAATCTATTTCAGATTGATTATCAGCACCTGCTCTAATATTTTTTAAACAAGCGATAGAAAATCTATCAACTATTTCACTAATTGGCATTTTCATATTAAGAACTTTTTTTTATTTCATTAAACACATCATTCATTGTATATGTAGAATTTTGAATTTTTAAGCTTGCTAAATTTTGTTTAGACATTTTTTCTAAAATTATCCACCAATTACCCTTAGCAGTACCACAAAATCCACGCGGATTATTTTCATTATCAATATATAATCGTTTACGAGGATGTCGTCTATTATGTACTCTAAGTATATTTTTAATAACAAATTGAACAAAATTATCACCCATTATAAGTTTAGCCATATCAGCAAAACTAGTATCCTCACCAGAGCATAACAGTGATTGGGGTATATTAACTCCCGACTTAATAAGATCTGATTTTATTACAAGACACGAACCGTCAAACTTGGGTATATTTAAAATTCTTATATCTAATTCACTAGCCTTACTATTCACTTCATACATTTGCTCTAATGTCATATACGATTTACTAGATGCTATATTATTTAATGACCAATCATTATCATCTATAAATTGCATATTGGTAAAATCATTATGTTCAATAACTTTCCAGCTATCATCCCACATTTTTCTTTCACTAAAAAACAAAACATATTTAAATATATTTTGGGAAATAGCATATTCATCAATTTTTTCTATAATAAAGAAAGTTTCTTTTGGCCAAAGGCTATCAGTTTCACCCCATAAGACAAAATTATTTTGAGTACAATAATTATAGTTTAAATCACGCCTATAATCAGCAATATTATATACCTCAACATTATTGTCCTTTATATCAATTATTAATTTACATCCAATACGTTCTATACGGTCTACTTGTTGATAGAATCGATTATTTAATTCCTGTATAGATATAACAGATGTATCAATTTGTTCAAAATACTCTGATATATTCCACGTAAAATGGAATGTAATATTTTCTTTATTTTCAATTTCTTGTATCATACCGATACAGGAATCAATATATTCAGGTAACATTTCTATTTCATAGAACATTACATGAACTCCTACTATGTATTTATTATTTAATTTCATACGTAATTATTTTTAACAACATCCCAAGTTTGTTTCATTAAGTTATTTCTAGTAACGCCTCGATCTGACCATCCCGAAAAAATCCATGTATAAAAATGTTTTATAAAGTGGGGTGTTTGATCTTCATTGAGCTGCCAATTATGTACTAAAACTTCTCTTCTATATAAATGATTTACCCCATATACAATTGGCAAAAGTTTTATATCTATATTTTTCATACGAAGAAAATAATTAAGAACCGGCTGATCTCTACCTCGTTTAATTAGCTTATCTTCTTTTTCTAAAATACTATTATGATTAATATAATAAAATTCTTTCAATTCCTCTAAAATTTTTTTATGATTTTTATTAAAAATGCAATACCCAGATGCAAAATAATCATTATATCTAAAATTTACATTTGGAAACAAATCTGCATATCCATTAACACTATCATATGTCCATTTTAAATTTTCGTTTCCACGTAATGCGCAAAATTTATGCTCTGTATCATTAAATATATTAGGCATATTCCATTTAACCATAATACTAGCATCGGTGAGTAATATTTGATTGTAATCGGTTATTCCTGCCGATTCTATATAATCAAATACGTCAAACCATCTTTGCCAATTGACTTTATATTTAAGTAAATCAGATTCTTTTGTTTGATTATATTCAACGAAATAATAGTCATTTTTTTCTGCCCAATACTTCCATGTTATTTTAGAATATTCCATCCACTCATAATCACCATAATTATGTTTTTGAATTACTTCCGGGTTATTACTTTTTACACCTACCCAAAATATTACATTTTTATTTTTTTCCATAGAAATATTCATAAGTTTTTTTCATCCAATATAATGTCAACGAATCATTAACATTATTAGGTATTGAGTTAAATTGATAAATCCATCCTAATTTTGTAAATAAAAGATCTTCCGTTAAAATTTCTTTACGTGTAAGATCAATCATATTATACTCATACGGTAATAATTTAAGATCGATATTTTCTCGCTCTACTAAAATATTGAACGGCGTTTGATCTGTTCCCACATGCATCGATTCTATCTGTTTAAGTATATCTTTATTCTGCCAATAAAAATCAGTAATAGTTTTAAAAAATGGTTTATGTGTTTCATTGACAATAATAAATCCACAATCTATATAATTCCAAAACTTAGATTGAAATCCACCAAATGCAAACTTAGAATAATTTTCTAAACTACGAATAACCCAATCATAACTACCATCGTTATGCACGCCTACTAATTTATAATCAGATAATTCAAATACATTGGGGCAATCTGGGTGTACTATAGTGTCCGCATCTAACATAGCTACTTGATCATATTCAATACCATTTGATTCTAAAATATCAAATAAATAATAACGTTGCCAACATATACCCATTTCATTATGATCGACTAAACAATCAGTTAGTATAAATAACTCGGCATTATTTTTATCACACCAAGCTTTCCAACTTTTAATTGAATATTCATAAGGAGCTCGTCTAGACGATGCCCATCTACCATCACCTTTAAGATCAATATCTAAAATAAATACTATATTTTTTTTGTTGCTCATATGTTAATATCTACTATTCCTTTATTACGTTCTATATTAAAGGCATAGGCGCTATTATCACCATTTGGTTTACAATCGTTGATAAGATATCGCGGCCCACCGCCGACTCCCATTATGAGCTGATCATAAAATATACCTACATCACTGAGTTGTTTTATTGTTACATCACGTAATGATTCTTTACGTCCAGTTAATAATATTATATGATATCCTTTCTTTTCCCATTCAAGTAGCTTTTCAATTGTACCACTAAGCAGTTCCATTTGATGTGATGACATTGACGCATGATATGAATCTACATGCCACGTCAATGTACCATCAATATCACATATAATTGTTGCCGGTCTAATTTCCATTTAACTCCATTAATTTAGAATAAATACGTTTTTTAATTTCAGAATCAATATAAGGATATTTTTTCTTAATTACAAGAAATTCTGTATATGATAATACATAATGTCCGCATATTTGTATTAATGCTGTTTTATTTTCAAATGGATTAAAATCGTCCTGTACCCATTTTTCCCATTTTTTAGATTCATAACATATCTTCCAAAATTCAAATAACGTTTCATCATCTTGTATATTATCTAAATAGGTCTGTGTTTCAATCAAACCAAATTCGGGAGCAATATTTATTGCATCTAATCCTAAATTAAATTTTTGTTTAATAACATCTATTGGTATATAATCTCCATTATGCTCTTTTGACAATAATCCATGATACTTACAAACGTTTATCATATCAACTAATCGTTTAGACTCAAAATTCCCCATCTGAAAATTTCCTTTTAGGGATGTACCAGATTGAATTACCAAATATTTTATTTGATTGTAAATTTTTGGTTCGAGTAATATTTTTAAATTATGTATTAATTCATTTAATTCTGATGCATCAAATCTTCTAATAGATTCTTCAGTTCCCACCTCGTATTGAATATTTGGATTAAGTGAATAACAAAATTTAATTAAATTTACTGTATATTCAATACCGTCAGACAATTTTGGATATTGTTTCCATGGATCAATGTGAATTAAATCTAAATATTTGCAATCATCTATAAAAGAAGTCAATCCAGTATCAATGTCATTTCCTTGGCTAGGTCCGCCATGGTCTCGTTGCAACAATATATTACTGCATGATGATTTAACATATTCTGAAAAATCTTTAGTATTCCAATTATTGACATAACCATTATTATGTTCAATTTGTCTTCTAGAAGGTATTAATCCAATTGTATACCCTGTAGTGTTACAAAAATCTATAATAACATCAACTACGTTTTTGGTCATCGGTCCTATAAAATATTTTGGATTCATATAAGTTTAATTATTTTTCTTTCATCTTCAATTATAGGATATTCTTTATAACTAATGTTAAATTCAGTTACCCATTCATAAAAAGCTTTTTGTTCATGCTGTCGATGCTTTTCAATGTCATGATGATTATAATACCATTCATCAAAAACTATAACAGTACCTGGTAATATAAATTCTTTTAATCCGTATAAAACATCGATCGTAGAACTATATAAATCACAGTCTACATGCAATAATGCAATTGGTTTTGCTATTTGTTTATATTGCGGAATTGTGTCCGAAAACCATCCTTTATAAAATGTAACATCTTTTATATCAGGTATTAGTCCATTACAACTCATAGCACCTTTTTTTTCATTAGTACCAATCCAATCTTCGGGCAGTCCTTCAAAAGAATCAAATCCAAAGATTTTAAAAGATTTTGGCAAAGAGTTTCTTAATTGTCTCATGCTACCGCCATTAAATACTCCAAATTCTAATACATGATCATATGTATTATTAATTTCGTTAATAGCTATTGATAAAGTTTTATTCATAGTTTTTTGATATTAGTTGTTTAAATAAATTATATTTTCCAAAATTGAATAAAAATATATTAAATGGATACTCATGTAGCGGAGCCATGTTAATCCATATTATCGAAGTTAATATATTAACTTTTTTTAAGTCATACAAATTATTTTTGATAAAAGTATGTAATAAGTCTTTACATTCATTTAAAATACTATTTGTTAATATATAGCAATTATCTGAAGATGAGTCAAATAAGTTCTTGCCTACTATATCATGATTAACAGTTAAATTATGATTCAATTTAGCTAAGTCATAATACATGTCTCCTATTTCTAAATTACCTGCAAAATCTTGTCTCCAATCGATTAGACAAAATCCATCAGTTGTCTCAATAACATTATCTAAAATAAAATCACCATGAAATTGACTTGGAACTCCACTACATAACCATTCCATGTCTATCATGTCTATTAGATCATAAACATTGGTAATGTATTCGCCATTGATATAGTCAGGTTCAGGATTATTTTTAAGATAATCTGCTATTCGTTTTTTAGTTTTAGTAATGTAAAAATCAAAACATTTGCCTTTAAAATCAATGTTTGGTTTATGAATCCATAGTTTTGTATCGGCCCATTCTAAAAATTCTAAAAATGATTTTTTCTTAACAGATTTTGAAAATAATTCTCCTTCTGCTTTTTTATATTTGTAAAAATTCTCAGTTGAATCTATAATTCCAGGTACTAAATCTTTTAAATATTCAGTTCGTATAACTCGATTTTTATTAATTTCACTATTAGCAAAGAATTTAATTACAAATTCTTCAAAAAAGAATATAGATTCATCTTTTTTATCTAAAACTTCTATACTTGATTTGAATGATTTCCTAGTTTTAGATAATTCTGTTGTATTGCCTACATCATACCAATTATTTCCATCTATCCATTCCCCATAAAAATCAACTTTAGATAACATGTTATTTATAGCATGTACATCTGAGGTATCATTGTGGTTCGAATCGATTAATTTAGATAATTCTGAAAAGAATAAGTTATGGTCTTTTATTCCTGCTACGCCAATGTATGAGAAATCAAAATTTAGTTCTCCTTTTTCATTTATATTGAAAAGCTTATTATTATTTAGATGTAGTGTTCTATATTGAGCCGAGTCTTCTTTATGAGAACCTATAATATAATTAATACTAGGTACTTTAGGATTATAGTTAGTTATAATAGTGTCGGATGCATGAAATATAAATGGGCAGTTTAATTCATGCTTACATTGTAATATTGAATAGCCTAGACTAGATCCAGGTCCTTTATAGTTATCCACTTCAACAAATGTAAAGTTATATGTTGAATAAGCTAATTGAAGGAACTGTTTTACATGATTGCCAAAATGCCCTAATGTAATTACAAACTCGGTGTCTTTCGGATATGATTCTACAATATAAGATATTGCTGGCTTATTGGCAATCCTAATTAACGATTTGTTTGTGTAGTTAGTTAATTCACCTAATCTACTTCCTAATCCACTTGTTGTTATTAATACTTTATATTCGGTCATAGTTATCCTTTATTCTAACAATATCATCTTCACCAAAGTATTCACCATGCTGAATTTCAATAAAGATTAAATCTTCTGTACCGATATTAGTAACACGATGTTTAGTTAAAACGGGTACTAATACTGTATCGCCGACGGTGTATTCATTTTCAATATCATTTAGCATAATAGCGGCCTTACCTTGTACGATTACATATACCTCACTGCGTTTATAATGATATTGATAACTAGGCGCTTGTCCTGGCGTAATTGTAATGCGTTTTACTTTACAAAAACTCGTATCTAATAAATTTTCAAATTCGCCCCACGGTCGTTGTTCTATGTAATTCATAATAAGCTTTTATTAGTTTTTAATACCTCATTTAAGGTTAATTTTTTATATCTGAATATGTAATAATCAGTAGTACTATCATATGCATCATCATATGTAGTTATAGATTTTTTAATAATATTTTCATGCAATAGATTAATTTTTCTTAAATGCCATACTGATAAAAAATGATTTGAAATTAATCTATACCGCGGACATTGATCCGGACGAGTATAGTCATCTAACAAATCAAATAACGACGAAAACAATATCATATTATCAATAGATGAAGCAAAGAAGTGATCAATTATTTCTGTACTATACGGCCAATTATATCTAGGTAAATTAACAGGATATGCTATATGAAACTTTTGCGAATCAAATGATGTTAAATCAATACAATTCTGATAACACAAATCCAATCTAGCATTAATTACTAAATCATATGTTGTATTAGTAGACTCGATATAGTCTATTAATAATTGCATTACTTTTTTTGCACCGTACCATCTAGAATAATGTGCTTGTATTCTACTGTTAGAGGTATGTTGAACATAATGATCAGGCATATCAAAATTAAATTGTGGTATACATTCGATACGTTTGGGTTGATAACAGTCTATGTATGTATCTAGTAATTCCGGTTCCCATGAAAAAATAAAATAATCTATATCAATAGTATCTTGTCTCAATTTATCATGAGTATTTGATGTAAATTTAATAATTTCAGACCGTACATCTAAATCTAACTGTTCATAATTTTTTCCAGATAGTCCACCTATTAATCCATTCATTAAATATGCAACTTTCATATACCGATCCTATTAAAAATTTTTTTATGATATAAACTTAAAAATAAGACCTTCTTTATCAATAAAAGTTTTGCCATTTGCAGCCATAAATCCCTTATCTTCACCAATCCACTGTATAACTTCAATTGAACCATTTTCAATATAAGCATCAATTACAATTTTGATAGTACCACCAACATGTCCATAATCATCCATAATCATTAACGCATCAGGAAAATATTTAATAGCATTCGTAATCATAAAAATTACACCATCGACATCATGCATTGCATCTAAATTAAGTACGTCGGCTTTAGGTAATGCGGACCAATCAGAATAAACATTGAATTCTAAAATTTTTACGTTATTACGCTCATTACACCTATCCGTAGATATTTCAATATTTTTTATATCATATTCTAAACCTAATACTCGATCAAATAAATACGAAAATAATATTGTTGAATTTCCTTGACAACTTCCAAATTCAATAATCGATTTATATTTATTTTCTAAAAAATATAATGCAAGATCTCGTTTAAACTTTTTAGATGTAGTATATTTTGCAGTATCTTTATTTGGAATTGCATCTACTATTTTATATAATTCGTCTATGGATGTAATCATTATTCTAACTCCTTTTTATATTTGTCAAATAAAGCTTTAGGATATGTTTTTATTTCTTCGTTAATTGATATTAAAGCTTCAAATTGTTTTTTTTTAGTTAATTCATAGAAATTATTATAATTGTCAAATCCAGTTTCTGTCCAACTAAATGGATGACAATTTAGCTGCATTTTATTTATTTTAGAAAAGTCAATCTCCAACGGGTTTCCATATTTCCATGTGTGATTAGAATCTGCTAAGTAAAGCACCGGTAAATCATATATATTATATATGTTAGTAAATGTAAAAAACTTACTATCACTCATATTAATAAAACCTGGAATATCTATAATATTTTCAATGTGCTTTCGTAAAGGTCTATGTATTGAAAATTTATTTATTGGATAATCCAGTGCGATTGAAAGTAATTGCGATTGCTTAATTATATACATCTCAACGGACTCTTTTGTTTCATCAAAATTTCCTAAATGTATATGAATTCCTATATCATGCCCTAATTTATGTGTTTGATGAATTAAATCTCTATTCTTATGCGAAAATGGATTATAATTGTTATTACAAATTTGAAATACATATGTAGAACGGATCCCTAATTCAGATTCAACTTGAGCTAAATCCAATGCACACTCAATTGAAAACTCAACGTCATGGCGTATTACACAATATCGTACAGACTCTTTGTTTATTTCATCAAACATTTTGATTGGTATATGTTCTTGTATTCGATTTAATATACAACTATATTCATTATATGAAAAGTTATTCATTTATAATCTCAATATTTTATCAAAATCTATTAGTGATAGGCTGTTTACCTAAATTTAAAAATTTAATTTTATTCATAGCTTAAATATACAAAAGAAAGTTTAATTATCATATGCAATTGATGACGCCGCACCTATTTGGAATAAATAATTTCCTAATCCGCCCATTAAATTTGCTGTTATCATATAGTACTTTCTAAAATTTTATTATATACATCTGTTAAATTATAGTAACAATCTGAATGAATCAAATCACTATAACTAGATCTTTGTTCAGCTACACTTGGATAAACACCGTAAGTATTTCCACGCGACTGAATCATACGTATGTAAAATATATCGATGTTTAATCTATCTGGATTTGAATGATGCCATTGAATACCACCCGTCCATTGGCAATTCGCATATGTATTTAGCATAATATCATATACAGATGAGTTAATGATGTATGCATGTGTCGTTTTTGCAGCTGCTATCAAAGCTAGATTTGAATCTATTAAACGATTATCTTCACCACATAAATTAGCTCCTAAGTATAACATTTCAAAATGTATCCCGTTTCTTTCAATTTGATTGAACATCTCATTTAAAACGTTCAATGTCTCGGGAATAAAACTAACATCATCTTCTAATATTAGAATATTTTTATATTCACGTTCTTTAGCTAACTTAATACATTCGTAATGTGATTTAGTACATCCTATAATACCTGGTTGTATATTAGCAGCAGATATTCTTTCTACCTCATTTTCAATTCCTAACTTTTTAAATTCTTCAATTGATTCATACCAACGATCGGTACGCGAATCTAAATTTATACAAAATATTTTATCAACATTCCTCACACTGTAACTCCTTTTAAATTTTTGAATATGTCATATAAATGTAATGCTACAAAAATTAAATCTAAATCAATGTTGGTAATGTTTCCCACTCAGACCAATTAATAAATGATCCATTAAATACAAATGGATATCCCCAAAAACCAATAAAACACTCATTCCCAACTGAATGATGAAAGGCATATGGTTGTTTATCATTTTTTAATTGATAAGCTTTATTATCTCGTACAGTATATGATTGTAATTTACATCTGTCAACTATTAGTGCAAATTTCATTTTATTTTAAAATATTTTTTAATTTATTTATATTCATTGTAATATCAGTTGGAGCATAGTTTGGTAATGATGTTGGTGTTGTATTGAATTCTTTTTTTGTAAAATCATACCAATTCTTTACTTCAGTACCTACATTATAAATACCATAACAGTTTTTACAAATTAAATTTATAATTAACTCTGATATTTTAGTTACATAATCGCCATTTGTAAATTGATTATTCCATGCGGCTTTGTATGGAAATGGATAAGGTTTGTGAGATGTTCTAATTATCAAATAGTTTTTACATTTTAATTGTACATGCGCATCTCCAAGTAATTTTGTATATCCATACCAAGTTTCTAAATGAACTGGGATATCATCTTCCGATGCTTCGGTTTTAGAATTTGCATAAATATAATCAGTAGATATATGAACAAGTTTTTTTCCTGTCTCATTACAAAAATTTACTAATGTATCAACAAATTCATAATTTACTTTCCAATGCAATTCTTTATTATTTGAGTATGTATCGGTGTGTGCTATACAATTAACAATAATATCATATTCATAAAACTTAAACATCCACTCATTAAAATTAAAAATATCTATTCCATCTTTTTTTCTTGAAATATAATCCCAATTAGTTTGTTTAACCAATTCAGAACCTAATAAACCATCACCTAGAATTACTACTTTCATTTAAAATTTTTTACAACAGATTCAATATATTCAAAAACTACATCAGTATAGTGTGGTGCGGCCCCAATAAAAAATACTTTATCTAAAACTTTATTAGCTTCGGGATATTTTGATGAATCATCTAAAAATGAATATCCAGTATGTAATAAAATATTACCTGCAAAATAATTTCTCGTCTGAATTTTATTTTTTTCCAAATATTCAACTAATTTATGCTTTAATCCCTCTTCTTCACAAACAAATGGAGTGCCAAACCAACTTACATCTGCTTTATTCAAAGATTTAATACTCCTAATTCCTTTTATATTTGAGGTAAAAATATTTTCAATTGTTTCTTTTGATTTTTTTCTATTAGTTTCAATCTCATCAAATTTATCTAACTGAACAGAACCTATAGCCCCCTGTAAATCCAATGGTTTTAAATTATATCCCATATTTGAAAAAACATATTTATGGTCTATTATACCATCATATGAATCTAACCAATTACTAAATCTTTTACCACATGTACCACAACTCAACAAATTAGCTGAACCCACACAGTAGCAATCTCTACCCCACCATGTTATACTTGTTAATAATTTTTTTAAACCCTCTTCATTAGTTCCAACCAACCCACCTTCTCCAGTAGAAATATGATGTGCTGGATAAAATGAATTAGAATAAGCTATATAATATTCATTTAAGTATTTACCATCCCACTTTGAGCCCAAACTATCACAGTTGTCTCCAATTAGTTTTAAATTATGTTTTTCACAAATTTCAATAAGTTTATCAAAGTTAGGAGGATTTCCCAAAACAGGTGAAACAAATATTGCTTTTGTTTTATTCGTTATTTTTGATTCTATTTGATTTAAATCAAAGTTCAAAGTATCCCACTCAATATCTACAAAAACAGGCTTAAGTCTATTTTGATATAAAACAGATATTGTAGTTGCAAACCCGACAGGTGAAACAATAATTTCATCATCATCTTCCCAACCAAAATATTTTTTTAAAGCGGTTATCATTACTAAATTTGCAGAGCTACCCGAGTTTACCATTTGGTTGAATTTTGAATTAAATTTTTTACCAAATTTTCTTTCAAATTTCCAAACTTCTTCTCCAGCAGTAATCCATTTACCATTTAAAAATGTATTAACAGCAGCTTCTATTTCCATATTATCCCAATATGGGCCTGAGTAGTAAATGGGTGTAGTTCCCGCTTTGAATTCTTTAGAATTGTATATGTAAGGGGCTACATGATTTGCAACTAATCCTTTTATGTTATTAAAATTAACCATTCGTATATATATTTTTTAATTGAGTAAATAAGCTATATGTGTGTAATATTATATTATTTGGGTTCATTATTTCTAATAATTTTTTTCTTGAATTTTCTACAATAAACAAATAATATTCGTAATTTCCTAATATTAGTTCTATTTTTTCTTCTAAATCGCTAAAATCATGTTTGCAGGAAATATATGTTTCACCATCTATGTAAAAATTTGGAATTGTATCCACATAACCCATATCAGGCTTAATTAAAATAGAACCAAATATTGCAGATTCTATGTCTCTTGGAGCCATTTCACCGTATCCAAATGGTGCTAATGTAATTTTTGATTTTGAAACTCTATTATAATACTCTTCAATTGAAACTCGTTCACCATTATTTAATTTTGCAACTTTATATGGTAGTTTATTTATAATATCTACAACCGGCTTTCTAAAAGTATCATAGTATTTACTTTGAATGTGATTATGTTCAAAAACTTCTTCTTTTGAAGGATACTGAAACATTGCTGATATATCGTATTTTTTTGGTAAATTATAAAATGATTTTTGTATGCCAAACCAATGGGTGGATAACCAATTAGTACCCGACAAGACTATTTTATCAGAATATTTGTCAAAATCACTTAAATTATAATCACCATTACCCCAATAATATCTGCCAAGATTCCAACCGTTTTTATATAAATTTTTATTTTTTAACAAACTATTTTTCATCAAAAATAATGCATTAGATTGTTTAAAAACTTCATAAGAACCCATTAGTGATGTTGAATCTTGCCCATCCAAAAGCATGTAATCACCTTTGATTTTTGATAAAAATTCTAAGCCATCATTTACAGATTGTTCCAAAGAAACTTTTTTATTTAAAAAGCTTGCTTGTGCAACCCAAGCAAAATCATACGAATCGCCATTAGTAAATTCAATACCAACTTCTCTAAATTCATTTTGAATTGCTAGATATGGTCTAAAAGCACATTCATTACGATGCTTATCTAATTCATATAATTTAATTTTAATCATTTATTTTAAAAATGTATGGTTCTAATCTTTCTATAATCCAAGGCATAATCTCATATGTTTCCAACAATAATAAAATTTTTTTATAAAATTCTTTTTCATTTTGTAAAACACATTCTTTTGATACACAAAAATGACCAGATGGAACAAATTTTACTTTTTTAGGACATTCATCTGTAAACAAATGTTCATATACAGATTTTATGTCTAAACCACAGTGGTGTGGGCATCCAGTTTCATCGCATTCTAATATGTTTGTATATGTGTTAAAAAACCAACACCCATTTTTATATTGTTTTGAAAATTTATTCCAACAAGTAACATTACCATTTATTATTTCTGTATAGTTAGCTACATGATCAAATGGGTGGTCTTGAGAAAAAAATGTGTAGTCTGATAAATTATCATAATTTGATACTATATGATAAAAAAATGTATGTACATCTCTACCAATATTTGGCTCTATTAATATTTCATTTAATTTTTGAAATGGTTTTCTTTTTACATTCCCTTTCAGATATATAGTTTTTTTTACAGAACTATCTAATAAGCAAGTCCAATTATAATTTTTATCATAAGCTGCTATAACTAATTCTTTTTTCATAAACTAACTGCTCTCCCCTTCATTTTTTCCCACTCCTTATCAGGTCTAACCTCTAAATTTGTTTTCCAACCACCTTCAATAGTGTTTAGTGGTACTCCTAAATCTTTTGCCATTTTAGTTATTGCGTTTACATCTTTTGGAAAACAAGTTCCACCATAGCCTAATTTACCATCCGGACCAGGTATGTGTAAATGCGAATCTCCTATTCTACCATCAGAAGCAAATCCATGCAAAGCATCATCCCAATTAGCACCTAATGCTGTAGATAATCTATAAAATTCATTCATTATAGAAACTTTTGTAGCAAAGAATGAGTTATTCATGTATTTAATTAATTCAGCGGTTGTTGAATCCGTATGAATAAAATGTCTATTCATAAATCTAACAGAAAATAAATTTTCTAATTCTTTGGTTAGTTTTATATCACCACCAAATATAATTCTAGCTTGAGTCAACATATCCAATTTGGCAGTTCGTTCAGTTAAAAACTCTGGGCTGAAAATTATTTTTAAATTTGGATTTTGAGATTGTAATTTTTTAGTAGTTCCAGGCAAAACTGTAGATTTTAAGATATAAATTGGTTTTAGTGTACAATTCTTAAAAACCGATTCTACATAAGATATATCTTGTCCACCACCCTCTTTCATTGGTGTGGGTACACACACAAAAACAAAATCAGATTCGTTTACCTCATCCAATGTGTGAGTTGATTTTAATGGTTCTATATCATAAATTCTAACATCTGATACAGGACTAAAAGCGAATGCTAATGATTCACCAACAAACCCATTACCTATAATTCCAACTTTATAGCGATTCATAATAATTATTTTGTTTTTCCTGTCGTTCTATTGTTTTGGGGTGATACAACGACCAATCCTCTTCCATAGGAAGGTACGCAAATTGTTTGTGTCCGTCAAGTTTTTCGTGTACCTTATTTATCCACTTTATTTCAGAGGTGTTTCTATAAATACGAGTTTGAAAATCAGGCCAATTCACCCACTCTTTTTCGTTTAGATTCCATCCCCACTTTTGGATATGTTGGGGTGTTAAACCTTCTACCGTGTTTACTCTTGGAACAGCGTATAAATCAACTGCTGAATTGTGTTTTAGTATGGAGGGTAATTGAGATATCAAGTTTTCATGTGGTAATTCATCCGCATCAATTTGAAAGATGTAATCACCAGTGCATAAATTATTTAAGTAATTTTTATGGTCTGCAAAATGATTATCAAAATCCCTACTATACCACTTATACCAGTCCAGTAAGGAGTAGGCTTTGAGTATATCCAATACTTTAGATGTTCCATTTTTAGAATCAAAAAGAACAATAATCTCATCTTCTTCTCGTTTTTTTTCTAAAAGGAATCCAAGCAATTTTTGGATTTCTACTTCTTCATTTTTTACTGTTATTCCGTAACTTATTTTCATTTCTTTTTTGCTCGTTTGTTTTTTGCTCTTTTGTTTTTTGCTCGTTTGTTTTTTGCTCGTTTGTTTTTTGCTCTGCTTCTCTTACATCTTTTGGTTCTACCATATCAACGGGTTTGTATTTGTAATTATAAACTATTACTGTCCTGATGTTTTTCCATATAAAAGTTCTATACCCCTCTTGCAATAGTTTGTTTCTAATTTTTGCGGTATATATCCCCTTTGATGCTTCATTAAACTCTAACTTTGCTAATCCTAATTTTTTAACTCTTGCTGATTCAGATATCACTTCCGGAAAATCTTTTGATAATCGTTCAAATATTTGAGGTCTTAAATAGTTTAAATCTAAACAATGAAAGTAATTTTTGAATTTTGGTTCTAAAACAAGTACCCAATAGTAATTCAATTCACCATTTACTTTTTCATACTGAAGTTTTGCTACCATACCTCGCTCCAAATACATTTTGTTTAGAGGTTGTTCATCACTCAATCTACGTAAGTGTTGGTTTATGAATAACTTTTTAACCGGCATCTACTTTCCTTAATTCAGGTAGTTTTATTTTTGGTAGTTCGTTTACTTCATCGACTTTTTTGAGTTTTGGTAATTCAATCTTTTTAAGAGTTGGTAGTTTTAAACCAACTTGTTGTGGTGCAGAATCAGCTCCCCACTTTTCTAAATATTCAGATAACTTTTCGGTCATTTTATCAAAGGTAAAGTTATCTTTTGCATATTTACGATTCTTTCTGGATAGTTCTAAATACTTATTGTAATTTTCGTAGATATCCTTCATATACCCAGCTGCTTCACTTATATTAATATTGAACCATTTAGAACCGCTAATTAACCAATCGTTCACTGCTGATTGATGTATTTCTTCTAACTCACCATTAACTAACACATTAAAACCATTATCCAAAAAGTCCATATGACCACTCCACTTTGGAGCAATAATTGGTTTACCACTTATCATTGCTTCTAATAGGGGTCTGCCAAATCCTTCACCCTTTGTGAATGATATATGCGCTTTAACCTTTGTATGGTTATATAGGGAGTTCATTTCAATATCTGATAAATCACCACTCAATAAATAAATATTAGGTAATTTTGATTCCCCACTTTCTTTTCGGACTTGGTCTTTTAACGATTCAATTCTTTTTCGTATTTCATGCGTATCTACATACGAAGGAGCCATCAAACTTGTTTTTAGAATAAGAGCCGGTGGGTTCTTCTTACCTTTGAATGATTGTAGAAAGGTATATATCATCGCACATACATTCTTACGGTCATGCCCACATTCGCCAGGCAACCAATGTCCTACGAATAGAAAGCAAAACTCTTCTGAAACATCACTCAATACATCTTTTACCGATTGTTCAACAGGCAGCTTATTATCGTATATCTGCTCATCAAATCCTTCAAAAAGAACCTCAACAGGTTTTGTTAATCCTAACTCACCAACTTTTTGTTGGGTTTTTTCATCCTGCATATCATACTTTACTTCCAACCCAGATTTGGCGTGTTTGGATGATACCAATGTTAAGTTCATTCTATTACAACCTTCAATAAATTGAGGTGAAGCCTGATTTGTTTCAATCCCTGCAGTTATACCAATGTTATAGTTACCCATAGGTTGGAACTCATTTGGTATTGTAATTTGTATCCAAACATCAGGCTTTTGATTTATTTGCCCCAAAACCAATCTACTCACCAAATCATCATCTATTGGTAATACCAATGCGTTTTGAGGTGTAGCACCCCACCTTTGAGGTAAAATCTTAACATCCCAATCCGGTCTTGCTTTTATCAAACTACGGACAAAGTCACGGCTACGAGCCCCGTAACCACTACGGGTTGCTATAGGACAGCTAACTATACATAACTTTTTCATATTTTTACTATTTCAAATTTTTTACGAGGTTTCCAATTTTCAAATACACGCTCCATTGATTCAATAAATGTCTCACCCATTTTTTCGGCTGTCATATTACCAACACCATTTACAAATGCGTGCGCTAACATCCCCGCTTTTGCTCTTTCATCTGCTGGGGTATCATACCATTCCTTAATTGCGTTTCCAAAATCTCTGAAATCACATCTATCATCAAATATATAAGGTGTCAATGGTGAACCTTGCAATGAACGATTTGATGGCCATACCGGCTTCACCCATTCGCCCCAAGTCAATCTACTCAAATAATCAGAACGAACATCGTGTAACGAACCCAATTCTAAATAATCATCTTCGGTTAAAAACTTACCATCCAATTTAAACCCACATTGGTCCTGCAATCCACCTGTAACATTCACCACAATTGGTATTCCTGCTCTCATTCCCTCACAAGTACTTAATCCAAATCCTTCGTTGGAGGTAAGGTTTACAATTACATCACCTGAGTTGTAGTACAGGTTTAATTCTTCGGTTGATATGCCAGGATTTGTAAATATGTATTTACCACCATTTGAACAATTCTTAATAACTTCGGGTATATCCGTTCCATTTTCATCTACCGGTTGTGTATGTAAAAACAAACAAACCTTATCACGCTTCTCTTTTGGTAATTGTTGAACAAAGTGGTCAAAAGCAATAATTAAATCACCAGGTTGCTTTCTACGAATATTTCTATTGTTCCACAACACCACAAATTCCATCTTATCAATTCCATACTTTTTCTTAAACTCCACCAACTTTTCGTTATCCTTTGGCAGTGGTTTAAAATGTTCGGATACCCCATGCGGAACATACTTAAATGTCCAATCAGGCAAATCCATACCATACTTTTTCAAACACCTTTTGTTGATACCATAAGTTTGCTTTGATATCGCCATCAACAAATCACAACTTGCGTAATAAGGTGAGTTCCACAAC
>Ga0194121_10004090_pt1 | contig 21444 bp, 23 predicted proteins | sample TA2MahCa50mmetaG_FD_148609 | JGI IMG/M metagenome (GOLD analysis project Ga0194121, IMG submission 148609) | Freshwater microbial communities from Lake Tanganyika, Tanzania - TA2015020 Mahale Deep Cast 50m | ecosystem: Environmental > Aquatic > Freshwater > Lake | place: Tanzania: Lake...
TCGCCCAACCGATGATTTTTCGGCTGAACGCATCCAGCACCACCGCCAGGTAGAGGAAACCGGCCCAGGTGAGCACAAAGGTGATGTCGGCCACCCACAGTTGATTGGGAGCGGTGGCGGTGAAGTCACGTCGCACCAGATCCGCCGCTGGGGCATCGTCCACGCCTCGGCGTGTCGTCTGGTGCCGCGACGTCGACTGACGCCTTGCAGCCGTTCCTGGCGCATCAGTCGGGCCACCCGCTTGCTGCTGATGGGGGTCCCCTCACCGCGCAACTCTTCCAGGATGCGTGGCACCCCATAGGTGCCATCCGACCAGCCGTGAATCGCCTTGATGCAATCACGCAGTCCTTCGTCAGCCTGGGACCGCGCCGACGGCCGCCGCCGACACCAGGCGTAATAGCCGCTGGGGGAGACGCCCAGCAGCCGACACATCAGTTCAACCGGATACACGGCCTGATACGTCTTCACAAAGTCGAAGAGCTTTCCGGTATCGACCCGGTCTCCCGAGCGAACCCGGCCGCGGCTTTTGACAACATCTCCCGCGCCAACCGCAACTGCTTATTCTCTCGGCGCAGGCGGGTGATCTCCGCCCGCTCCGGACTGCTCAATCCGTCCGGGCGCTGGCCCTGGTCGCGCTGCGACTGGGAGATCCAGTTACGGATCGTCTTGGCGGTGGGCTCGAACTCCTGGGCCAACTCTTCCGGGTTGCGACCCGCTTGAGACAGCTCGATGATCTGACGCCGAAACTCCGGCGGATAGGGTGGGCGTGATCTGGGCATCGCGGACTCCTTTCACTCAAGTGATAAGGTGTCCACCAAAGCGGGTCAACTCCAACTCACTTCCCGACTGGCGAAACTTTACGGGGTCATGTCATGGTCGGTGGTCTTGATGATATTGGCGTTGGCGAACTCGTCGAGCTTCTGCACCGCCTCGCCCGGGACGTTGGTCTGCCCGGTCAGGGCCATGGTCACCGCCAGGCCGGCCTTGTTCACCTCCCAGGCGATGATCTTGCCAGCGATGGTCAGTTCGGCCAGCAATCCGGTGAATTCGAGGTCCGGGTTCTGGCGGTGCTCTTCGATGATGAAGCGGGTCAAGGTTGTGCCCTTTTCCATGGCGTGACTCCCTGAAAAGTGCGGTTGAATCTGCCCCCTCGCCTTGCTATCTTCGGCGACATGGCCCTCAAGGACACGCTCCCCGGTCTTCTGGCCGACACCGGCTCCTACTGGCTGACCCGCGCCCTCTTCCTGCGCTGCCTGGGCCTGATCTACGCGGTGGCCTTCCTAATCCTCACCCAGCAGTTCCTCCCCCTGGCCGGCGAGGACGGCATCTTGCCGGCGCCGCTCTTCCTGGAACAGGTGGCCCGGGAGTACGGCCCAGGCTTCCCCTCCTGGCTGAATCTCCCCACCCTGATGTGGCTGGACTGCGGCGATGCCTTCGTGTTAGGCCTGGCCTGGCTGGGCCTGGGGTTGTCTCTGCTGCTGGCCTGCGGGGTGGCCAATCTCCCCCTGGTCCTGGCGCTGTGGGCCATCTACCTGTCCTTCGTCCACGTGGGCCAGCTCTTTTACTCCTTTGGCTGGGAGATCCTGCTTTTGGAGACAGGGTTCCTCGCGGTGTTCCTCTGCCCGCTGTGGCGCGCCCGGGTAAAGCCCTCGAAGATGGTCATCTGGCTCCTGCGCTGGGTGCTCTTCCGGCTGATGCTGGGGGCCGGCCTGATCAAGTTGCGCGGGGATCCCTGCTGGCGGGACCTGCGCTGCCTCTTCTACCACTACCAGACCCAGCCTTTGCCCAACCCGCTGAGCTGGTACTTCCACCAGTTGCCCGCCTGGTTCCAAGAGAGCAGCGTGCTCTTCAACCACCTTGTCGAGCTGGTGGTGCCCTGGTTCTTCTTTGGGCCGCGGCGGCTGCGGCATCTCGCCGGCCTCCTGACCATCGCCTTCCAGACCAGCCTGATCGTCAGCGGCAACCTCTCCTGGTTCAACTACCTGAGCATCGTCCTGTGTCTGGCCTGCTTCGACGACCAGGCCATGGCCCGCTTCCTGCCAGGCCGCTGGCGGCCTGATCCGGCGCAAACAAAAGAGGAGAGCCGCCTGCGGCGGGCCCTCCTCTATGGACTGACCATCCTGGTGCTGTACCTGAGCATCGACCCACTACACAACATGATCTCCCCGCGCCAGGCCATGAACGCCTCTTTTGACCCCCTGCACCTGGTCAACACCTACGGGGCCTTTGGCAGCGTGGGCCAGCGCCGGCCCGAGATCATCTTCGAGGGCACCGCCGACTCGGTAATTACCGACGCGACCCGCTGGCTGGCCTACGAGTTCCCCGGCAAACCCGGCGACCCAGGGCGCCGGCCCCCCCTGGTCTCGCCCTACCACTACAAGCTGGATTGGCAGCTGTGGTTTGCCGCCATGTCCGACTACCGCCACCATCCCTGGCTGGTCCACTATGTGTCTCTGTTGCTGGTCGGTGATCCGGGCGCACAGAGCCTGCTGGGCCACAACCCCTTCCCGGACCAGCCCCCCCACTTTATCCGCGCCCAGCTCTACGAGTACCGCTTTGCCCGGCCCGGCCAGCCGGGCTGGTGGGAGCGGGAGTACCTCAGCGCCTACCTGCCGCCCCTCGCCGCGGACAACCCGGCCCTGCTGGCGGCCCTCGCCCAGTTCGGCTGGATTAGTGCTCCGCCCGCACCAGGGCCCTGAAGCGCGCCTCGTCCCACTCGGCGCCCCAGCCGGCACCGTCGGGGGGGGCCAGGTGCCCCTCCTCGATCAGAGGGGCATTGAGCATACCCCACTCTTCCCCGTCGCGGCGCTGCCCGTCGACGGCGGTCATGAAGTACTCGTAGTAGTCGGTGTTGTCGATGCAGCAGCCCAAATGGGCGTGCACCAGGCCGAAGAGCCCGCCCTGGTGGTTCATCTCGATGTTGGCCCCGTGCATCTCGGCAAAGTGGGCCATCTTCAGCACCTGGGTGGTGCCGTGGCGGGCATTGGCCCGCAGCCGGTCCGTGGCCCCGTGGATCAGCCACTGGGTGGAGAGCCCCAGGTCGTGCATCAGCATCTCGTTGGCCATCACCGGCATCTCCAGCTCCCGGCACAGTTCCTGGTATAGGTGCATCTTCTGCTCGTGGAAGGGCTCCTCCAGCCAGAGGAAATCGAGTTCTTCCATGATATGCCCCACCTCGATGGCCTCGCGCAAATCGTAGGAACAGACCGGGTCGTTGATCAAGGTGTAAAGGCCCCCCACCTCCTCGCGCACCTTGTAGAAGATGGGGATGTCGGTGCGGCCTCCCTTGTAGGAGTGGAACTTGTAGGCCTGGATGCCGATGGCCTTGCCGGCCTCGATGGCCTGGAGATACCCTTCCAGGGTGGCGTCGCCCCCGGTCAGGTACACCGGAAAACGCGGCCGCACCCGTCCTACCAAAGCCCAGATCGGCAGGCCGGCGGCCTTGCCGGCGATATCCCACAGGCAGTTGTCGAAGTCCCCGAACCACCCCGCCGGCTGGTACACCCAGCGGGTGCCCTTGTGCAGCTTTTGGAAAAGGTGCTCCCGCTCCAGGGGGTTCTCGCCCAGCACCTGGGTACGCAGGATCTGGACCTGGTCCGGGGACATGAAGGTGGTGCACCGGCCGGTGATCCCCTGGTCGGTGCGCACCTCGATGAAGTGCTGGCGGGTCGGGGTCTCGACCGGGCCGGCGGCGTGGGTGTACTGGATACGGCGCAGGCCGGGCACGGGCACGATCTTAAGGCCGCGTCCCTTGCGCTGGGGGTGTTCGAGGACGTAGAGGACGATCTCGGTGATCTTCATAAGGATTTAGTCTCCCCAGGATCGAGCTGATCCTTGAACTCGATGGCGTAGAAGTCGAGGATGGTGAGGAAGAGGGCGGCGAGGATGGGCCCGAGGATGAAGCCCATCACCCCGAACATCCCGATGCCGCCCAGGGTGGAAAAGAAGATGATCAGGTCATGCAGGCCAGTCTCGCGCCCCACCAGCCAGGGGCGCATGACGTTGTCGATACTGGAGATGATCAGGGCAGTGATAGCGATGATGGCCACCCCGGTAACATAATCCCCGGTGATCAGGGAGAAGAGCGCCGCCGGATAGAGCACCAGGCCGGCCCCTAACAGGGGCAGGATGGAGGCCACCACCATCACCATGCCCCAGAGGATAGGGGAGGGGAAGTCGAAGGCCCACAGGACCAGGCCGCCCAGCACGCCCTGGGTGAGGCCGATGAAGAGGGTGCCCTTGACTGTGGCCCGCGACACGGCGACGAAGCGGTCGATGAGGGCCGTCTCGTAGCGCTCGTCCAGGGGGCTGAGGTACTTGAGCCGGGCCACCAGCCGTTCCCCGTCGCGGAAGAAGTAGAACATGGTGAAGAAGGTGACCACCAGGCTGGTCAGAAGCTGCACCGTGCCTTCGGTGGTCTTGTTGATCACTGCGGCCATGGTGCTGCCGGCGCTCTTGGCGGCGTTGAGCAGGGTTTCCTCCCAGTCGATGTGAAAATATTCGAGGGCCTGGTACCAGGGCAGCTTCTGGAACTCAACCTTCAGCTGGGTGGTGTCCTGCGACATCAGCGGCACCAGCCAGTCCTCCACGTTGCGGTAGAATTCGCCCGCCTCCCGGGCCACCAGATTGGCGATGAGGTACACCGGGGTCACCAGGCAGGCCAAAAGCAGCACGCAGCAGACCAGGGCACTGAGATTCTCGCGCTGCCGGGTGCGGGCCAAAAGCCAGCCGTAGAGGGGGTAGAAGATCCCAGCGAAAACCGCGGCCAGCATCACCGGCACCAGGAAGACCTTCACCATGTCGAAGATTACCACCGCCACGCCCACTAGGAGCAGGAGCAGGAAATAGCTGCGGAAGTGGGTGTGCTGGCGCGGATCGGAGGAGAAGGGCCGGTTTTCGATCATACGGGTGGCATCGTTTTCCGCGCAATATAGGCGGGCGCATCGCCCTTGTCAATCCGTGGGGAAGGAGAGGGGGAAGGTGGGCGGCTGGGTCTGGTGGCGCTGGCGAGGCTCGATCCTCTGGGCGTGGTATTCGCCGATGAACTGGGCCAGGTTGGCGCTGGCCTCCTCAAAGACAATGCGTCCCTTCTCGGCGGTGGCCTTCTCCGCCTCGCCGATCACCCCGGTGTCGCTGTACTGACTGGTCCACTCGACTAGCCCCATGGCCCCCTTGGCAAAAAGGTCGCTCCAGATGAACTTGGAAGCCATCTTGTTGGTCTTGGCCAGCTCGCTCTTGATCCGGTCCTGGCGCACGTGCTGGGGGGCCAGGTGCAGGAGCATCGAAGTCTCCAATTCGCAGGCATGAGCGCACCCCCCGGGAAAAACGCTTTCGCGCCACCTCTTGTCGAAGCCGGGGTTCACCTGGAGCAACTGCCACCAACTGCAGAAGACGCAACTGGCGTCGGTCTCCACGATCACCCGGCGGGCCACCATGTCCACCAGGTTGTGGTTGGAGCCGTGGCCATTGATAAGGATGATCTTCTTGAAACCGTGGTACGCCAGGCTCTTGCAGATGTCGAGGACGTACTGGGTGAAGTGCTCGTAGTGGATGTTGATGGAGCCGGGGAAATCCATGACGTGATGCACGTACCCGTAGGTAACCGGCGGCATCACCAGGCTCAGCTTGGGCCGGCGTCGGGCCGCCTCGGTGGCCACTGCATTGGCGCAGAGGTGGTCCACATTGAGGCATAGGTGATGGCCGTGCTGCTCCACCGAGCCGGTGGGCAGGATGGGGATCTTGCCCAGGGCCACGGCCTCGTTTATCTCGGGCCAGGTCAGTTCGTCGAACTTGTAGATCTCCTGCACGGAAGGCATCGCGGGTTCCTCCTCAATTTACGCGGTATTGGGCGACAACGCTTTCGTCTATCTCCACTCCCAGGCCCGGGGTGTCGTCGAGGTACAACTCGCCACCGCGGAAGGCTAGGGTATGCCGCGCCAGGTCCCGGGCCAGAGGCGAGGGGGCGCTGGTGTACTCTGTGAGGGGCTCCTCAAGGGCCGCGGCCCACTGCGCTGAGGCGGCCAAGAGCACCCCGGTGCCGTACGCGTGGGGCACGGGCCGGCACCGATATCGGCCCGCAAGCCCTGCCAGGCGCTGCCCCCAACTGATCCCGCCCACCCGCCCCAGGTCCGGCTGCACGATCTGGATGCCGCCCTCCCCCAACAGCCGCTCGTAATCCTCCAGCAGGGTGAGGAACTCCCCCCCGGCGATGGGCACCGATGAGGCGGCGCAGAGCCGGCCGTGGCCGGCGTAGTCGTATGGGTGCAGGGGTTCCTCCAGCCAGGCGATGCGGTAGCGGGCGAAGCGCCCGGCCCGCTCCAGGGCGGTGTCCGCGTCCCAGGCCCGGCCCGCATCCACCATCAGGTCCACTCCTGTTCCCAATGCCTGGCGGGCAGCGGCCACCAATTCCTCGTCCAGGGCCGCGTCCTTGCCCATGGGCCCCCAGCCGTACTTGACCGCGCGGTACCCCTGGGCGGCAAAATCCTGCGCCGATTCACCCACCTCCTCGGGGCGCTCGGGCCAGAGCGCGCTGGCGTAGCAGGGGACGCGGTCCGCGGCCTCGGGATTTAGCAGCCGGCGCAGGGGCTGGCCCTCGGCCTTGCCGCGCAGATCCCACAGAGCCATGTCCACCCCGCTCAGGGCGTGACGGGTCACCCCGCCCGGCCCGTACCAGCCCGTGCCGTGGAGCAGGGCCTGCTCGATGGCCTCTAAATCGAAGGGGTCCATACCCGTGAGGATGGCATCCAGCCCGTGGCGGAAGGGGGCCGAGCGCGGCGCCTCGACCACGGCCCGGGCCACGTACGAGCAGGAGACCACCTCTCCCAGGCCGGTGAGACCCTCGTCGGTGTAGAGGCGCACCAGCAGGCAGTCCTGGGTGCCGTCGGCCACCTCCTTTACCTGGGGCAGGCGCAGGTGCAATGCTTCGACGCGGGTGATCTTCATGGCAGGCCCAGAATTTTGTGGACGCGGCAGGAGAGCCGCCAGTGGGGGTGCCGGCCCAGCACCTCGATGGCCTTCTGCACGTAACGCGGCTCCGAGGATTCGGGCTGCAGGTAGATCTGCGCCCCCAGCTCCTCCTGCACCCGGTCCTCGCGGAAGGACTTACCCACCACGTATTTTAGTTCGGTGATGCGCCGGAAACCTGCTACTACGGGATGGCGCTTGGGCGAGACGGTCCAGTACTCGATCAGGTCGAAAAGGCGCGGGTCCGGTGCCAGGGTGCCGTTGGTCTCGATGTGGAGATGGTACCCGGCCTCCCGGAGGCGGCGGGCCAGGGGTTCGAGGTGCTGGCCCAGGGGCTCCCCACCGGTGAGGCAGACCCAGGCCGCGCTGTGCCGGCTTACCTCCGCGGCGATGCTGTCCAGGTCCATCTCGGCAAAGCTGTCGAACTCGGTGTCGCAGAAACGGCAGCGCAGGTTGCATTTGGCCAGACGCACGAAGGTGGTCGGCTGGCCCACCCTCCCGCCCTCCCCCTCAATGGAATAGAAGATCTCGTTGATCTGCAAGCGCCGGCCCGCAGCGTCCCAGCGTGGCAGGCGGGCCGGGATTTCGTCGGGGATTTCAGCGGTTTCAGGAAGGGTCTGGGTCATAAGTAGGGGCGAACCGAAAATCACCCCTACAAAATCATTGCCGCCGCAGGCAGCGTCAAGCAGGAGGGGCATTGGCAAGAAAGGGAGATGTGCGAATTTTAGAGTCTCGACCATTCCACCCGCACAGAGGATTCCATGCAGAAGGCGATGATCTCCTACGTGTTTCTGGGGCTCCTAATGGGAGCCATGGCCGCGGTGCAGTCCGGGGTGAACACCCGGCTGCGGCTCTCCCTCTCCTCCCCCTTCCAGGCCGCCCTGGTCTCCTTTGCGGTGGGCACCGCGACCCTGGCGCTCGTGGTCCTGGCGCTGCGGCCGGCCTGGTCGGCCCCGACGCTGGAAGATACCCCCTGGTGGGGCTGGACCGGCGGGGCGCTGGGCGCCTTCTGCGTGTCCTCGGCTGTGGTGCTGGCCCCTCGCGTGGGCGCCCTGGCGCTGGCGGCCACGGCCGTCACCGGCCAGTTGCTGACCGGGGTGATCCTCGACCACTTCGGGCTGCTGAGTTTTGCCCGGCAGCCGGCCACCCTCAGCCGCCTGCTCGGGGTAGTTCTGCTCATCGCTGGGGTGCTGCTGGTGGTGCGGCGCTGAAGATTCAGGCGTAGACCAGCGGGTCCTTCACCCCATTGGCAGCAAAGGCCCCCAGTCGTTCGGCGCAGGCATCGCACACCCCGCAGGCCGGCCGCTTCCCCTCGTAACAGGTGTGGGTCAGCTCGTAGGGCACACCCAATTGAAGCCCCAAGGCCACCACCTCGGTCTTCCACTTGTCCACAAAGGGAGTGTGGATGGCAAAGCCCTGCTCGCGGCTAGCCCCCAGCCCCAAGGTCTGCTCCAGGCTGTCGTAGAAGGGCCGGCGGCAGTCGCGGTACGAGCGATAGTCGTCCTTCACCGGGGCCAGGTACACCGCCTCCAGGCCCAGGATCTCGGCCCAGCCCCCGGCTAAGCCGGCGAAGAGCAGGTTGCGGAAGGGCACCACCGTGGCTGCCTGCCGATCCTCCTGTGCCGCCGGCACCGCCAGGCCCGGGTCGGTAAGCGGGCTGCCGCCGATGGCCCCCAGGTCCAGGCCCACCACCTTGTGCGGCACCCCGGCCCGCGCTGCCAGGCCGGCGGCGCACTCCAACTCCACCCGGTGGCGCTGCCCGTAGTCAATGCTCAAGGCGTGGATGGGGCCGTCCAGCTCCTGCTTCATCCACCACAGGCAGGTGGCCGAGTCCATGCCCCCGCTGAGCAGCAGCACCGCGCCCGCTTTCATCTTTTCCTTTCCCGCTGTGCCATCGTATATTTGACCACCCTTCGGTATTCCCCAACCCCAAACTGCGACCGCATCCTATGAGCGAAGTCCCGCCCCGCCAACGCCTGCTTTATTTGCACGCCCGCACCCCCAGCGTGTTCTCGGAGGTTCTCGGCCTCACCCTCATCGAGCCGGTGGCCGGCTTCAGGGTGGAGATCAGCGCCGAGGAGCCCCAGTGGCCGTACAAAACCGTACACGAGGCTGTGGTAGAGGGCTGGCAGATCGTCCAGTTCCCCTACCTCCAGGCCCCTTTCGACGACCGCGATCTCGACGTGATCGGCTACGAGTTCATCCTGCAAAAGATGGAGGTGGTCCAGTGACCGACACCCAGTATCTGCTCAGCGACGCCGAGGTGGCGCGCTTCATCGTCAGCGGCTATCACCTGCTCGAACCCGAGTTGCCCGCAGGGCTCAATGAGAGCATCGCCCAGAAGCTCGACGCCCTCGAAACCAATCCTGGCGACGCCATCACTGAGGCTGTGCCCGAAATCTGGCAGGTGCTCGACCACTCACAGGTCAAAGGGGTGCTGGTCAGTCTCCTCGGTCCCGACTACCAGGTGCAGTCCCACCGGCACTGGCACTGCAAGCAGCCCGGCTCCGGCTACATGCAGTGGCACCAGGACGGGCTCAACAACCGCGACCTGCACCTCAACCACTTCCTCGGCCTTTACTATCCCCGCGCCGTCAGCGCCGAGATGGGGCCCACCATCATCGTGCCGGGCACCCAGTACCGCAACGCCCCCACCGACCGCATGGCCACCTACACCAATATCCGCGGCCAGGTTCCGCTCGTCGTCAAGGCCGGCACCCTGGCCTTCACCCACTACGACCTATGGCACGGCACCGGGGCCAACCGCTCCAGCGTCAAGCGCCACATGATCAAGTTCCTTTTCCGCCGCACACGCCCTAACACCGCCCCCACCTGGAACCACGACCCCGCCGCCCTGAACAATCCTCACGACTGGAACACCCGTGACCAGGCCGAGGACGTCAACAACATCCTCACCTTTACCAATCCCCTGCGGGTCTCCCAAAGCGACCACTACAAGGAGCGCAGCATCCGCCGGGAATGCTGGAACGACCTCATGGGCAGGACCGCATGATTAGTTGTAGGAGCCCAGCTCTTTGACCGTGTCGTACATGGCAACCACGTTCTCGGTGGGCGAGTTGTCCTGCAACTAATGGGTGGGTGCCGGGGCGTAGCCGCCCCCGGGCATCATGATCTCCAGCGTCTGGCGCGCCTCCGCCACGGCCTCCTCCCGGGTGCCGTCTGCCACCTGGGGCCGACGGTGGAGATGCAGCTATGGAAGGCCAGCCGGTCTCCGTAGCGCTTCTTGAGGTGCGCCGGCCCCAGGTCCCTGGCCTCGGGCTGCAAGGTGTCCACCACCCCCACCCCCATCGCGGCGAAGTCGTCGAAAGCCCAGCTGCTCGACCCGCACGAGTGCAGCATCACCAAAATGCCGGACTGCTTGCCCAGGTCGATGAAGCGCTGGTGGCAGGGCCGCAGGTGCCGGCGGAAGAGTTCCAAGCGCAGCAGAGGGCCGCGCTGGGTGCCTAAGTCCTCGCCGATCCACAGCACATCGATGCCGCCTTTGCCCGCCTCCAGCACCCGGGAGATCATCTCCAGCTGGATGGAGGTCTTGCGCTCGATGTAGCGCAGGCCCGCCCTCTCGTCAGTCAACAGATCGACCAGCACCTGCTCCCTGGTGCGGATCATGCCGGTGCTGTTGATGATGTCCACCAGCCCCGGGCTGCCGGCCACACAGCAGTACTGGGCGTAGCGGCGGCACTGCCCCGGCACCGCGCTGTAGTCGAATTGGTCGGGCGATGGCAGGGGCCAGGCCTCGACCTTTTCCCGGAGGGCCTCGCGCAGGGGGAAGTCGCAGTGATCCCAGTACCCGCCGCTCTCGTGCTCGATCCAGCGGCGGTGGATGCCCCACATGTTTACCTGCCGCCTGGGTAGATCGGGGTGCAGCTTTGGACCTACATAGGGGGCATCGATGCGGCGGAAGTCGATCCCGAGGGCCTGGCGCAGCCCCTCGCCGTCGGAGGCGACCAGGCCGTAGTGCTCCATAAGGAGGCGGTCGATGCCGGGGTTGGTCAGGTAGTCGAGGGGGACCCGGTCGGGTTGCTGCCGGGCAAATGCAATGCGGACGCGTTCCTTGAGAATCATCACCTCACCTCCCTGATTTGTGGCAAGAGGGCCGATACTACTGGGGCCCGCGCTCCTGGCGCAGGCGCGTCACCTCGGCCTCCATCTCCTCGCTGCGCACGGCTGTCGTGTACCAATGGTCGATGGAACTCTCTCCCGGCTGATCGCTCACCGCCACGATGGCGTCTGGCCGCTCCCGCACGGCCGGTTTCAGGCGCGTGCCGATGCCCGGCCGCTGCGGGGCGTGCAGGAAACCATCGCGGATGTCCAGGTTGGGATCGACAAAGTCGTTGTACCAGCCCTTGTAGAAGGCCGGCTGGTGTTCCTGGATCATGGTGTTGGGGGAGCTGACGCAGATCTGGGCGCAGGCGAAGATGTTGACCGGCCCGGTGCAGTCGTGCGGGGCGATGGGCACCTGGTGCGCCGAAGCGAGGATGGCCACCTTGTGGGTCTCGGAGATGCCGCCAGTCCAGATCAGGTCGGGCATGACGATTCGCGCCGCGCCGTTCTCGATGAACTGCCGCAACTGCCAGCGGCTGAGCAGGCGCTCGGAGATGCAGACCGGTGCCTTGGTGGCTTCCTGGAGCCGCAGCAGGGCTGCGGGGTTGAGGAGGGGCATCAGGTCCTCCTGCCACATCATCTCATAGGGCTCCATGGCCTGGGCGATGCGGATGGCCACCGGCAGGGTCCACTTGCCGTGGCCGTCGTTGGCGATCTGCATGTCCATGCCCACGGCCTGGCGGATCTCGCGGATGGGTTTCAGGGCGCGATCCAGGTCCCTGGGGGAGAGGAACTGTCCATCGCTGGCAATGGCCAGGGGAATCGTGGGGCCGCCTTTCATGGCGGTGATGCCTTCGCCGAGCAGCTGCTTGGCCACCTCGCCGGCTCCCTCGTACGGCATGCTGGTGGCGTACACCCCTACCCGCTTGCGCACGGCCCCGCCGAGCAGTTCGTAGATCGGCAATTCAACAGCCTGCCCCTTGATGTCCCACAGCGCCATGTCGAGCGCTGACAGGGCCCGCATCTCAGCCCCCCCGTACCCGGCGTGGTCCGAAAGTCTGAACATCGCTTCCCAGTGACGCTCGATTTCAAAGGGGTTGCGGCCGATGAGCAGGGGGCCGAAGAAGTCGTGCACCGCCGCCTGCACCGCCGAGGGGGCGTAAAAGGTCTCTCCCAGCCCGACGAGGCCAGTGTCGGTGTAGATCTGCACCCAGATATTGTGGGGTTGTGCCTTGACCCTGATGGTCTCAATCTGCGTGATTTTCATCCTGCCCTCCCTGCATGGGAAAAGATGATCTGATTCTCAGGTATGGACCAGCCCGCCGTCCGGCCGCAGCGGGATCCAGGGCCGGCGCGGGGCGCCGGGCTGCCACTGGATGCTGCGGATATAGTCCTCGTCCAGTTCCACGCCCCATCCCGGCCCCGAGGGAATCTCCAGATATCCCTCGTGGGGCCTTTCGATCTGCTCCTTGAGCAGCCGGCTCCGGTCCGGGTGGGAGCCGGCGGTGGGGATCTCCTGGATGAGGAAGTTCTGCGTCGCGGCGTCGAGGTGCAGGGAGATGGCCGTGCTCAGCGGGCTCCACGGGTTGTGGGGCGCCATGCTGACGTAGAAAGCCTCGGCCATGGCGGCGATCTTGTAGACCTCGAGGATGCCCCCGGCATTGCCCACATCGGCCTGGATCACGTCCACCGCCTGCTTGACCAAGAGTTCGCGGAAAGCGTAGCGGCCAAAGAGCCTTTCGCCGGTGGCCACGGGGATTCGGCACTGCCGCCGCACCTCGGCCAGGGCGTCGGTGTGCGCGGGTAGCACCGGCTCCTCGTAGAAGAGGATCCCGTACGGCTCGATGCGTTTGGCCATCTCCACCGCCTTGACTGGATTGAGCACCCCGTGGCCGTCGATGGCGATGCCAATTTCATCACCCACGGCCTGGCGCACGGCCCGCACCCGGGCCTCGGCCCGCTTCCCCTCGGCCAGGTTGAAGCCTAGCCCGGTGAACTCGAAGGGAGTGAACTTCACGGTGCGGAAGCCCTCTTCCAGCCGCTGCTGCGCATCCTCGGCATAGCTTTCGGGGGTAGTCCCGTGGATCCAGGCATAGACCTCCACCCGGTCGCGCACCGGGCCGCCCAGCAACTCCCAGACCGGCAGGCCCAGTGCCTTGCCCTGGATGTCCCACAGGGCGTGCTCCACCCCGCTGAGGGCGGCTATCAGCACCGCCCCGCCCCGCCAGATCACCGTGCCGTAGATGTACCCCCACAGCCGTTCGATCTGAAAGGGGTCGGTGCCGAGGAAGTACCCCTCCAGGTCGCGCAGGGCCCCCATCACCGCCTGCTCCTTGCCCACGCAGGAGGGCTCGCCCACCCCCCAGATCCCCTCGTCGGTGTGGAGTTTGACGAAGACATAGATCCTCCCGCTCTGGTTGGCGGTGAGGAGCTCCATCCGGGTGATCTTCATCTATGTGGTTCTCCTGATGGCAGGTGCAGCGTCAGGGTGTGAGTCCCTGAGCGGATTCCATCGCGCCTCTGGCCGCAGGATTGCAACCCAGAGGCCGATGGCCTCGGAGCCGGCCAGGGTTGGCCGCCGAGAATGAGCGAAGGGACCGCATCCTGGCGCGGCCGTGGATCACCAGTAATCCTCCAGCCGTTCCAGCTGCCAGCGCACGGTGTACGGGTCGACCCGCTCGCCGCGTTTGTAGCCCCGGCTGGCCGCCTGCGCCGCCTCGATGCGCTTGTAGCGGATCTCGAAGTCCAGCGGTTCCTCAAAGGTAAAGGGCCGCATCTGCCCCAACCGCCCGGCGGCCCGCTGCGCCGCCGCGAAGATCTCCGCCACCGCGCGCTTGGGGTGTTTGCTCAGGGCCCCGTTCCAGCCCAGGCCCTGCTTGGTGGTCGCGGTTTCGGCCCAGGGGAAGAACACCCCGGCCTCGGCCGTCCCCTTGTCGTCGCTGGCCACCAGCATCACCGGCACCCCCAGGCGGCCGGCCATGGCCCCGTGGATGCCCATCTCCCCCACCTGGCGGCCGTTCACCTTCATGTACTGGTACGAGGCCGAGCTGAAACTGTGGCAGATCACTCCGTCTATGGTGTTGTCCATCGCGTGGTAGCCGATGAGGGCGACCCCGGCAAAGTCCCGGGTGAGCCCGGGCCAGCAGTGCGGGAAGCCCACCCCCAGGGCGATCTGGCAGCGCTCGTCGAGCTGGTCGTAGTGCAGGTTGAGGCTGCCCCCGTGGTTGTCCCAGACGATCACCTCGCTGGCGCCGGCCGCCAAGAAACCCCGCGCTGCGGCGTCCGCCTCGCGGGTGGCCTGCAGCCGGGCGAACTCCAGGTCGCGCGATTCGTTGAGCGAGCCCCCCGGCGCGCCCACCACCCCGGCCACTCCCTCGCAGTCCACCGCGACGATGAATTTCACGGGAAACGCTCCTTTCGGCTTAAGATAGTTTTCAATATAGGCAGTTTCATCGCGAAAGTCGTCCCTCCTACCCCCGCCTCTGGTTGCCGCATCTACCTGCCCTGGTGGCCTCTGCTGGCTATCGCACCAAGGCCAATCTGCGGGTCGCTAGCTGCCCTCCTGCCCGCAGGCGGCACATTGCCCCGAGCCAGGGTCGCCACGGTGCAGATCGCGGTGCTGCTGTTGAAGGGGTTGGGGTAGTTGGGCTGCAGGCGGAAAGCGGTGGTGCTCAGGGAGAACGGCGCCTCCTGGCCGGGCATGCGCAGGCCGTACGGCGCATCGCGGAGCACCAGATCGCCTTCGGGTATCTGGATGTGGGCACTCTCCTCCACCGCGATCCCCTGCCACTGTTCCCCAGGGGGCCAGGCTTTCAAAAAACAACGGCGCCGGGGCCACGACCTCGTTGACCTGCCCGTTGTAATGGAGCCGCCGGCCCGCGTAGATCTCCAGCCCTCCCCGGACGTGCAACTCGCAGCGGGCCGGATCTGTGCCGCCGGCCAGCCGGTCCGCGCCGGCGACACGCACCCTGGTCCCAGGGCAGAGGACCAGCCGGCCTTCGGGCGCGATCTCCAAATCGCCGTCCACCAGCACCTCTCCCACCCAGCGCACCTCCTAAAGGATCACCCCGCCCCCGCGGGGCCGGGCCACGTTCACCCACAACTCCCCGTCCTGGAGCTGAAGTTTTAGGGAAAGGCCGGCGCTGGCCGCCGGCAGGATTCCTCCCACATTCACCAAGGGGTTCGAACCCAGGTCGAAGCGTGTGAAACGCACCCCGTCGAAAGGATCAGTGGCATCCCTAAGGTTCCCGCGGGGATCGGCGGTTCTGCCTACGGGATAGCCGGCCTCCGCGTACAAGCCGTCGGCGCACACCAGATCCACCCGCCTGCGCTCCTCCTGCCCATTGTGGGGCGTGTGGGGTCGGACCTGTCACAGCAGCACGCCCTCTCCGTGCAGGTTCTGGTCGTCGTAGGAGGCGCTGCGCACCTGGTATTCCAGCAGCACATACTCCTTGATGTACACTACTGCAGAGAGAAAGGTGGTCCGCAGGGGAATCTTGTACCCCGCCCCCTGCCAATACAGCGGTGCCAGGGCCAGGCCTCTGGTATCCGCGGGCACCTCCACCAGGCGGCCATTGTCCGGGCCGATCCAGCCCAGTTGCTCCAGGCACCATGCGCTCAGAGGCACCGGACCGTCGTCACCCCGCCACCCGTGCGCCCCCCAGCCAATCGGGCACCACCGGCCCACTCCGGCGCTGTCTTCCTCTGGAGTTGTGGAGAAGGGATCGTACAGGTCGGGCAGGCCCAGGCTGTGGCCGAATTCTCGGGCCATGCCGCCCACGGTCTGGGAGAAGCTGCCCTGCTGCACCGGGGCTCCGTGGTACGGGTCGTTGTCCGCGCAGATCCCCTTGCCGCGCGAGAAGACATCCGCGGCGCAGTTGAACCGGCCCATTTCCAATCCGGCGATGCCCGTGGCCTCCCCCTCGAAAAAAGCGCTCGGCACCGATTGCACAACGATGAAGAGGTAATCCGCCCAGCCGTCGTCGTTCCCGGAATTGGGTTAGCCGTCCGGCCCCTCGTTGCCGAAGAGCCCCACATCCAGATCCGCATCCACCTCCTCCAGGATCTCCGCTGCAACGTCCCCACAGCGGCCCAGCGCTCCTCCTTTGCCGGCCAGATACGCAGAAGCTGGTCGTCGAGAGGCAAAACGCCTGGGCAATTTCTTACCCTCAACCTGCAACTGCCCCCCCGGGACATGGTGCGGTAGAAGTGCGCGAAGCTGCCGGGATGCTCCGGGTCGAAAATTTCAGCGGCAAAGTCCGGGACCGGTGCCGGGGTTTCGTCCCTGAACCGGGCAAAGACCACCAGAACCTTCAGCCGGCTCCGGGGGGACAAAGGGGTTTCGGCAGTGAGTGGTCTTGCCGCCGCCCCGGGAGGGATTCCATCCAGTCCGTCCCCGGCGCAGAAGAATGGCTCCGCCGGGACGGCGCTGCGCGACATGTTCGACAAGGCGCACAGCAAGGTGCCGGCGAAAAAGCCACTTGTACGCATCGGACACACTCCGGGAATGCGCGGGTTTATGACTTTTTCGCGGCGCCGCGAAGCGCGAGGTGCTCAGGTTTCAGCTCGCGCTATCTGCTCCTTTTGCAAAGGGGGTGCTAGGCACGAAAAAAGCGCCCGGGATAAAGCCCAGGCGCAGAAATAAAGAAGAGAAGGCGACCGTAGGGCGCTACTTCAAGCTATATCCACAATCGCCGCGCACACCTCGCCCAGCAACCTCCCGCCGCTCTCCACCTCGGCGGCGACCAGGTGCCGGCCCGGCGCCGCCTCTGCGGGCACCTGTACCTCAAAGCGCAGCCGGCCGCTGGCGCCGGCCTTCACTCGGACCTGCCGCTGGGCCGGCGAGGTTTTCCAGTCCGGCGGCCCCACCGCCCGCCCCTTGAGTTCCACTGCCCGCCGCCGGTGGTTGCGATGGACCAGGTGCAGGCGCAGACGCTGGCCCGGTGCCGCCCGGCTGACAAAGGGCTCCCAGGTGAAGGCCCGGCAGTCGTAGTCGGCCAGCCAGTCTGCGGAGGGGCACAGGGCGTGCACCGCTCTTTCGGCCTGCCCGCTCCACTTGAGGATGCGGCGGTAGTGGGATGGGGCAAAGCGGTACACGCAGCCGTGCCCGTTGCAGATCAGCTCCGGGGCCAGGTCGAGTATTAGTCGCGCCGAGCGGGCGAACCCTTCGCGGAAACGGCTGCCGTTGAAGGAGCAAAAGCCCCCGGTGCCGTTCCAGCGGCTGGGAGGCTGGAAATTGTCCCCGGAGAAGAGCACCCGGCGGCCATCGACCTGGGTGGCAAAGGCACAGTGCCACCAGGTCTGCCCGGGGAAGGGGTAGATCTCGAACGGGTACTCGCGCCAGCGCCAGCGGCCTTGCTCGGGCCAGCGCCGGTCCGTCACCACATCGGTAGCCGGCAGCCAGGGCAGGTCCCACTGGTCGCGGCGGCGCAGAGGCGCCTCCACCCACGGTTGCAGCCAGACCTTGGCCCCGTATTGCCGGCGCACCCAGTTCAGCCCGTCGCTGTGGTCCAGGTGGTAGTGAGAGGCGGTGGTCACCTCGACGCGCTCCAGGCCAATTTCCGTTCGCAGCGGTTCTAGCTGCTCCACGTCGGCCAGGGTGGGATCGACCACTAGGCCGGCCCCCGCCCGGCTGACCAGCAGGAAGCTGTTGGCCCCGAACTGGTAGAGGTGGGGCAGCACCCGCGAGGCCCCGCAGGCCAGTGGCTCGACTTCGTGCCAGCGGTTGGGCTCGCCGGCGCAGACCGAACCTTTGGCGCGGATGAGATCCATGAGCCGGCGCTGCACCTGGCGCACGCAGGCCCTGGCCTGGCGCAATATTGGCGGTCCGTGCGAAGGGAGCAGCCAGTCGAAATGGCAATTGCCCAGCCGTTCCAGCCCCTGCCAAGCGGCCAGCGCTCCGCCAGGGGTCCAGTGGTCCCATTCGAGGTGATAGGGCTGATGGATTTTGCCGCCGGTATGCGCCGCATCTCCGCAGAAGGCCAGATGCCGGCCCCGCCACTCGACCAGGTAGCTCAAGGCTCCCTGGTTGTGGCCGGGGGTGGCCACACCGCACAGCAGGGCCGGCCCCAGCCGGCGCTCGGCATCTCCTGCGAGGTCAGCCTGCACCCGTCCCAAGGGCAGGCAGGGTGCCGCATAGGAGGAAGGGCAGCCGGCGCTCTGGCAGTTGCGCCAGAAGGAATCCAGTCCCTGCAGCAAGGCCAGTTCGCCCTGGGGCACATGTACCGTCCACGGCCCCCCTACCCCGCGGTACAGCCCCGCACACTGGTCGCGGTGGGCGTGGGTGAGCGCCACGTGCTCCACCTGTCGCACCCCGATTTCTCCCAGGTGCTCCAACCAGCGGCCGGAGCCGAAGTCGATGGCAAGGCCGCAGTCGCCGTAGCGCAAAAGGTACACGTTGCAGGTGTCGGGATAGAGAAAGAGATCCTCCCCCAAGGGCTGCCATCGCCTGGCCGGGCGCATGGCCCTACCCGGCAGTGGGCGCCACAGCCCGCAATTCGGGGACGAGGGATTCGTACTCGGCGAAGTGCTCGTTGAAAAGCCCCACCAGGTGCCGGGCCTTGGCGTCGTACGCCGCCGGGTCCCTCCAGGCCCCCCGCGGTTCGAGCACCTCCCTGGGCACCCCCGGGCACGCGGTGGGCATCTCCAGCCCAAAGAGGCCGTGGCGGACGCGGGCTACCCGCTCCAGCCGACGGTCGAGGATGGCGGCGACAATGGCCCGGGTATAGTCGATGCGGATGCGTTTGCCCTCCCCGTACGGCCCCCCGTTCCAGCCGGTGTTCACCAGCCAGCAGCGGGCTTGGTGCCGGCGGATGCGGTCGCCCAGCAGCCGGGTGTACGCGGTGGGGTGCAGCACCAGAAAGGGGGCGCCGAAACAGGGTGAGAAGGTGGCGGTGGGCTCGGCCACCCCCCGCTCAGTGCCGGCCACCTTGGCGGTGTACCCAGAGATGAAGTGGTACATCGCCTGCTCCGGGGTGAGGTGGGCCACCGGCGGCAGCACCCCAAAGGCATCGCAGGTGAGCATGATGATGTTGGTGGGGTGGCTGCCCAGGCCCTCTAAGGAGGCGTTGGGGATGTAGCTGAGCGGGTACGAGGCCCGGGTGTTCTCGGTGAAGCGGTCGTCGTCCAGGTCCACAAACCGGGTGTGGGTATCGATGGCCACGTTTTCGAGCACCGCGCCGAAGCGGTGGACGGCGCCGTGGATCTCGGGTTCTGCCTGAGCGTTGAGCCGGATCACCTTGGCGTAGCACCCCCCCTCAAAGTTGAAGATCCCCCGCTCATTCCAGCCGTGCTCGTCGTCGCCGATGAGAATGTAGTTGGCGTTGGCCGACAGGGTGGTCTTGCCCGTCCCCGAAAGCCCGAAGTACAAGGTGGTCTCGCCCCGGCTGTTCTTGTTGGCCGAGCAGTGCATGCTCATCATCCCCTGGGTAGGGTAGAGGTAGTTGAGTACGGTGAACACCGCCTTCTTCAGTTCGCCGGCGTAGCTGGTCCCGCCGATGAGGATGAGCCGGCGCTCCAGGTGGATCACCACAAAGACCTCGGAGCGGGTGTGGTCCCGTTCCGGCACTGCCGCAAAGCCGGGGGCGTAGATCAGTTGCAAGTCCGGGGCAAAACGAGCCAGGTGCTCGGGGTCCGGTTCGCGGATGAACATGTTGCGGGCGAAGAGGCTGTGCCAGGCCCGCTCGGTGAAGACCCGCAGGGCGACCCGGCACTGGGGGTCGGCGCCGGCGTAGCAGTCCTGCACGAAGATCTCCCTCCCGCCCAGGTACTCCTGCACCCGTTCCAGCAACTGCCCGAAATGGCCTGGGGCCATGGGCCGGTTGATCCGACCCCACCAGGCCTCCTTCTCCGATTTGGGTTCCTGGACCAGGAACTTGTCCCCTGGAGAGCGGCCAGTGTATTTGCCGGTATGGACCACCACGGGGCCTAGGTGGGCGATGGTCCCCTCGCCGCGGCGGACAATCTCCTCGTACAGCATGGAGGTGGTCAGATTGTGGCGCCACTTCCCCGTATCCCCAAAATCAACGGTAAATGCACCACCCTGCATCAACTTTCTTTCCTTCGCATAATTTGCCCCGCCTGTAGTACTGCAAACCTTGGGCAGGTGTAAGAGCCCGGCACGCCTGTCAAAAATGCAGCGCCGCTGCCATCACCCCGGAACACACCCTGCTGAAATGGCAGGACGGCGGGGAGCACGGCCGAGGGCATCCGTTTCACCTCTGCCACCTCGAACCTCTCACGGCAATTAATAACAACAATTTATCCCCTACCCTGCCCCTGCCTCGCTGCGAAATGGCACAGCGATTGCATTTCGCAGGGCAGGTAAAGCGAGCAACCTTCTCCAAAACATTTCAACCCAAGGAGGCGAGCCATGTTTGCCAGACCTTTTTTCTCTAGCGCCAGCCCCTACACCCTGCAAAGCCCCTTTGGTAGTTTGCAGCAGCTCCGCCAGGACTTCGACTGCCTCTTGGAAGGGGTGTGGCAAACGGCCGAGGACTACCCGACCGTGAATCTGTGGAACAACAGCGAAGGCGCTCTGGCCGTGGTCGAACTGCCCGGCTACGCCCCCGGCGACATCGAGGTCTCGGTGGTCCAGAACGTACTGACCCTGCGCGGCGAGCGCCAGGCCCCTGCGTTCAGGGAGGGGGAGGTCTATTACCGCCGCGAGCGCTGGCAGGGCAAATTCACCCGGTCCCTGGCCCTGCCCTTCGAGGTGGAGGGCGCCAAGGTGGAGGCCAGGTTTAAGAACGGCGTGCTCAGCATCGCACTGCCGTGCGTCGAAGCGCAGCGACCCCAGAAAATCGCCATCCACACCAACTAACCAACTACCGCGAGGAGGACCATGTCATGAGCATCCAGACCCAGGCACTTGAGAACAGGACCCCCGGCACTTTGGCCACCCGGGAACGCGCCTCGGTGCGGCGAGTCTATACCCCGAGGGCCGACGTGTACGAGACCCCTGAGGAGATCGTGGTCGTCGCCGAACTGCCCGGGATCAGCGAGGAATCGCTGGATATTACCCTGGAGCAGCGCGAGTTGACCATCCGCGGGACCCGGTCCACCGCCGCCTTGGAAGGCTATCGTCTGATCTACAGCGAGTACGGGGAGGGCAACTACGAGCGCCGCTTTGTCCTGGCCGACAGCATCGACCGGGCCGGCATCGCCGCCAGCCTGAAAAACGGCGTCCTGCAGTTGCGCCTGCCCAAGGTCAAGGAGGCCCTGGCCCGCAAGATCCCGGTGAAAGCCGAGTAATCACAGACGTCTTCTTATAACCGCAGGGCGCCGCGCGCGCCCTGCGGTTTGTCTCGCCCTGGACACTTTGCCGGGCGACGGAAACTTCTATATTTTAGGCATCTAATCAACCGTGTCCGCCCCGCGGTCCGGGCCGCCTTATCCCTTTTCGAGGAGATTGCACCGTGA
>Ga0194121_10004091_pt1 | contig 21444 bp, 16 predicted proteins | sample TA2MahCa50mmetaG_FD_148609 | JGI IMG/M metagenome (GOLD analysis project Ga0194121, IMG submission 148609) | Freshwater microbial communities from Lake Tanganyika, Tanzania - TA2015020 Mahale Deep Cast 50m | ecosystem: Environmental > Aquatic > Freshwater > Lake | place: Tanzania: Lake...
AAGGGTGATTCCGCGAAGGGTGATTCCGCGAAGGGTGATTCCGCGAAGGGTGATTCCGCGAAGGGTGATTCCGCGAAGGGTGATTCCGCGAAGGGTGATTCCGCGAAGGGTGATTCATCGGAAGATAGGTCAACTCGCGGGCCGGATAATGACTCGGGCGACAAGGGCGAACCTGAGTCGAACCCGGATAGAAAGCAGGGGACGGGTCAGAATCCGAACGATTCACCTGGCGACGGCACGAAATCTTCGAGCAATGAAGCCGCACCGCAACGAGGAGACGACACACCACCGAAGAATAAGACGGGTGACGACACGGGGAGCAAGGGACGAGATTCTGCGAGTCCACCGTCGACGAGTACGGATCGCCGCGAATCGGATTCTAAAAATGGCAAGGCCGGTGAAAACCGGGGTGGGGGGGAACAGGGCGGCGGCCAAGGTGCGAATCAAGAAGGGAATGACTCCGCCGGTTCGAACAGCGAAGCCAACGAAGGGGCAGGCGCAGGATCGAATCCCGGCACGGGGGATACCGGTTCGAAGTCCGGCGACCAGCAGCCGGTGGAGGGATCGACGGGGCGATCCGGGCAAGAGACTGGCAGCGGTTCCAGGTCGAATCCCGGCTCGCGGGGCAAGGAAGACGCGGCCCCTAGCGGGCAAGATGGTCGATCAGACTTGACGCCTGGAGACAGATCCGGCTCGCCAACCGGAGCGGGTGGCTCGGCGCCGCGGGGCGATCGAGGTTCGCGCGAGGGTTCTGACTTGTTGAAAAACGGTCCGCTGGACCAAATCGAGCGTGAAGTTCCGGATGGTCCGGAAGCGAACCAGGAATATGCTCGTCGTGCGACCGATCTGGCGCTGGAGTTTCTCAAGGACCAGCAGGATCGACCGGATCCTGGATTACTGAAAGAGCTGGGTTGGACGCCCGAGGAGCTGCGAGCGTTTGTGCAGCGATGGGAGTCATTGAAGCGAGAGGCCAAAGAGAGTCCCGCGAAGCAAGCCGAGTTGGACGATGCGCTGCAGAGTCTTGGATTGCGCCCGGCGCGGGAGAAGAAACGCACGGCGGGGTCGCGCAGCGACGCGACGAGCGGCAATCGAGACGCAGGTAACCGTTCGAATCCACCTTCCTCGTATCAGGATCAGATACAGGCATTTCGCAAGGGCATCAGTCGGGCCCGCGATTCTTCGCCTCGTAAACCGTGAGTTATCGTCGGCGAAACTCATCATCAGGAAACGCTCACGTCGCACGCAAGGCGGGTGATCGGTACGGTTGGGCATGGGAGCATCATGGACAGACTGTTGAAAGCGATGAAGTTCGCGGCGGAAAAACATGCCCGTCAACGCCGGAAGAACTCGGAAGCGACACCGTACATTAATCACCCGATTGAGGTTGCGGAACATCTGGCGCGGGTTGGGCGAATTGCGGACGAGGATATTCTTGTCGCCGCACTCCTTCACGACACCGTGGAAGACACGCAAACGACTTTTGAGGAAATCGCGGAAAGTTTCGGTGCACGGGTGGCGGGCATTGTCAGGGAATGCACCGATGACAAGAGTCTTGAAAAGGTGGAACGGAAGCGGTTGCAGGTCGTCAATGCACCCAGAAAAAGTCCGGAAGCAAAGTGTGTAAAGATCGCCGACAAGACCTGCAACCTGGCGTCGATACTCACCGACCCGCCGGAAGGCTGGAGTCTCCGTCGGCGGCAAGAGTACTTTGCATGGGCCGAGCAGGTGGTTCATGGCCTGTTGGGCGTCAATGATCGCCTGGACGTTTTCGTGAACGAGGTGCTGGTGCGGGGCAGGCAGGTCTTGGACGCACGCGATTGAACCGCCGGTCAATCTGTGTGGGACTCGCCGTCGCCCGGCCGATTCGCACCTTGCGCTGGCGGCCGCCAACCGGCGAATTCAGGAGGAGGAAAACAGGGTGCCCCAATGGATCGCACTACTGCGCGGGGTCAACGTTGGCGGCAAGAACAAGATGCCGATGGCGCGATTGACCGACTTGCTCGAATCGCTTGGTTGCGTGGATCTTCGGACTTACATCCAGAGTGGAAACCTCGTATTTACGTCGCCCATCTAGACCAAGTCGACTCTTCGCAGCCGGATCGCGAGTGCGATCGAGCGGTCGTTCGGGTTTCGGCTGAGCGTTCTTCTGCTGACGGCGGGCTAGTTTCGCTCCGCGATCGAGAACAACCCCTTCATCAGCGCAGGGGCGGCTCCGGCGACGCTCCATTTCTTCTTTCTTGAATCCACACCCGCCGCGCCCGATCTCGATGGTATGACGAAACTTGCCGCCAAGTCGGAGCGATTTTGCCTCCGCGATGAAGTCTTCTACCTTCACGCGCCCGACGGTATTGGCAGGTCAAAACTGGCGGCAGCTGTTGGGACCAGGTTGGGAGTATCGGCGACGGCGCGAAACTACAATACGGTCGAGGCAGTTTCCTCGATGCTTGCGGGCGGCTGAGGTTGAAACGGCGCAGGATGGCGCGAGGAATATCCCACGTATCGTTTGCCGAAGCACACGAGCAGGCAAACGGCACGTCGAACTCGAGCCTCCCGGCGCCACTCTTGCGGCGGCCGGTGCGGGGTTAGAGAATGCCTGCATGGACGTTCTCACGCCGAGGTATCTTGTTCCTTTCCATCCCAAGCAGCTCCCGCATTGTTTCACCGACATCCTCGTGATCGGCGCCGGTTTGGCGGGCCTGCGCGCGGCCAATGCCGTCGATCCTGACTTGTCGGTCCTGGTCGTCACGAAGGATGCGATCCAGCAGTCGAACAGCAACTACGCGCAAGGCGGAATCGCCGGCGTGATGGATCCGGAGGATCGATTCGAGGATCACATTCAGGATACCTTGACCGCCGGCGGCGAGCTTTGCGACCGGGAGGTCGTGGAGATGGTGGTTCGGGAAGCGCCGGAGCGGATCCAGGAGTTGATGCAGTGGGGCACGCATTTCGACGAGCGGTCCGGAGAGTTGATTCTCGGCAGGGAAGGGGGGCACAGCCATCATCGCATTGTGCATGCGTTGGGGGACGCCACCGGGAAAGAAGTCATGCGCGCGATGATCGAACGGTCGAGGAAACTCCCGAATTGCCGCATCCTGGAAAACGTATTTACGCTGGATTTGTTGACGATGGACGGAGTTTGCCGCGGAGCACTGATCGCCGATCGAGTCCGCGGGCGGATGATCGTCTGGGCCAAACAGACGATCCTGTGTACGGGCGGCGCGGGCCAGGTGTACCGCGAGTCGACGAATCCTCCCGTGGCAACCGGCGACGGACATGCGATCGCATTTCGTGCGGGAGCATGGATGCGCGACATGGAATTTGTGCAGTTTCACCCGACGGTACTGTACATTGCCGGCAGCAGCCGCAGCCTGATCACCGAGGCGATGCGCGGTGAGGGGGGACGGTTGATCGATCGTACCGGGCATCGATTCATGCCGGACTATGATGTGCGGGCCGAATTAGCGCCGCGAGACGTCGTCTCGCAGTGCATCGTCCGGCAAATGGAGCGCACGCGGCACCCGAACGTCTATCTGGACATGAGTCATCTGGATGCCGACTTCGTGCGTCGCCGATTCCCGGGGATCGCCGCGGTTTGTGCCAAGTTCGGAATCGATATCGCGCGCGATCGAATCCCGGTGCGACCCGGCGCCCATTACATGGTCGGAGGGGTGACGGTGGACCTGGAGGGCCGAACGTCGATTCCTGGCTTGTGGGGGGCGGGTGAAGTGACGTCGAGCGGCCTGCACGGCGCCAATCGACTGGCCTCCAACAGCCTGCTGGAGGGGCTGGTGTACGGCATGCGGACCGGCGCAGGAGCGTCCCGCGCGGCCCGCGACATCCCCGACAGCTTTCAGGCCCTGCCGCTGTTCAATCCGGTCGCCGTCGATGCCGTCGAGCCGCTCGACGTCGAAGATATCCGCAATTCGCTGAAGAGCCTGATGTGGCACGCGGCCAGCGTCCAGCGGGACGCCGGGCGATTGCGGGAAGCGGCCGAATCGATCGAGCAATGGCGGCATTATGTGCTGCCGCACCAGTTTGACGCCGCGGACGGATGGGAATTACAGAATATGTTGTCGGTGGCCTGGATCATGATCCAGGCCGCAATGCTGCGGGAAGAATCCCGCGGAGTCCACGCACGTACCGACTTTCCGCAGCCCGATCCGACGCGTTGGGAGCAGCATATCGCCTTCCAACGGGGAGAGGACGGTTCGCTGGTAACTTCGTTCCGTACTTGATCGGAGCCCCAGCAAAAAGACTGCTGGGGCAAGATGTCCCAGCGTCGAACCAGCATCGATCGATGGTCGTAGAGAGAAAAAACGCAGCCCCTTTGTCGGAAGGCGTTGTCGAGCGACCGGCAGGGCCTCAACCCGTCGCGCCGCGACACCTTAAACGCCATCCGTCGCACGGATCGGTGGTCGCGGTGCGGTGCAGGTGGCGGTTGGCTGGGAAGCGGCGGCGCCCTCTGGGGGGCTTGAGAAACAGCCTTCGATCAAATACCTTATGTGATTCTGAAAGGCCGTTTTTCGGGCCCTTGGGGCCGTCGGGCTAAGGCCCGTGCATCCGCGACCGGTTGCCAGCAGCCGGTTCCCCGGGTGCGCAATCCGGTCCGACACGTACGGTTGAGCGTTTCCGACAGGGTGCAACGGCTCGGGACAGGGTGGTTTTCCGCGATCCTTCGGAAACAACGAGTGGGTTGAGTCGGGAGTCCTATTTGAATAAACAAGAGAAATCTATGAAAACTCCTTCATCCGCCAAGTGTGCTGCGGGCCATGGACAGCCGATGATCGAAGCGATCGGGCTGAGCAAATTCTACGGTCCGTTCGCCGCCTGCCGTGACGTCACCTTCACAATTCATCAGGGCGAAGTCGTGGCATTTCTTGGGCCCAACGGGGCCGGCAAGAGCACGACCATGAAGCTGTTGACCGGCTATCTGGCGCCATCGCAAGGCGTCGCCCGAATCGCCGGCCACGACATGTCGGTCGATCGGATCGCCGGATCCCAGAAGCTCGGTTATCTGCCGGAGAACGGGCCGCTGTACCCCGACATGACCCCCCATTCGCTGTTGGACTTTTTTGCCGAGGCACGGGGCATGTCCCCCGACCGCAAGCAGGAGCGGATCGAAGCGGTGATCGAGCTTTGCATGCTGCAAAGCGTGTTGCACAAACCGATCGGAAAGCTCTCCAAAGGTTACCGGCAGCGCGTCGGAATGGCGCAGTCGCTGCTGCACGAACCGGACGTGATCATTATGGACGAACCAACGGCGGGCCTCGACCCGAATCAGATTCGCGAGGTCCGTCAGGCACTCCGCCGCCTCGGCGAGAAGAAGACCATTCTGCTCTCGACCCATATTCTGCAGGAGGTCGAGGCGATGGCCAGTCGAGTCATCTTGATCAATGAGGGGCGATTGGTCTACGACGGAACCGTGGCCGATCTCGATCCCGAGAAACGAGGACTCGAAGCGGCCTTCCATCGCATGACCTACGAGGAAGCCGCGACATGATTCTCGTACCTCACTTGCACTTGGGACTCGTTAGCTGCACCAGGGTAATCGCTGCACCAGGGAGACGTTCGGATGACGCTTGAGCTTTTGAGCAGCATGGCGTGGGAATTCGGCAAGTTGATTTTGATCGACGGTGCCGTCCTGGCATTTTTCGCGCTCGCGCTTTTGCCGCTATCGCGCTACAATCGGCCTGCATTAGCCGTGCTACGCCGGAATTTCGTCGGTTACTTCAGTGATCCGACCGGTTACGCGTTTCTGTGTCTTTTCGTGCTTCTGACTTCGTTCGCCGCCTTCTGGCCGCACGAGTTCTTCAACTCGAATCTGGCCAACCTCGATCAGCTGAATCGCATGTTCCCGCTGGTGATGCTGGTTTTCATTCCAGCGATCACCATGAGCATCTGGGCTGACGAACGAAGGCAGGGGACGGATGAGCTGCTGCTGACCTTGCCCGCCGCCGACGCCGATATCGTCACCGGCAAATTCCTCGCCGCCGCGGCCGTCTTTACATGCTCGCTGATGTTCTCCCAGGTTTCGACCTACCTCGTCCTGGTTTCGCTGACACTCGGCGACCTCGATACCGGCCTGCTCTGCAGCACCTATTTCGGCTACTGGCTGGTCGGACTGGCGATGCTCGCGCTCGGCATGGTGGCGTCGTTCCTGACACGCAACCTCACGGTCGGATTTATTCTCGGCGCCGCATTCAACGCGCCGCTGGTGTTCGCGACTTATTCCGACGTGATCATCCGGTCGGTCAGCAGCGCCCAGCTCGTGTCCCGCTGGGGAATGGCCGCCAAACTCGACGACCTCGGACGCGGCGTCATCAGCCTGTCGTCGGTAATCTACTTCGTCATGATTACGGCCGTCGGCCTTTATCTGAGCATGATCCTGATCGGCAGCCGCCACTGGGCGGGCGGCCAGGAAAGCGGGCAACGCACCTCCCACTACGTGGCTCGAACCCTGGCGATGATCGTATTGGGGATTTCACTGACGGTGATCCTGACCAACCACGATGTCCGCAAGGATGCGACGATCAACGGAGTCAGCTCGCTTTCCGAGGATACGCTGAAGATCTTGCGCGACCTGGAAACCAAACATACGATTTACATCGATGCTTTTATTGGCGCCCAGGTCCCCGAGGATTACGTCAAGACGCGATTTACCCTGGTCTCGATGCTGAAGGAGTTCCAGTCACGGGCCAAAGGGAAGGTACAAGTTCGCTTGCTGGAAAACGTCGAACCGTTCAGCGAGACCGCCGTCCTGGCGGAAAAGCAGTTTGGCATCAAGGCGCAAACGGTTCGCACTCGATCCCGCGGAGTATTCAAAGACGAACCGGTGATTCTTGGCGCGGCATTCACCTGCGGACTTGAAAAAGTCGTCGTGCCGTTTTTCGATTACGGCATCCCTGTCGAATACGAACTGGTGCGGTCGATCTCGACAGTGGCCAAAGGCCAGCGGAAGCGGTTGGGGATCGTCAAGACCGACGCGAACCTCAACGGCGGATTCGATTTCAGCACCGGACAGTTCCGACAGATACCAAAGCAGCAGATTGTCGAGGAACTGGAGAAGCAGTACGACGTGGAACAGGTCGATCCCAATAACCCGATCGATGTGCAGCGTTTCGACGTCCTGTTCGTCGTGCAGCCCTCGTCGTTGGGCGAACCGGAGCTACAGAACGTGCTGTCGGCGATCCAGTCGGGAATGCCGACGGCGATCTTCGAGGACCCGATGCCGGTCTACATTCAAGCGCCGGGAACCGGCGAACCAAAGCGGCCCCCGGGAGGCATGGGGATGTTCGGCGGCGGCGGCGGGCCTCCCGCGCCCAAGGGGGACATTGACCGCTTTTTCCGCGAGTTGGGCGTGAAGATGGAAGGCCGTCCCCAGGGGCCGGGCACGTTCCAGCCAAATGTGGTCTGGCAGTCGTTCAACCCCTACAAGAAGATCCAGGTTTCCGATCTGCCGGACGAGTACGTCTTTGTGCACAACGACGCGCCGGGCGCCGACGAGCCGCTCAGTAATGACGATCCGATCACGTCCGGCCTGTCCGAAGTGCTGTTTCCGTTTTCTGGCAACTTCGATGCGCTTCCGGAAAGCAAATTCTCATTTACTCCGATCGTGCGAACGGGAACGATGGCCGGCTCACTTTCCGTGCAGGACGTCCGCGACGGCCAACAGGATCCGCTCGAATTCCGCGCCAAGCACGTTCCGCGTGGCGCCAAGTACACGCTCGCGGCACACATTCGCGGCAAGTCCGATAGCGGCGCAAAGGGAAGCGACCCCTCCAAGGACGATTCGCGGGATGACGTCGACGGCGTGTCGAAAAGTCGCCCCGTCAATGTCGTGCTCGTCGCCGACATCGATTTGATGAGCACCTTGTTCGTACGTATCCGGGCGCAGCCCGAACAGGAGTTCAACTGGCACTTCGAAAACGTCACGTTCGTACTGAACGTTGTCGATGCCCTGTCGGACGATGACGCCTATATCGGCGTGCGGAAACGCAAAACCAAATACAGCACGCTGAAAGTGATCGAACAGCAGACCAACTTCGCTCGTGAGAAGGAACGGATGGAGCGGGACGATTACGAATCGCAGAACAAGAAGGAGCTTTCCGCCGCGGAAGCGAAGGCCAAAGCGGTGAAGCAGGAAGCGGTCGACGCCTGGAATGACATCCAGAACGAACAGAAGTCGGGCGTGCGCGTCGATCCGAGCCGGATTCTGGAGATTCAGACCAAGAAACAGCTCGCCGAGGATGCGGCCGAACGCAGCCTGGCGATGGCCCGCGAACGGCTGAAGAATGAACTGACCAAGAAGACGGAAGAGATCCGGCGACAGATGGATTCGAAAATCCAGGGCATCCAGAACCAATTTAAACTCTGGGCTGTGATCCTCCCGCCGATCCCGCCGCTGCTGGTCGGCTTCATCGTGTTTGCCAAGCGGCGGCTACGTGAACGGGAAGGCATTGCCAAGACACGCATGAAGTAATCCGCCTGCTGCGCGCATGGGGGCTGTTTTACGCGTCGATCGATCGAGGAGTTTTGGACGATGAATGATTCGATGAAGACACTGGCTTATCTGGGCACCGCGGCTTTCTTCGCGCTGATCGCATTCGTGTCGTATCCATCGACGAGTGTCCAGACGGCGACCACGCTGATAGGCAAGGGCCTGTTCGAGAATTTCACCGATCCGCTGCTGGCCCGCAGTATCGAAATCGTGAGCTACGATGAAGCCCAAGGTGAAATCGACAGCTTCAAGGTCATGCAGAACTCCAAAGGCAACTGGGTGATCCCTTCCAAAAGCGACTACCAGGCCGATGCCCAGAACCAGCTCAAGGACGCCGCAAACTCGCTGCTGAACACCAATCTGATCGTACTCGATATCGCCTCCAGTTCGCCCGAAGACCATCCGCTGTACGGCGTCATCGCGCCTGACGCCGAAAAGGTCAAGGCGGGCGACAAAAATGTCGGCCGGCTGGTCAAGATCGCCGACGCGTCCGGCAAGAGCCTGGCGTCGCTGGTGATCGGTAAGGCCGAACGAGGTAACCCTAAACGGCGTTTCGTGCGCGTGCCGAGCCAGGACCCGGTTTATGTCGTCGAACTCGATCTCGACAAGATCAAGACGAAATTTGAAGACTGGATCGATAAGAACCTGTTGAAACTGGATTCGGCGCAACTGGAGCGAGTCGTGATCAAGGACTACTCTGTCGTGCCGACCAATGTCGGCAAAGTGCTTGATCCACGCATGGAAGCCGACCTGAAGTTTGACAATACCGGTAACAAATGGAGCGTCCATGAGATCGTTACTTTCCGCAAGGCGCGCCAGCAAGGCGAGGCGCAGCGCGTACCGAGCGTGCTGGCCGAAACGGAAGAACTGAACGACACGAAACTGAACGACCTGAAGTCGGCCCTGAACAGTCTGCAGATTGTCGACGTGATGCGCAAGCCCAAAGGACTCTCCGCCGACTTGAAGGCCGAGCAGTCGCTGACCGAGAACCAGGAGACATTGCTTTCGCTGGAAGCGGCTGGGTTCCACATGACGGCCAACGGCGAGATCCGATCGGCTAACGGCGAGATCAACGTCGGGCTGAAGGACGGAATCGACTATGTGTTGCGATTCGGTGGCATCACGGGGCGGCAAGACGACTCGAAGGACTTGAAACTGAATCGATTCCTGTTCGTGATGGCGACGTTGGACGAATCGCGCATCCCGGCACCCGAATTGGAACTGGAACCACAGGAGCCGCCGCTTTCTCCCGCGTCCGGTGACGGCGCGGCGGAAGGAGCTGCGGGCGAGGCCGAAGGGAATGCGAAGCCGGCGTGTCAGGATAGCCCACCGCAGCCCAGCGGCTCGCAGGATTCGAATCAAGAGCCGAAATCGGCGGCCGATGTCGAGCGGGAACGTATCAAGAAGAGCAATGAACGGAAAATGAGCGAGTGGCGCGATCGCAAGAAAAAAGCGGCCGACAAGGTGGCCGATTTGAACGATCGATTTGCCGATTGGTACTACGTGATTTCCGAGGATTCTTACAAGAAGGTGCACCTGGGGCGAGCCGACATTGTCCGCGAGGCAACCAAAGCCAAGGACGAAGGTTTCGGCATCGACGCCTTCCGCAAGCTGGAAAAAGACGGGCTGAAGAAGGATGGCCCCAGCCCCTCGTCGTCACCTCTGTTGCCGCCCAGGTAACTCTGTTGCCGTCGGGGAGGCGATCGGAAAATCGGCCATGACACTTGGAGCACCATCACCGACAGCGATCACGCGTACCGGCGATACCGGTGTCGAAATCGCCTGGTCGGACGGCGATCGCCGTCGCTACATGAACCGCAAGTTACGGGATGCCTGCCCATGCGCGACATGCCGTGAAAAACGCAGCGCGCCGCCGCCGCCTGCGACCGAGTTGCTGGTGCTGCTCGAATCGGACCTGCAACCGTTGCGCATCCAGGGAATGAAGCCCCTGGGCGCGTACGCCTATTCGATCGATTTCAGCGACGGCCATAATACCGGCATCTACACCTTTGAGTTGCTGAAGTCGATCGGCGAGTCGGTTGCGTCCGCGTGATCTCGCTAGTCGTCGCGTAAAGCCGCTACCAGCCGATCGACTTCCTCAGGCGAGTTGTAGTGCACAAATCCGATGCGCAGCATGCCGTCCGGCTCCTTTCCCAGGGCTTCCGAGAGATTCAAGGCGTAGTAGTTGCCGTGCCAGGCGAAGAGGCCCTGATCGCCCAGCTGCTCTGCCCATTGCGACGCGGAGCGATGGCGATGCGAAAGGCTGAAGGTCGGCAGCCGCTGCTCCAGCCGGTCCCGATCGGTGATGCCGTGAATCTGGATCGCGGAAACACCATCCAGTCCGTCGAGGAACTGCCGGGCGAGCGACCGTTCGTACGATTCGATCGCCGCGAACGCCCGCTCCAGGCAGAGCCGCCGATGGTTCGGCTGCGTGCATCCCGCCGCCCGCCCCAGGTCGACAAGATAGTCGATCGCCGCCACCACGCCGGCGATGCACTCGTGGTTCTGCGTGCCGGTCATCCATTTCCCCGGCAACGTGTCGGGGGCCGGGCGAACTTTATAGGCCGGCAGCTCCTCCAACAATTCCCGGCGGCCCCAGAGAATGCCGATATGTGGTCCGAAGAACTTGTAGGCCGAGCAGGCCAGATAATCGCAATTCCAGTCCTGAACACGGAGCAGCGCATGGGGTGCGAAATGGACGGCATCCAGAAATACGTGCGCCCCGCGCCGGTGCGCCAGTTCGATGATCGGCGCCACCGGGTTGACAGTACCCGTCGCGTTCGACGCGCAACCGACGGCCACAAATCGCGTGCGCGCCGAAAGAAGCTGTTCGAAATGGCGCAGATCAAGCGTGCAATCCCGCGTGTCGATATCGACGACCCGCACGGTCGCTCCCGCGTCACGGGCCGCCAGCGCCCAGGGGGTAAAGTTCGCGTCGTGGTCGAGCCGCGTCAGGATGATTTCGTCGCCGGGCCGCCACGTTTTTGACAAGGCTCGCGACAGAGCCAGCGTCAGCGTCGTCATATTGGGTCCGAAAACCACCGTCTCCGCGTCGCCGACTCCCAACAGATCGGCCACCGCGCGGTGGGCCGAATCGAGCATCGCGTCGCTTTCGCGGCTGGTGGCAAAATGGCCGCCATGGTTGGCATTATGCCTTGAAAAGTAGTTGGACACCGCGTCGATGACCCGCCGCGGCACCTGCGTCCCGGCCGGCCCGTCGAAATAGGCCGCGGGATGAGCGCCGACCTGCCGCGACAATGCGGGAAACTGCTCGCGTAACTGCCGGAAAAAAGTTGCGTCCATCAATACTCCTGCTCCAGGAAGGGCCACGCAGCGTAAGGAAACTCAACCATCACAAGGGGAATCCGCACGCAGATCGATCAGCCGCTTTGCCTTGCCTTCGAACCGTGGCAACGTCCCGTGCGCGACATGCTTCACCTCGACCTGCAGTCCCAGGACATCGTGCAGGCGGCTCTGAATCTCGGCGAGTCGACAATCGGTGCCTTCCAACTCCAGCGTCAGCCGGTCGAGCATGCCGTTCTTGCTGACGACCATCCTGAATTCGCCCACCTCCGGGAACTGCCGCACCACGCGTTCCGCTGCCAGCGGAAATAGATTCACACCGCGTACGATCAGCATGTCGTCGTTGCGACCGAGCACCCCGCCGCGCAAGAACGTGAATCGAACGGGATGATCATGATCCCGTTCGGGTATGACCAGATCGCCCGTTCGATAGCGCAACAGCGGACTGCCGGCTCGCGTCAATGTCGTCAACACCAGTTCGCCCCTGTGGCCATCCTGGGTGGGCTGCTCCGTCGACGGATCGAGTACCTCGCAGATGTAATGCGATTCGTTGACATACAGTCCGTTCCCGGTCCGGTCGGGAAATCCCCAGGGGCCGACCTCGGTGGCGCCGGCGTGGTCGATCACGCGCGCCTTCCAGCCTGTTTCCAGCCGGCTGCGGATTTCCGGGACCGATCCGCCCGGCTCCCCGGCCACAATCAAGACGCGCACCGTACCCGCCCCTGGCCCCTCCTCGCGTCCACCGTCGCCCAGGCCGGCCAGTTCGGACAGGTGCATGCCATAACTGGGTGTGCACAGCACCACGGTGGCGCGTAGATCGCGGATCAGCTGCAGTCGGGCTCGGGAAGTCAGTCCGCCCGTGGGAATCGCCATCGCGCCCCTCGCTACCACCGCTTCAAAAGCGCTCCAGAACCCCACAAACGGTCCGAAGGAAAACAGGCAGGCGACCCGATCACCCCGCCGAACATCGGCGACGTCCAGCACATACTGCCATTGATCGATCCAGTTCCGCCAGTCTTCGGCCGTATCGACCACGACCAACGGCTGCCCTTTGCTGCCGGAGGTGCGGTGACAACGCACGTACTGGTCAAGCGGAAAAGTGCGGTTGCGGGCCATTGGGTCGCCGGCGCTCTGTCCGGCGTACGGTTCGGCATTTGGCGACTGCAATTCGCTTTTGGTCGTCAGCGTCAATCGCCGAAGATCGTCCAGGCAATGGAATTGGAGCGGGAACGAGGCAAGTTTTTCGGCATAGAAACGGTTGGTGGGGACGATCCGCCGCAGGAGTTCATTCAATCGCTGCAACTGCAACGCCTGCAATTCATGGCGCGGCAGCCGCTCGATGCGACGACGTTCCCGAAACGACGTAATTCTCATGCCGCCAATGATACCGAAAATCAGGCGGCGCCGCATCGTAGCTCGAAACTTGCCGTCGCTCGAAACTTGTTTCGAGAGGCATATGCATCGCTCAACATCGGTTTCGAATGCGACGCACGAGCTCTCGAAACAAGTTTCGAGCTACGACCGCCCGCTCAGATCATATCGAGCTTACGATGCGTTCGTCGGCGTGACTTCTGGCAGTTCTCGCAGATGCCGCTGATGATAAACCGATGGCCCGTGACCCGAAATCGATTCTCGCGCGCCACGGCGTCGCGTAACGTCATCAACTGGTCACTCTGGAATTCAAATAGTCGCTGGCATTGCGTGCAATGCAGATGATCGTGTTGAGGATACCCGTAATCGTGCTCGTAGACGGCACGACCATCCAGCGTGAACGACCGTAGCAAGCCTGCTTCGACGAACTTGTTCAACGTCCGATAAACCGTCGCGCGGCCAATGCGCCCCGCGGCTCCCTTGGGCGGAAGCTGTTCCATCAAGGTGTCGGCGTCGAAATGATCGTGCCGGCTGAAGACATGTTCGATCAGCAGTTTCTGTGGCTTGGTCATCCGTTTGCCGCGACTCTGGAGGAATTCCTCAAAGCGTTGCAACGGCGAAAGGGCAACTTCCACCGAACCTAGACTGAAATCAGAAGTCATACGGTCAACCAGCATCGCCCCAGCTGTCCGATTCCTGGCGCGGAAATCACGATGATGGGGAACTGATGCTATTCTAAATCGCCGCCCGGACTTCGCACAGTGCCAAATTGAGCGGCTACCACAACGGGCCTCGACGCGGCGGCGGGAAGCTCTCGCCACGCTGTTTCCAGATTCAGCGGGGGCTGGAAGCCCCCGCAACGTTACGCGACTTCGTCCAGAAGGCGTTCCACGGCCGCATCGAGCTTCGCATCGGTCTCGTAAGTCCCCGAAGCGATTTCCGCCCGGATACGGGCGACGCGATCGGCTCGAATATCGGCGCTTCCCCGGGTCTGACTGATCGCGGCGCCCTCGGCCGAGATCGACAGTTCGTCGACCGGTTGAGCCGACGCGGGCGATCCCGATGCTGACTCCGGAATCGGCCGGTGTGGTCCGTTGAGCGGTTGAGCGTTGTGCACGAACGAAGGTCCTTGAATCCGCATGACTTGGTCCCCAACTGGCAAAAGTGGTAATCAGGCCGGGACGGGGATCGGTGGCGTTGGATCGAGTGGTCCGAAATTGGTGCAAACGGCCTGTTTGCACCAGCTTGCGAATTCCTGAACTCGATCACGAACCGATACTCAAGTCCCTAAACTCTACGTCATCGTTTCGTCGGCGCCGCAGTCCGTGTCGAGCAGGTGCTGTCCATTGCTGGGGAAGTGACTATTGCGAGTGCGACAGTACCTACTCTATCGTCCTGATTCGCTCGACGCTTCCACGAATCGATTCCAAAACTTCCTGTAACGTTCGCAGGTGACCGAAGCGTTTATATCGAGTATACCCGCGAAACAGTCTTCCCTGACTCCGCGTGACCTATCCCTTACTCGCGCCGTGACTCGGCGACTGGAAAAGCACCGGAGTTGTCTGATTTCAACCACCGGCTCACCATTCTACGCCCCAGGCACGAAATTGGTTTGCCGAATTTTCCAACATGGCGGATTTCGGGCTACGGATTATACGACAGTGGCTCCACGGCTCACAAGTGCAAGTTCTGCTAGCAGTTGGACAGTCCGAGCCTTCGGCGGCGGCGTTTTTCCATCCGCCCCTATTTTGCCGGGTCATCCACCCTGGTCCAATTCGCCCATTTTTTCGCGAGTGTCGAAGTCAGCGACAATCGCAAGCGGTCTCTTTTCTTGTCGATCTGTCGGTTGAGCTTTTCCACCAGCGATGCGTTGGCCTCCCGCACCCGGTCCTGGATCAGATCCTCCAACCCCTCGCCAAGGTGCTTTGCCAGCGGGCCGTGCAACTGGCTGACTCGGTGCAGTCGGAAGTCGAGAAGTTCGACCTCCGCTGCCGTTACCTGGGGATCGAGCAACAGTTCAGGAGGGATCCGCGAGATGTCCAGCCCGGTGGTAAGCTCAGCGCGAACCCGCAGTCGGACCTTCGCATCGGCATCGGCGTTCACGCTAAGCAACTGCACGCCGCGCTCCCAGATCGCCAGCCGCCCGAAGACGTGCAGCGGCGCTTCGCAGGTCAACTCCGTCTGCCAGCGGTTTTCCGACAACGCCTTCCCTTGGTCGATCCGCAGGTCGACACCGGCCTTGGAGGACGGCAGGGATAGTTCGTAGCGGGTCCAGGTTCCATCATTCACCGTTTTCCACTTGCGTTCGGTTTCCAACCGCAGCCCCTCGCGCCGTAATCGGACCCCGTCAAAGACCTCGCGCGTCCGCCCCCAGTTCTTCTCGTTCACATACCGGGTTGGCAACTGTTCCAGTGCCAGTTCCTCGACGATACTCTTCAGTCCATCCCAGCTTTCCGCGGGGTCGAGCGGCGGCTGGGTCGTGGGTGGATCGAGCAGCGCAGGAGCAGATTCCACTGGCGGGGACGGCGTCGTCACGACGCCGGGAAGAGTCGCCAGGGCCAGGAACAGCGCAGCCAAACTGGTCATGACGTCGATGAGGCTGCTTGTGCGGCCTCGATTATTTTGTTTGTCGCCAACGCGAGTCCTCCGCCGGACGCATTCCGCGGGCCGAAATTCTTCAACGTCACGATAGGCGCGGCTGGCGGCTTGGGGAAGAGCAGTTTTCAGCGGACCGCACTGGCGGTAGGATGGGCCTTAAGAAAGCTGCGTCCAAAACCGGTTCATCGATTTCATGATCCTGATCATCGATAACTACGATTCCTTTACGTACAATCTCGTCCAGCGGCTGGGGGAACTCGATTGCCGCAACGATATCCGTGTTTTCCGTAATGACCAGATTACGGTAACCGAGATTCTCCGATTGCAGCCGTCCCATCTGATCATCTCCCCCGGTCCCTGTACGCCGTCGGAAGCCGGTATTTCCGTCGAATGCGTGCGGAAACTTGCCGGCAGGCTGCCGATTCTGGGAGTTTGTCTGGGGCATCAATCGATCGGACAGGCTACCGGGGGCAGGATTGTGCGCGCCCGGCAATTGATGCACGGGAAAGCCGATCAGATTTACCACGACGGGCGCGGGCTGTTCGAGGGCCTGCCGAATCCGTTCGTCGCCACGCGCTATCACAGCCTGGTCATCCAACCCGACACGTTGCATCCCGCATTGGAAGTCAGCGCCTGGGCTCCGGCGCCGGACGGTTCGCGGGAGATCATGGGAATCCGTCACCGCGAGTATCCGCTGGAAGGTCTGCAATTCCACCCGGAGAGCTTTCTGACAACGGACGGGCCCAGGATCCTGCAACGGTTTATTACGATGCGCTGGCCGCCATGACACGCGAGAATCCATCCCCCTCGAACCGGCTGCTCAGAGTAGACGAGGCGCTGGCCCGCGTTCTGGAGCGTGCTCAGCCACGGAAGCCTTGCCGCCTGGAGTTTACCGAGGCGCTGCAGCATGTCCTGGCCGAATCGGTGCGCGCCGACATTGATTCCCCACCGTTCGATAAGTCGCTTGTTGACGGATATGCAGTCAGCATCTCCGACGTCCGTACGTTGCCCGCGACCTTGACCGTTGCCGCCGAAGTCACGGCGGGCAACCTGCCGATGGTCGGGGCAGGGGAGGGGAGAACAATTCGCGTCATGACCGGGGCTCCGATCCCGGCCGGTACGGACGCCGTCGTGATGATCGAAGAAACCGAACTGCTGCCAGGGCCGACGCCGATGGTACGGATCGGGTCGCGGCAGGTCGTCGCCGGACAGAATATCATGCGGCGAGCATTCTCGTATGTGAAAGACCAGGAACTCCTACGCGCGGGAAAACTATTGCAACCGGCGGACATCGGCCTGCTGGCGGAAACGGGACATGCCGAACCCCTGGTCCAACCTCGCGTTCGCGTAGCGATCCTCAGCACGGGCGATGAACTGGTTCCCGCGTCGGCCCGCATCGCCGCCGGACAGATCCGCAACAGCAATGGCCCAATGCTGCAGGCCCAGGTCACGGCGGCCGGCGGAGTCGCCGTGCCTTTGGGAATCGCGCGCGACGAAGCAGCTGCATTGGAGCAGGCAATTTTGCAAGGACTGCAGTCGGACATGCTGCTGATTTCGGGCGGTGTCTCGGCAGGCGTACTCGATCTGGTCCCGCAGACCCTGCAGCGACTCGGCGTGCAGCAGGTGTTTCACAAAGTCAATCTCAAGCCCGGCAAACCGCTCTGGTTTGGCCTGTTGCTCGGCACCGATGCGAACAAACTGGTCTTTGGATTGCCGGGAAATCCCGTGAGCAGCCTCGTATGCTTTGAACTGTTCGTCGTTCCGGCGATGATGGCGATGATGCAGCGCGCCTGGAAAAGGCCGTGCCTGCAAGCGGAACTGATCGATCCGTTCCAGCAGCGCGGCGACCGGCCGACGTTCTTTCCGGGGCGCGTCGAACCGAACGGCACTCGATGGCAGGTAAAGCTGCTCGACTGGCGCGGCTCCGCCGACCTGCGTACCCTGACCGAGGCCAATTGCCTTGTCCATTTCCCAGCGGGCGAACAGAAGTACGCCGGCGGCAGTCCCGTGGAAGTCTATTTGCTGGGCCCCTTACCCGGCGATTGCTCGCTATCGGTCGCCGGCGACGAGCTTACCCTCGCCTGAATATTCGCCGCGAACGCTACGAGCGGACATGGTTGCCAGCCGGAGACTCGGCCGCCTCGCGTCTGCCACCACTACGACCACTTCCTAGCGAGGCGCAACCTATTCTTTCCTTGGCGATCTCGCAGACGCTCCGCCGCATCGGGGCAACGCGCCGCGTTTTCCTGCGAGACAGTTCGATCCGCTCGCATGCCCTCACTGTTGCAAGGAATACCCGGTGACCGCGACCGCCACGACAAGTATCGCTTCGCGACCGATTGCGGATCGACGGTCCAACCCATTCCGCCTTGCGTTGCCGCGGCTTGCCCCCTACGCCTTGGCCGGGTTCGTACTGACCGCGACCTACGCCTGCTCACCGAATTTCGCGATCGCGCCCGGCAGCGATCAGGGACTGCTCGCCGGCGACTTTCTGCAAGAGTGGATCGGTGGCTGGATTGTGCGACACGAACCGGAACGGCTTTACGACCGTGAGTTTGCCGTCGCGTTGGAACACGATCCGTCGCTGACAGGGTTTCAATGGGACCGCAGTCAGTTTCTGCCGATGGTCTATCCCCCGTGCTGGTATCTGCTGGTAAGCCCGTTGGCCACACTCCCCTATTCCGTCGCGGCCAGCATCTGGGCCGCGTTGATGACAGGTACGATGCTCTCGGCGCTGTTGCTGCTGCGAGCCTGGGTGCTTCGCGGCGACAGCGCTCACGGCGACGCGGGATCGCGCACTATCAACTGGCTGCTCCCGGTGGCGGTGCTTTATCCGTCGGTGATCGAGTGCCTGACGAGCGGACAAAAGAGCGGACTGCTCCTGCTGCTGTTCTCCGCGGTCTTCCTGCTGCTGCAGCGCGGCCAGGCATTCCGCGCGGGACTGCTTGGCGGGCTACTCCTGTTCAAGCCGCACTTCTGCCTGATCCTGCTCCCCTATATGCTCTTACGCCGCGCGTGGACTTTCCTGGGTGGCTTCGCCGTCACGGCCGTCGTTTTGACCTCCATCTGCCTGGCGATGGGTGCCGGTCTGTGCCTGGACTATCTGCGGTTCCTCGCGGGCGTCGCCGACTATGTGCGGACGGCGGGCTACCCAATCGCCAAGTCCCATTCACTCTACGGCGCGCTGGTGCTGTTCGCTTCCGAGCCGACATTCGTTGTACGCTGCCTGTTCGCGATCCTGGCAACGGCGATCGCTTTCGACACAATCGCAGGTACCGCATCGATCAGGCGTTCGACCCCTTCGACTCTTCCTCGCTCGACCGGATCGAACCAAGGCCGCGCGGACACGGAGTCGGCGATCGGCTTCGCGGCACTCATCCTGGCGACCTTGCTGACCAGTCCGCATCTGCTCGGCTATGACCTGACGCTGATCTTGTTCCCGGCCGCGACCTTCCTGCGCGCGGACGTTCGCGTTCAGCTCGGATCAGCCTGCAAACCGACCGCCTGGTTGTGCGCGGGCATGCTTGGAATCAGCGGCGTCTCGCCCCAGATCGCCGCCGCATGCTCAATTCAGTTGACCACCCTGCTGATGCTGGCTCTGTGGCTGGCGCTAAGAAGGAAACGAGAGAGCTCTCCCGTGTGCCACGGGTGATGTTTCTGGATCTTCACGTACAGTCCGACGAGCAGCTGGCGCGGGACTTTCATTTGCGAACGAATCTGTTGCTGCTAAAATATGCGCAACGCCCTGAGTTAGCCGAACATCTTCCCGCCATCTGCCGTCAGATGGCGGGGTGGCTGAGCGAGCCTGACGGTCGCTCCCGGATCGAGGCGGCGCTAAATTATATTGCGAACTGCACTGACCAGGTCAGCGCCGCCCAGTTATCAACGGCGATCGAGAACGAGATTCGCGACAGGAGTATCCAGATGCCGACGATTGTCCAGCAACGATTTCTTGAGGGAGTCGAAGAGGGCAAGCAGCAGGGGCTCACGCAAGGGCTCTCGCAGGGCCAGTGGATTGGTCAGATCCAGACCTTACAGGAACTGCTTGGCCAGCCGGTTTCGCCATCGGCCGAACTGACTGTCCGTTCCATTGCCGAGCTCACGGAGTGGCCGGCGCACTGAAGGCCTCCGTGCAAGGTAAAAAGCTTTAGGAAACCGACGGTTTCCGTCCCGATTCGACCTTTGACTTTGCATTTGTGGCCGAGTCGGTCACCCAAGCACGGGCTCGGGACGGCCCTCACCCGTGGCACACGTACCCCGTTTCCGGTTCCCCGTTCCCCGCAACCCGACTATTCGTAACCTTGCGGATGCGAGGAGTGCCAGTGCCAGGCGGTCGCGACAATGGAGGCGATGTCGCGGTAGCGAGGTTCCCAGCCGAGTTCTCGTCGGGCGCGTGATGCGTCGGCGATCAGGCGTGGCGGGTCGCCGGGGCGACGTTGTCCCAGGCGAACCGGAATCGCATGTCCGGATGCTTTGCGGCAGGTGTCGATTACTTCGCGAACGCTGTACCCGTTGCCCGATCCGAGATTGACTTTGATTCCCTGGCCATCCACCAGCCGATCGAGTGCTCTCAGGTGGGCATCGGCCAGATCGTCGACGTGGACGTAATCGCGGATGCAGGTTCCATCGGGAGTCGGGTAATCGTCGCCGAACACCGTGATCTCGCTCCGTTGTCCCAGAGCGACCTGCAAGGTGATCGGTATCAGGTGCGATTCCGGCTTGTGATCCTCGCCAATATCTCCGTCGGGCGAGGCGCCGGCCGCGTTGAAATATCGCAGGGCGGCATAACCAAAACCGTAAGCCCGTGCGTAATCCTCCAACGCGCGCTCGATCACCAGTTTGGTGAAGCCATAGGGACTGATCGGGCGCTGAGGTTCGTCTTCGGGAATCGGCACGCGTTCGGGTTCGCCATAAGTGGCGGTGGTGCTGGAAAAGACGATCCGCCGTACCCCCGCGCCGCGCATCGCGTTAAGCAGGTTCAGTGTGCCGATCACGTTATTGGCGTAGTACTTGGCCGGATTGACCACCGATTCTCCGACTTCGGCCACTGCCGCAAAATGCACGACGGCCTCGGCCTGCGTGCGTTCCATCGTGGATCGAAGCAGTTCCACGTCGGCCAGATCGCCTTCGATCAGGCTTGCTTCCGGCACCGCTTGCCGGTGCCCGCACGACAGGTTGTCGTACACCCAGACTTCGTGGCCTTGGCGCAACAGGGCGCGCACGCAGTGCGAACCGACGTATCCCGCGCCTCCCGTCACCAGAATCCGCATCGATTACCTCGCTTTCCCAATCCGAATCCACGTCACTCAATCGGCGTCCACGGCGATGGGCCGCGGCCGGAACCAGGTTCGGCCAGCGGTCATAGACCAATTTCGACCAGTGGCTCCCCACGAGTCTTACATATCCTGACGAATGGTAAAGGCGGATCACATAAGCGGCTCGCAGGACCAGTTCGACACACCTCTCCTCCTAACCGGCATGATCGTCACGATCCGCAACCCGTACCTCGCCCAGACGCCAACCCAACTCCACCGCCGAAAAAACAAACACCGTTCCCCGTTCCCCGTTCCCCGTTCCCCGTTCATGCCCGCCCGCAAACAGCTCTCGCGACCGCAAGCTCGACTCGACGGAGACCAGGGTCTCGGTTGGACGGAGGCGTTTGCGCGCTACTTGCG
>Ga0194121_10004094_pt1 | contig 21434 bp, 25 predicted proteins | sample TA2MahCa50mmetaG_FD_148609 | JGI IMG/M metagenome (GOLD analysis project Ga0194121, IMG submission 148609) | Freshwater microbial communities from Lake Tanganyika, Tanzania - TA2015020 Mahale Deep Cast 50m | ecosystem: Environmental > Aquatic > Freshwater > Lake | place: Tanzania: Lake...
TTACAGCCTTTAAAAACGAATTAAAATCTCGTGCCTTTTTGAGCGCATCTGCAATATGAGGTCTATCCATTAAGTTACCATATTTTTTTTCAAAATTAGGATTGTGACCGGATGTATCTTTGGCCATTGTATAAAACTCTTTCCAATTTATATTTGCTTCTTTCATAATACCCCTACCTTCATTTTGAGATTTTTTTAACTTAACTATTTTATGAACCAAAGCATTTATTTCCGAAAAAAGGTCTGCAAGTTCTTTATCCAACTTTTTTTCATCCGATGATTTTGGGGTAGTAATATCTACATCACTATACAACTTTTTCTTCTTTGCTATTAAAGGGTCTACCTTTTTCAGTAAATCATTTTTTTGCTTTTGCAAAGTTTCAATTTCTTTTGTATTTATACTCATTTTGTTTCTCCAATTTGAGGACACTCACAATACCCACCAATTTCACAAATGATATCTCTCATAATATCACCTGCTTTTTTATACTTATCAGCCTTATTAGTTACACCCTCATTCATAGGTGCCATAAAAGCACCATAGGTAGATGGATTACTTACAAAATCCCAACATATCAAATCAAAATCCCCTTCAACTGCAACTGTCCCATCTTCTTTAATTTGACGAACCGAACCCATGCCCCGCGATGATATACCAACTGTGCATCCAGCCTCTACCAACTCTTTAAGTATTCTGCCTGATGGGGTATTTAATATCTCTACCTTACCCATTACATCAGCACCATCCCACCAAACATCTCTAATAATATGTGATGTATTCTTTAACTCAACTACCGATGATTCAGGATGGTCTAATTCACCATACGCACGATTTTCGGCTATTTCCCTACCCTTATACTTTTGAACTTCACGCTTCAATATACTTTCAGGATATACCCTACCATTTTGGTTTTTTTCATTTGCTCTTTGTAAAACACCGATTACAATAAGCCTACCATCACCCTTCATTGCTGCTTCTTTAAGCTGCTGGGGTTTAATATCAAATACAATAGTATCTACTAATAGCTTTTTCATTTTTTACGCACCTAATTGTTTAATTTTAAGTGAAATGCGATTTAACCTCTCCGATATTTTAGAAAAGTTATTTCTTGTCTTTTTCCAATAAGTATTAGATGAAACACCCATTTCAGTTTTTAATTTTATGTTTTGATTGACTAAGTGCTCTACTTCGTATATTTTTCTATTGATTTCTTTAATTGCTTTATTGATTTTTAATTGTGGAGAACCTGTTTCATTTTTACGATATTGACGATAATTCATTTCACCGATAATACCTTCAATCTCTCGCTCCCACCTTTCTAAAAAGTTTCTCTTTACGGTTTTTATTTTCTTGTAACCCAATACTTCAATATGGTCATCATCCATATCCTTTTCAGTTTTCGCAAAAGCGTATGGAGTTTGAGGTGGACCGGCACCACCATCCAAATTAGAGGTAACATTCTGCTCTTCCAATTCCGTATCATTTTCATCTTTCTCTTCTACTTCCTCTAATTGCTTGAATTTCTTATCAAGTTCTTCAATTAAAAATCTATTCATATATTAGATGCCCTTTAACTCATTTAACAATTGATAATAACGTAAAAGTCCCAAAGCCCGTGTTTCAGAAACTATTTTGGTATTAGATAAACCATCAATTAACCCAATTACCTCTTTAAGCTTTATAGAATAAACCTTATCGGAAACTTTTATCTTACTAAACTCATTTTTAAGTTTTTTTGTTTCCCCCAAAATAAATCGTTTTAAGTTATCCGAATTATCAATATTGTTAATGTAGTTTCTTAAAACCGATTTTTGTTCGGTAGTTAATCCCTTATATTTATCATTGAACTTATCAACCAAAAACTTATAAGCCAATAAACGAACATCTTTTGACTCTTTTGTATATTCATCTGTAACTATTTCTTTAACAGTTTTTACCTTTTTAGTAACATTTTCCAAAATAACGGTCTTACAATCAACCCATTCCTTTGGAGATACACTTTCATTATTTTCAAACAATTTGTAAATTGAAGCAAGTGATTTATAATTATTTACCCTATACTTAAAAAAGTCGGATACATTAAACCTCTCATTAATTGTTTTAATTAAATTATATTTTTCACGTTTCAACAAACTATCATTTAATTTTTTTCTTTCTGAAAGTACGATGTTCAAAAATTCACCGGCCTTATAATTACTATCAAATTTTTCTTTTACCAAAAATTGATATAATTTAAGCTCTTTACTTAATTCACTTCCATTCTTAAAATGCTTTTTGATAATTGAAAGGGCCGGTGAGTTCTTTTCATTTAATGTATCAGATGCAATTTGTCTAACAAGCAACTCAAACAAAACACCGGTGTTTTTAAATTTTGAATGTTTAAGTTTGTTCATTTTATCCCTTATATATCATTTAATAAATATATGAAATTTAATTAAACCATATCATTTAATATGTTTTTCTCATCTAACAGACTAACTTCTTCCATTTTTTCATCAGCTTTAAGTGATTCCATCAACATTTCTTTAGTTTTTACTTTGTAAGATTTCAAACTTGATTGTAATTGTAAGTTTTCAATGGATAATGGTGATTTTCTAAATTTGTGATATGTTGATTCGGGTGATATATTTTTTTCATATCCTAATGGATTTCTCCCAAAGTTACTTTCATCCGTTCCAGTAGTACTTCCCTTTTGTGGGGCGCCTGCGCCAGGAAATCCACCTTCGGGCGAACCACCTTCAGGCCCTATTTCACTATTAGGTGGGGTAGGGGGTTGTTGTGTTTCACCACCTGCTACTGGTTGTTCCTGTTGTGGGATTGTACTCATATAAGCCATATCGTGTGGTGTTCCAAATGATTCTCCGGTTTTAAGTGGGTCATTACCTTCAGTTTCAATTTGAGTCTGCCTAAATCCTAATTTTAAATCATCAATAACACCCTGTTGTTCATTTTTCCACTCATCATCTGACATATTAAATACATTTTTATATATCCACTCCTGCGATAGCATTTTTGATGCTTTAATATCAGTTGCTAATCTAATGTTTTCAACCCATAAGGCAACTTTTTCTTGCTGATAAACAATGGATGGTGCTGTTAAATCCAATGTAAAGTTTGCCAAATCTTCGTTTTCATATCCTTGTGCGTAAAGATGAATTATTGCTATTTTTGTTAGTTCTGAAAGAACAATTTTTTGAACCCTTTCAATACTTCGTGCAAAACGAATATCCTGCTGCGCAAGCGTTGCCTTACCTTCAACTGCTTCTTCATACCCAATAAATGCCTTTGGAACTTTAAGAGCGGCCATCATTCGGTTTTTAAGATAGTTTATATCTTCAATCCCCGTAAACTCCATACCATTTAATGTTTCGATTTCAGTACCGGATTGACCACCCCTAACAGGTAGGTAGTAATCTTCCAACATATTTTGCAAATTAAACTTTAAATTATACTCCCCAGTATTACTATCAACATATGGAACTTTTTTGGTGTTATCTATAATGTTGCGCACATGTTGGTCTACTTCTGTAGGTGGTATATTACCAACATCTACTTTAAATACCCTTTTTTCAGGTGCGCGCATAATACGATGTATCATCATAGCATCTTCCATTAAAGTCAATTGTTTCCAACTTTTTCTTGCAGGTTCTAAAAGCGACCTACCATATGGTAAAAAGTTTGTGTCTGAAAATAATCTGAAATGTGCTATTTTATAAAATGGAATATAATTGTTAAGGGTGCTTTGTGATTGTTGATAATTAAATGCGGCTAAACTACCTCCAAAGTTTGTTATCTTAAATCTAACATCATATGGATTGTCTGGATTAAACCCTTCCTCTCTTTCAATCTCATACGCAGATATAGGTGATACATTTACAATACCAATACCTTCTTCAATATCTAAATTTAAATAATAATCACCATATTTATTCATCCCCCTAATCCACGCCCATAAGTTAAACTCAATGTTTAGGACATCATAAAAAAGGTTATATAATATTTTCTTTATGTTTTCATCATCGGAATTAATCCGTAGAACATCACCCATATCATTTTTTAGGGTACATTCATCCGAATATATATCCAACACCGACCCGATAATCGAATCTTTATCCATCGCTTCATAATCGGTATATAACTCTAACCTATTGGATGAATAATTGTATTGGTTGTTATATGTTTCCCAATTTTTATGAGAGGTGTGTAACCTACCATATCTATAATCGTAGGATGTTCCCTTTATATTACCCTGTGATTGTAATCTCTGAGTATCAATTGCTCGGGTTTTTCCTTTACCAACTCTACGAATTACAACCTGAGTTGAAAATAATCTTTGTAATCTACCAAATAATGATTTATCTACCATAAGTATAAATATGATTTTTTTATAATAACCAACTTAAATCAACATCATTACCCCTAATATCTTTCATTAAGTAAGGATTTTGTTGATATCCGTTGTTAGAATACACTCCCTTATCACCTGATATTTTGATTATACTACCCAATGTGCTACGGGTTAAATCCATACCTTGCTTTCTTAATTTTAGTGCAGTATCCCTTACCCATAAACCTGTTGAAAATGATATTACCAAATCATCGTTGTAACCCCTTTGTGCTTCTGCCTTTGAACCATTCCAAATAAAGACAAATAATTCATCTATTAATCGTTTGGAATGAATAATCGGAACTTTTTCTCGCATATAAGTATCTAATTTTGATACTATAAGAGGACGGGTTCTTTGTGTCATTGAAAATCCTGGCACCATATCCTCTTTTAATTTTAGGTCCCATCCCCTCCGCAGGTGAATATCATCATCTACATAACCCAACTCCCTATATGAATAATATAAATTTTGATAGTTACGGTCAATTGCCTCCTGAATAACTGCCCACCCAATATTTGCATTTTCAATCACCAAAAGAGCATTATTCCACTCCGTTGCAACTGATGTTAAGAACGCGCCATACTGCTTTGTTTCTATCTTACCTCTATATTCTGCAACCTGTTCAACCGATTCCACATCAATGACATGAAAAGCGGAATAATCCGCACCATCACCCCTCGCAACATCCGCCACAACAACATAATCTTTTTCGTAATTTGGATAATCCCATATCCAATAATTCGCATCAAACCCACGCTTTTCAACAGGTTCGGTAATGTAAGTTTCCTTATACCACTCCAAAACGCTACCATCTACAACGGTATAACCTGATGATATGAAATCGCAATTATGTGATACAACACCATCTACATTAAATATATTACCCCCACCAACCTCAACAATATCATACAATGTAGTATCCATATCAGCATATTCAATAGATACCACATCAACATATTGATTATCAACCGATGATATTTTAGAACCTACTACCAAATCGGAAGCCAATATCTTTTCACCATCCAACATAAATGGGTGGTTATCTGAACATTTTAGTGTTTTTCCGTTTGAAAAGGTTATTGTATAAATTGAAGTCTTGTTTAAGCACCTCATTCCACCAAACGGCTGAAAGCCGCTTGGCGTCATTATTTCAAACCTATTATTTGCTTTAAAATTATAATTCATTATGCTTCACTCTGATAAAGTTACATGACAATAATTTTTCTATTTCAAATTGGCGTATTAAATCTTTTTGTTTAAGTTGACCATTTTCATCAAAGTGATGTTTTTCATCGTATTCTATTACAATATTTTTTTCCTTGCTATATCCATCGACAAAATAACCAAGTTCTTTTATATAGTATTCACCACCATTTTCAGCATGTTGTAAGTCGGTTATACCCAATTTTTTTGCAACTTTTTCTATTTCTACAATTGAGTTATGGTTGTATCGCGGAACAGCTTTACCTTTTAAACTTTGAATATATTTTAATGTAGATACTCTCATCTTATTTTTGGTAATGTTTGTATGCTTTTTACCAAAAAACGATTTTTTTGGCTCTGGGCAGTGTCTACAATACTTTTCCCAATTATAAACTTTTCCACACTCACATTTTAATTTTTCCAAATCACCATTATTTTCCGTTAAAAAAATCATACGATATTTGAAGTTATATTTTCCTTTATAGGTATTTTGCAATTTCAGCATATCTTCAAGAGGTTGGGTATGATAGTAAATTGATTTATACAATTTTGGGTTTTCACATATCATTGTTCTATTTTTAGCTCTACCAAAATAATTTTTATAATAATACTCTCCTAATAATAATTGAATTGTTTCTTCAATAGAATATACTTCTGATATACTATCTATATTATTTTTTATTTTTTGCCAACCATCTTTTATATATTGCATAAACCCCTTTCATTTACACTCTTGTGATAATAAATATGAAATTATAATCTATCATATAACTCAAATAAGGATATTTCACAAATTTCACCTGTATGGGTATCTTTTACAACCACATTCGAATCTCCCCACAAACAATCGCATTCTTGAGCAGCACCCGTTTCACCCAATAATCTTGTTTGTTCTTCCCGCCACCTATTACTTCTTTCTGGGTGAACTGTCCAATGTAACTTTGTTGGATGCCACTTATCACCATTTTCTCCTTGTAACCAAATTTTATGAAAGAAATTACCTACCCCGTTTGGTGTTGAAAGAACGATAGTACCACCACCTGTTGAAAGTGTGGATTGCGCTGATAACCATATTTCCTCAATACCTTTAATATGTGCGGCCTCATCAATAATCAACAACGATAGTGCTTCAGAACGTCCTGCCGTTTCAGTCGCAGATACTGCTTTAATTTGAGAACCATTTTTCAATCTAAGTGATAATTTGTTATCTTCGGAAGCAGCCACTTTTAACCAACTTGGTAGGTTATCATGCATAAACCTAACTTTGGTTACAAGGTTTTTTGCAACATCCTGATTAGTGGCGATTACAAGTATGTTTTTATCCCTTTCAAACATCATCAACCAAAGAGAATACCCCGCTGATATAGTAGATATACCTAACTGACGTGATTTAAGAATAACATTGAAACGATGATTTTTAAAATCATCAATTAGGTTTTCCTGAAAATCGTAAAGGTTGAATAATATCTTGCCCTTGTGTGGGTGTTGTATATAACAATATTTTTTGAAAAAATATATGGGGTCTGTAGCGCACTTTACATACTCCTCAGATATTATCTCCTTTAAGCTTTTTGACATTATCTTATTCTCCAATAAAGCTTTGCGGTAAATGTGGGGTTAATTTCATTATCCAACCCAATACCAATCCCATATATTTTTCTTTTTTTAGTTCTAACTAACACCTCACCATTCATCATCATAAATCCACGATTTCCTGATAAAGAACTACCCAAATAAAGTTCTCTTTTATCAATGAAAATGCTGTTGGTTACTATTTTCGTTGGTATACGGATAGTAGAGGTTGTTTGACGGGATTCGATTTTGTTTTGTGATATGGTGTCGTTTATTGTTACATATCCAAATGTGTCTACCGCAACAGTATCTTGATAATAATATTTTGAATAATAATCTGTCAAAAGTGCCATTGTATCAATAGGTTGTGATTGATTTACTATAAAGCTATCAATATCAATTACAACTCTATCTTTCCATTCTGGGGTATATATAGTTGATACATTATTGATTGTATCATACTTATACTCTATTGTGGTTACAGTATCCATAATGGGTTCATTTTTGAAAATATCTTTAATGGTCCCAAATGGTATTTTATCCCTCAATAAAAATAAGGCGATTAATACAACTAATATTATTCCAATAAATTTAGATACTTTACTCATTTGTTGGCTTCCTCTTTTTGTAGCGTGATTTATACCTTTTTGATTTTGGTTTTGTGGTGGTATTTTCAACCGACTTTTCAGTTGGGGGTGCCGTAACATCCTTAACCTCACCCGTCAATTTACCAACTGAACTAGTAGATGGTGTTTTCTGTTTCAGTTCCTTTACAGGTGATTGTGGTGGTTCTACCTTTGGAACATGAATGGTTTGGATTTCTTTCACAGTCTCAATAACCTGCTTTGAAACAGGTTTACCCATTAACCAATCAAATAATTTTTTTTTTGGCCAAAGTATTTTTGACCAAATAGATAAATTTTTTTTCATAACGATTTCCTCCGCTTTTTATATATAAATAGTTAAAATTAATCTAAATTGTTTATAATCAGCTCTACCTTATCTTTGAGTAGAGAACTATACTTACACTATTGATAGCGATTGATAATACTCCTAATATATCTGATTTTGTTTTTTTGTATTTTTTATTACCACACATATACTTTTTTACTTATCAGAGGTGATAGATGCTACCACATTATGATAAATTATACAACAACTCATTTGTAATAAATATGATTTTAGATTTAATTAATCCAAAAATGTAATTAAAACTTTAAGTGGTGTGTTTCCTCTGATAACCCTGTGGTAAGTTTCTTTTTGGATTTTTAATCTATCTCCCGTCTTTAATTCAATCGGAATCTGATTATCCAATTGAAACATCCACCCCCTACCACTAACTACTTCTATCAACCTATCTTCCCTATCTCTATGCCAAACCAACCCATCCGATGGTAATTTATGCGAAAATTCACGTATAACACTCCCACCACTTTTTTGTTCGGTATATGGTCTTTTCATAGTGTTACCAATATGAATTTATATCTTCACCACCACCGATTTTAGACCAATGACGGGGCAGGTTACAGGACCAATATCCTGGCGTTGTTTTATCTTTTTTATCAGGGCAATTATGCCTATTTGAAAATGCCCGCCTTGCTTCTGGATTATTTATTTTTGCGGTTAATCCACCCTTTACATCACCAAAGGTTACTTTCCGTATATTATCGCTTGATGGGTCTTTAACATATACCACATACTTTTTACCTTCGCCGGTGTTTCTTTTTGGTGAATTTAACTCAACTTCAGTTCCTTGATACTGAGCTTCTGCCAGCATTGGAAAATCCAATAAAACTTTCGTACCCTCATAAACCCCAACTTTACCTAAATCCGAATCTAAAAACCACTCATCGCTTTCATTCATTGGTATGAATTTACCACGTTTCCACATCTCTCTACACTCATTCACTAATTTGAAAAATCCGGAGGAGCCCCACCTAAACACATTTTCTGAAATTGGTACATCATTTTTTAAGTGCCATTTAAATCCCTCACTAATTCTTTTTTTACCTTCACCCAAAGGATTACCATTTACATTTAATTCACCATTCAAATAATGTTTTGCGTTTACCATCAATTCTTTTGCACGAATAATATCAGATTGCCACCAATGAGGAAAATCAACTTCTTCATCAGAGTTATCAAACTCATTCAACATTTCATAAAGTTCTTTTGCGTATTTAGCAATACGAAACAAATCAGCCTTTAACATATTAGGTTCATCATCTTGATGCCCCACATCAATATCTTCAGTTAAACTTTTTAACTTTTTTAATTTGTTTGTTAAATCGCCCATTTTCTTCAAATGTGCCTTTTGCTTTGGAGTTCTATCTTTTTGTGGTATTTTGGTAAATACGGCAGTATCCTTGGCATTATCTTTTAATGTTTTCTGAATTTTTAACATCTCCTCTTTTTGTTCTTGCTGTTCTTTTCCGGCTTTTATAACTTCTGCATCCGATGGTTCATTATCTGTTTCAGTTATTACAGGGTATTTTTTTCCGTTAAATTCAAACTCTTTCAAACCCCCCTTTCTTGCATTGAAAAGTGCCCCAGTGAATGCATTACCTTCATTTATGTTATCCTGCGCCAAAATCATTACATCATCCAAAGTGCTTGTAACAGTCCCATTCATTGTTCTGATTGTTACTTTGTTACCCTGTACTTTAAGCACCATTCCGGTTTTGTTTTTGGACTTTAAGTGAACAAAATCACCACGCTCAAACCCTAAATCTCGCTTACCTTCATTTTTGGGTTGCCCAAACTTACTCAATATTTTAAATGCGATTGATTGCATTTTTAGTAAACCTGAATTAACAAACTTATCTTTATTACTTTGTTGCTTTAATCCATCGTATATACTAATAATAGCAGATGCGGAATAACTATCAACTCGCATCTTTCGACCTGTTGTGGGGTCTGTTAATACCTTTGAACCTGATTTTACAATATCTCTTAACTGAGAAATGATTTTAGGGTCATTCTTTGCTTCATTTACAACAGACTCTTCGGTTTTCCAACCACCACCCGCTGCTTTATATTGCTTCGCAGCCCAAGCATTGGCATATGCACTGGGATAAACGTCAAACTTTTTCTTTGCTTGCGATTTATAATAAGACCATTTTGATGGGTCAGTTGGAACATTTTTTTCTATTAATAGTTTCATTCACTTCCTCAAATTATGGATTGTAATTTCTAATGTTTGATTTAACAAATTGTTCAAAATCTTTTGGTGATAAATATGAGTTAATTTCATATCCTGTTAAGTGTTTATTTCCCAAAATTAAATAACCTTTAGCAGTTTCCCAATTTTGAGGCATATCATCATTTATATTATCAAACTCACCCGGTAAATAAGTTACCAATGCATTAAACACTACCTGATTACCACTAAATAACCAACCACTTGGGGGTTTAATGGGTGTATTTCCAACTCTAAACTTTCTAATCATTATACCATATCCCTTACCAGGATTTTCATATCTTCTAAACCAATTATCGGTTTCTAACCTGTAAAGAGCAGTTTGTCCCAATATTTTTCGCATAAGAACTAACTTAACAAGAGATGCCCAATCTGGGTCACCAGGCTTACTTCTTAAATCTTTAACCGTTCCAATCTCAACAGATTCTTCATCATTTTCGTGTATCATTTGAGATTTTATGGCTTTCCTAATAAGATGCCTTAATTCGGTTAGTTTCATTGTATGCTACCTTTTTGTTTATATTATATAAATATGATGTTTATTTATTTCCGTTATATTTGTGTTAAGCACCAGTCTTAACAAAAACAGGCTTTTGACCTTTTGATTGTTCACCACCTTTTTTGGCATCCCCTGCTTTTTTCTGTGCAGCCCTTTTTCGTTTTACAAACTTAGCCCTTCCTTCCGGTCCTAACTTATTTGCTTTTTCTTTGGAAAGACATGCAGAATATGATTCACCTTCTTCAGCATCACCACACTTGCCTAATTTTTCGCCTGTAGTGGAATATCTATCCCAACCACCCCCGGTGGTAGAACCGGTCTTACCTTTACCAAACCACCCTCTTAAATCCTCTTTGATAATTTCTGTTATCACACTTCGGATTAATTCTCTAAGTTGTTGTTTCTTATTCAAGTTCTTGCTCCAATTTTTCGATATAATCTACACGTAACTTTTCAAAATCAGAATCTATTTTAGATAAAACTGCTTCAATATCAACTCCATTCCATTCTTCAACCGAACCATTTTCATTGATAAACTTCATTTTTAACGCAACTTTAAGGGCCTCTTTTTCAAATTGAGCCTGCTTTAACCATGCTTTCGCATTCTCCAGCATTTTCTTTTTTTCATATCTATCATACTCCCCACTCATCCGTAATTTTGATTCCATACTTAATACACAATCAAAACACATACCATGAAAAGCACGCATTTTTTCATCTAACCTTTTTGGGTTTTTACAGTCGCAGGTTTCCTTCATACAATTAGGGAACTTTTTCAAATCCTGCCTAAGTTGATGAAGTTTACCGAGTTTTACTTTATACCCGGCCTTCTGCTCCCACATATCCCCATTTTCATCCTGCCATTGTTCACCGAATTCTCTACGAACATAGGTAGGGATTTCTTCAAAACCAACGGTTGTTCGTGTTTGCGTTTTATGTGTCCCCGCCAACATTTCAGTAACCGCTTTTGTATTTTTTAACTTACTCATAACTTATTTTAATATAAATATACTGAAATTAATAGAATAAACCCAAAATTTGATTTAAACTAGCGAAACTTCCAGTTAGCTTCAGCGTATTTCCCTTATATACAAAAACTATTCCCTCATTCGGAACAATTTTATCAGGACCGCCTACTGCCGCCATTCTTTCAAGCTCTAATTGTAATTTTCTTATCTTTTTTTCATCCCCACCACTTTGAACATCTTTAATCGTTTGGTCTAATCGTTGTTTCATATTACGAACTGCTGAATCTGGGTTTATTGTCAATACCGAACTCATCAACGATAATACTTCTGCACCAACACCTAAGAATATATCTTCAAATGGACGGATATTATCTTTTGATATTTTTTGGTGGTCATTCTTATCTACACCCTTTGCCCATTCTAATACCTTGTCTGATTTGATGTTATTATTATTTAACACAAAACTCTTATCGTAAAATGCCCATCTTTTTATTAAACCTTCTCTTGTTGATTTATCCAATTTTTCAGGTGAGTTTTTATCTATGAAATCTCCCCACCACGCCTGATGATACTCTGCCATACCATCACTATCTTTTAAACCATATTTTGATTGTAGTTTGTTTAACATCCCCAAGTACTTTGGTTGTAATTTTTCCAAGTGCATTTCCTTTGGTAGTTGTGTAATAGGTGGTCCTTGTATTGTGTATTTATCCTGTATATGCTGATTGATTTGTTTAATCATTCCCGCCAATACCGCTGCATCAGATTGGTCTGCCCCAATAGCAACACCCGATTCATCATATTCAGTAGTATTATGAAAAACCAAAAGAGCCTGACCATAAGGTATTACATTTACTGATGTTGGATATATAACTTCCAAATTCATAAACTTCACACCCTGTTTGAAAATTTTATCCCTTTGTGCTTTTGATAACCCCTTTACTGCGGTTTCTAAATCCCGCATAGCAAAGTTGTAAGCATCAGTCAATCCACCCCTACCTCCGAACTTTGAAGCAACATCTGCGGCGTTCATTGCATCTTCGCCCCGATTAGCAAGGTGCCCCTTGTTTCTTGCAGCAATTAACCCCTTATCATCTCGCCAACTAATAGCAAGTGCCTGCCCATCGGTCTTTTCTCGAGTTAATTCTAAATCACCTTTTAAGGCCTTTGTTATTATATTTTTTAAATCACCAAAAGTTAAACCCAACTCTAAATCAAACGGATGATTCATGTGTCCGTATGCCCCACCGCATAAAAGTAATATACGATTATCCAATTTATGTTCACTATGAGTTATATCTTTTATTAAGGTTCGCAATTTAATGCTAGAACCACCACCTTTACTCTCATTTAAACTGTGATGTTTTATTTCTAAATTTTTATAATGTGAAATCACCTCTATGGGTATATTATTATTAAATCCGTCCAATATAGAATATTTGTGGTCTAAGTGATATTCTCTACTACGCTTTTTGGCATTTGGTATTAAATTAAAATATTTAAGATATTCATCATTTGTTAATCTACGAACATTTTCAACATATATTAAATACGCATTTCTATTTTCAACAGGTGTCCAATTTAAAATGTTTGCTATTGTTTTTTGAGTTTCTTTATTACCAAATCCAAATTGTTTACCAACATTACTTCTTAATTCTTTAAGTGATGCATTATTGATGTATGATTTTCTAACACCTTCTGATATTTTTTTTCTAAATAATATGTTTTTATTTTTTTCAGAAACATCTAATCTAATTTTTCCTTTGTTTTTACCCATCATCAGATTACTATGATTTTTTTTGTATTCATCCGATTGCATTATTTTTTTATGTTTCTCTTTAACAATCGTAGAATTCATTGGATTTTTATCTCCAAAATTTTTAAAATGTTCTGATATCAATGGGTGATTTGGATACTTTTCTATGTATTCTTTCATAGACATACGATGTGAGTATTTTAAGTGTCTGTATTGTATCTGTTTAAACCATTCACCACACTCCGCACATTGTACCATTCCGCTTTTTTCATAATTGTTGTAATCACCCGACAAAAACTTAGAAAACTTTTTACCAATTCTTTCTAATAACTTATATTGCTTTCTATCTATTATTTCTAATTTTTTTCCAATTACCCATTCAACAATCTCATATCCTAACCCCCTAAATACTTCCTGCAACTCCTCATCCTCCATACCAGTAACATCAATCTCTACTTCGGGTGGAGCTTCAGGCGGTGCAACATCTAATGGTGTAGTAGCAATATCAGCAGTTACATAATCTTCTGTTTCGGGTATATCTAAAAGGTCATCCATTGTGAATACCTTTCTTCTAACCGCATACTGATAGTAATCACCAGTATTTTTTGCATTTCGTTTAACTATCATATCTGCTTTTGGAAACTCCATTTGTGTATACCCACCACGAACAAACCAATAGTCATTTTTTTGCGCATCTTTACCTAAACCCAATACACGCTTTTTACCCGATGGAACATAAATTGCATCGGGCTCACCTGCATCTGCGCCGTATCCACTTCCCAATGTTGATTCAATAAGGGGAATTAAATTATACTTATTAAAGAATTCTGATATAATTTCGTTTACTCCACCCAGCTTTTGGGTTATCATATTGTATATTTTTGGGTTAAACTTTGGATATGCTTTTTTAAATCCTGCTTTTCTTTGTGATTCATCTCCGGTCGATAACCATTTTCTTACATCCGTTCCACTTATTGAGTTTGCCTGCATTGGTGATGTGTATACATAACCACTTTCCCCATAACCACTCGCAGGTTTAAATCCGGCTCCAGCATGAAACTTTTTGAAATATTTACCACCCAATCGTTGTGCATCCTTTTCTCCTACTACAGTTACAAATGCCGTTGTTTTGGGTGAAAATCCACTTAATATTTCAGTTGGATTATATGGGTTTTTTACCTGCACTACCTTATTTTTTGGGATATCAAACATTGTAGTCATTATTGTTTTTTTCTCCAAAAAGTTAAAGGGGTCTTTCGGCCCACCACTTTTATTGGATGTCCCAATCCAAACCGCATCCTTACCAAACTTTTGAACTAAATGTGAATAGGTAGCATAATGCCCCTTGTGGAAAGGTTGAAACCTGCCCGCGTATACTACCACTATATCTTTTACTTCTTCGGTTAATATCCCCCTAACCCATTCTTTTATTAAATTTCCCATATAGATAAATATAGAGTTTAATTTTGTTTATTGTGTGGTTTTAATTTCTCCAACGGCTCATCATTTGTTAAAAGTTTATACCTAATAATATAAGCTTGAGTAAAATATTATTATCCGACTGACAAATAACACGGGATTAAAACTATTCTTCTTTCGAATATAATGATGTGAATTCTCTTTTAGACTCTAATTTAGTTATTGATTCTGATTTAGAAGTTTCATATAATCTTATATTTTTATACCAAAACCTCTCATGTATAAAATAAATTAAAGGTTTAACAATCAATTCTACTATACCTAAAATTGATGATAGTTCTAAAGACGCACCTAATAGATATGCTGTTGTAACAGTTGTAAGTGTTCCTAACATTCTATATGATATGGTTTTGAGTATGTGGCGAATAAGAGCAGATTTTTCTTTAAGTTGCATTTTTATAATTTTCCTTCTTTTTTTAGTTGTTCTCTAATTTTAGTAGCCGATATTTGAGATATATTTTCGGGTACTACATGCTCTATTATTTCATATCCTACACCTCTTCCGTAATTAACCGATTCAATATCAGGAACAACAATTACTTTAACCCTACCTTCTTTAATTAAATCCTGATATTCCTGTTCAACATTTTGTTTAATTTCCTCCGCTGTCCAAGGTTGGTTTTCATTTGATTCTACATCTCTAATAGCTATACATACATTTTTACCTAATTTCAATCTTTCATTAAAAATATACTTATGGCCTTCATGTAAAGGTTGCCATCTACCTATAAAAATTGAATATTGTTTTGTCATAATATTTTATTTATACATTCGGTTACTGAACAATTTGTCGTGTCTATATCTATAAAGTTAATAATTGGTGGTTCATAATCAGGTGAATGGTATTGCTCCCTTCCTCTAATCTCCGTTGTGTGAACATATAATTCTTTTATTTCACTTCCAAGCTCTTTTTTAAATGCTTCCCTTAACTCTTTATAAGGGGAAACTAAACTAACAACAACATCAAATCCCTTTAAGTGTAAAAACTTAGTTATTTGTTGCGCTAAAGTTATGTTTTTATATCTACCCTCTTTTGAATAATCTTTATTATCAAAGATTTCACGTATATCATCGCCATCAACATGGATTACTTTTTTGTAATGATTTGTTTCTAAATATTCTTTTAATGCTTTGCTTAGCACAGTTTTTCCAGCACCTGGCTGACCTGTAAACCAATATATCATTGTAGTATTTTATTTAATTCATTAAAATCAAACATTTCGTTTATATTTTCATATGGGCACTCATGCAATACTCCATCAAATGAATAATCAAATAAATATGCATCTACTAATTTTGTATTTCCTTTTGGTGGTAGAGCTTTTATATTAGTGTGTAAATCATACCCAAAGTTTTCGGGTGATGTTCCAATCCATAATACAACAGAAGGTAGATTAAAACCAGCAGCAGCATGCTGTAAACATGAATCTATTAATATCCGTTTATCGGAAGCGGCTACTAATGCAAATAATTCTGCGGCGGTGGTAGGTGTATTAACAATCTCTGCTCCCATAATTTGTGGGGAGTTTGGTCTTGTAACTTGTATTATGTGGTGGGTATTAACATATTTATTTGCTATTTCGGTAGCAAGTTCAATAGGCATATCCCTTGTCCAAGCATAGTTGTAATTTTGATTTTGAAAAAATCCACCATTAGTGTGAATTAAACAAATTGGTTTATTCCGCTTCCACCCCTCAATTAATTTTTGTTGAACCATATTTAATCTTAAATCAGGTGTAAATGGTGATTTTATATCTATACCCAATAAATCAGCCCAGTTTTTAATTAAATGTTTTCGTTTTAAAATGTGCCCTGTTTGAAAATAGGGTTCGTGTCTAAATACCAATGTATCTTTATTTAATATATAATCATCATAAAAATATGCTGTCATTCCGACCCTATAAACTCTATATACATCTGGGTGATTAAGAAATACTTCGGGATAAGATGCTACTATAATTATTTTTCGGCTTGGGTATTTTTTTGCTATGTGGGGTATTAATGTGGTTGCTGCAATGTTTTTACCTAAACCACCCTCAATATGCCACACTAAAAACTTGTTATCCATATTATTATCTTTATTTTGTGCTAATGAAACTATTATTGGAGAATGGTTTTCGTTGGGTATTTCAATGGAATTAAAATTAAACTCACTATTAGTTTTAAACCCTACTTTCATATTTTATATTCAAAATCATTAAAAAACCAAGCATAATTGTTTTCAATTATTTTACACGCATTTACCCCCAAAACCTCTATAAAATCTTCTTTTAAAGGTTTGATTTCATTTCTGATTATATGGTCTCCAAAAATACCATACCATTTATCATCCTCGTGGGTTACTTGTTTGATATTTTTAAAATCATGATTATAATAAGGTAATTCTAAATACTCATACACCCTCTCCATTTGTGCCTTTGGGTTAGAACACAGTTCTTCAAATTTTATAAATAGTATATTTTTGTGTAAACCTTGTACCAAAACCTGATATATTCTATCCATTGATGGTCCAATTGGTGGGTTTGCAGACCAAACTTCTACTCTTTTATCGGTAGTAGTACCTGTTAAATTTCCCCAATTTGCTAAATGGTGGTCTAAAAGAGGGTGTTTTCTAAACTTTTTTTCCATAGAAGCATAAACCGCTCTTATATCCCTAATCATGCAAATAATTTTTGGATTAGGTTCAAATGCGTTTATAAACTCCCATTCAGAGTTCCACCCCCTACATTTATCAACTACATATGGTTTATCGGTGATGTTGTTAAAAAACCCATATAATCCACCTTTTAAGTATCCTCTAAACCCATTTAACATTTCTTCTTCGTTTTGGGCTTTAAACTCTAACCCATCGGTAAAGATTGTTCGAGACGCGGCTAACATTTCAAATAATCCTGATGTGGGTGTGGTATAAAATTCTGAATTTTGTCCCAATATGTTCTGCATTAAAGTAGAACCAGCTCTAGGCATAGAGCTATTGTAAAATATTTTTTTAACCATAACTAATTTTAGTAAATTGTAAATTTTTTAGAACATTCCACCCATATTTTCTATACTTCCTGATACTATATTTGTAACAGTTGTGCCTTGTTTTTTTGCAATTGCCTTTAAGATAATGCTATCATCTTCTCCCCAAGTTGAAATAACTTCGCCTGAAAGTGTTGTGCTGTTGGTGTGTATTGTTGTAAAATCAGTTACATTGCCAGTATCATCAAAAGTGCAGTTTCCATACATAACACGGAAATTAACTTCATTAGCACCTAATATATAATTATGGGCAAAAGCTGTTATATAGCTTCCCGTAATGTAATTTGGGGTAGAACTAAAAATATTAGTTTGTTCAACTAATGTAATGTTAGGGTTTATTTGTCCAAAAATTGCTGTTTTTTTCATAGTATTTACTTGTTTATTATAAATATGTATTTTTTATTAGAAAATCCATTTGGAATATTTGATTGTTTAAATATTTGTAATCTAATATATCTTCTATCTTAAATGAATATTCTTGCATCTTACCCATTATAATATCTACTAGTGGTGTATTATCATTGTAGTGTAAAACGGATACTTCCAATATTAAGTATTTTGTTCGTTTTATAGTTTTAATTCCACCTAATAATATGTCTAATTCCGAACCTTGTGTATCAATTTTTATTAAGTCTATTACCGTTTCGGGAAATAGATTTAAATTATATAATGTATTTAATTGAATGGGGATTTTATGATATTTTCCTTCTCCATAAAATTGAGTGTTTTCTTTGTATATAGAAGTACCTGTTCCTATATGATTATCATTTTCAATATATAATTCTGATGTGCTTTGTTTTGATGATAATCCTATAATTTGGTAAGGTTTATTTAACTTTTGAAGGTATGGTTCACAATTTGGATTGGCTTCAATTAGATAGCAAGAGCATTGTGGTGATATTTTTAGTATATTTCGAGTAAAATTCCCAATATGTGCCCCAATATCTATAAATGTATTAGGTTTTGTATAGTAAGATAATAAATTATAATCCATCAAGTAAAGTTTTCCATTCATTTATTCTTACATCCCAAGACCATTTTTGTTTATATCCATCAATTTGTAATTGAGAATTAAATTTACCACTTTTAACATGTTTTATTTCTTCGGCTAGTATTTTTGAAAAGTAGATAGCGTGTGTTTGTTTATCCATTAGATATGGATACATTCTTGCCCATCCTTCAGTAGTTTCGGGTAGTGCTCCTAAGTTAGATGTAATTACTCTCAAACCCGCTGATAGTGCTTCGATAACTGATATGCATGAGGTTTCTTCAAATGTGTTTGGATAAGCTAAAATATCAAAATGAGATAGTTCGTTTCGTAATTCATTATTAGGTATTGAACCTCTATAAATTACATTGGGTAATTCATTACATTTATTATATAAATCAGAATATTGTTCATCATTTTTAGAAAATTCTTCACCATATATTTTACACGATGAAAATATGTGTAATTCACAATTTTTTGGATTTAATATCTCCCAACTTTGTAATAGTATATTTAAACCTCTCCAAGGTGTTGATGTATAGCATATTTTGATTTTTTCTGGATTGGTAGGTTGTTTTATATCTACACCAATACAAGCATTTTTTATAATGTATGATTTATATCCTGGGATGTTAAATGTTTTTCTATATATTTCAGATTGCCAATGACTAACAAATACAAAATGGTTTATTTGTTCAATATATTTTGGGTCTTTTAAAAATTGAACAGCTTCTTGATCATATGAAAGCTGATTCCAGAATATAGTTTTCTTGCTAAAATCTGCTTGTGGTAGATAATTGAATATAGAAATATTATTCCATATATTTTCGGGTAATCTATTTTTTAATTCGGCAAACATAAGTTCAGTTCCACCCATAGGTTTATCAAACATATCCATTTTTTTCTAAAAAGTTTTGTATATTTCCTTTATATTTTTTTACACCGTTATGGTTACATGTTATTGTAGGGTCTAACCACACCTTATATCCTAATGATTTCCATTTGTTACACATAATGTAATCTTCTGATATCAAATCCCCATTTTCTATTTTAATATCAAATACCATTCGGTTATCTTTACCATCGTGAAAATAAGGTTCGCTCATTAACCATAATTTATCTATTGCAAATCTATCTATTTTTAAAAAACCAGTACCCACACCATCTACTTCTAGTAGTTTTTTGTCTATAGAGTATTTTAAGATTTTATTAGTTATTTTTATAGTATATCCTTCATTATCAGATTTTTTTACAAGTGCTCCACCAACCATAGGTTCAGGTCTTTCTAACAATCTAAAAAACCATTCAGGCTCCCATTCCGTATCTGAATCTATGAAAAATAGAACATCATATTCACCTTCTAATGCCATTCTAAAAAGGTCATTTCGGGCCCTTTGTATTAAAGAATCGTAAGATGGATAAATAGCATCTATTTGAATTTTTTTAGGTATAGATTGTTTTATAGTTCTAACCAACGAATCAGCAAACCAAGTATCTATCCTACCATCATATGTGGGTGTTCCTATTAAAACTTTACTCATAAATAATTATAATATACAAAACTATTTTGGTTTTACCAAATTGTTTTTTAATTTCTCCAACACCTCATCATTTGTTAAAAGTTTGCCTTTGGATATCATTTTTTGAAATTCTTCCATAGTAATACTAATAATGGGAACACCACTATCTTTGATTTGTTGAAGGAGTTGGGGTGTGGATTTGAGGAACATAGTATTATCATCCTGGTGAGTAACAAGGTATTAAAACTACTGCTCCATCTAATATTATTTCCATCCAATATCTGGGTTCTGATAAATATTTGTCCACATGTGTACCAGAGTGTCCCTTAATAGCTATAATAGGTGCGCCACCTTCTTCAAGTGGGTTATTACTAACTTGTGCAGCATCAATTCGAAGATATTTATTTGCTGATGGATCAGATGTAATATGAATATGTGAGCTTGGGTTTGTTTGTTGGATACCAACTCTACCTGAACCTGTTACAAATAATGAACCATTTACTGATGGTGTATCTACTCTGAATGTAACATCTGAAGAAGAACCAGTTATGTGTAATTTTGCAGATGGGGATGTGGTGTTTATGCCTATATTGCCACTACCACTTATAAAGAAATATTCAGCACCAGTTGTGCTTTGAACACGCATTAAATTATCAGTAGCTACAGTACCACTAATATGTAAAGATGCTGTTGGAAATCTTGTTCCAATTCCTACTCTTGATGACCCTACAGTTGTTCCTACCGAGTCTATAGTTAATACAGCATCAGTTAAAGCTGTTGCGGATGTTCCAGCATTGTTATTTAATAAAAAATATATTTTACCACTTGCATTAGAAC